>Ga0316204_10012442_pt1 | contig 10369 bp, 5 predicted proteins | sample 6monrhotite_MG_2_FD_205661 | JGI IMG/M metagenome (GOLD analysis project Ga0316204, IMG submission 205661) | Microbial mat bacterial communities from mineral coupon in-situ incubated in ocean water Damariscotta River, Maine, United States -... | ecosystem: Environmental > Aquatic > Marine >... | reverse complement strand
TTGGTCAATCATATAGTTACCGCCTAAAGAGTAAGAATTGTAACTCCAATCATAATTAACAATTGATGCATTCGCGTTATCAATTGAGGCAACATTCTGCTCAGGTATTGAAATAGAACCATCACGATTCATATCAACTTCCGAAGTTACCGCGCCCGCATAAGTGCCATTTGCATCGCCACTATCACGTCGATAGCTCGCATCAATGGTTACATCACCAATTTTTGATGTTAATGCAATAAATGGTGCGTCGATATTATAATCAGTATCATAATTCCTCTGACAACAGTTGCCCCAAAAAGGAACACCATAAGCGTATAAACCATTGTCTGAATATTCAGTTCCATCATCACCGACAACATTTAATAGTGCTGCATTATCACCTTTAATTTCCATTAAGTAAGAATTCCACAGCCAAGACATACTGATGTTTTGATTAGCCCTGTAATAACCAAAAGAAATTGAAGTATTATCAAAATCCTTAGTTAGCTTGATTTCATTTTGGACTGAACCAAAATCATGCAACTCTACGTCAAAGGTATGAATGCGCATTGCATTTGCACCCGAAAAATTGCCTCCAGCACTCGGACCATTTGCATAAATTAATGATGCACCAGCACCGCCAATACTCGCTGCGATATCGTCAGCACTTCCAATTTCTGCTGGGAAGGGTGAAGCGAAATTACCTGAAATATCGGTAGTACGGAATCGGTTTTCTATTCTCCAATCATCTTCTAAATCGAAAGAAGCTTCAAACCCAACCGAGCTAACATTAGGGTTCATACCATTTCTAATATCTCCACGTGAACGCTCACCATCAGCATTTAGTCTCAAGGTTGATGTTAAATAAGCAGAGTGAGGCGTGTCAGAACTAGAATCAAAACCAGCGACAGAATCACCACTGCCCGTCATTGGCATAGGTAGATATCCAGGATAAGTATCATCTAGATTTTTGAAATACAAACGAACATATCCCTTATCAAACTCTTTAGTTAAATTGGCCTTAATTTGACCACCTTTCATACCGGTATAACCGGTTTCTCTTGGACCTTCACCTTGTCTTACAAAGCCACCAACATGAAAATAAGTAGTACTGTCAATTGGTCCACCAAATTCGAAGTCGGTACGAAATTCATCGTAATCAAGACCAAAACTAGTAGAGACACTACCTCCGGCATCAGAACCATCCTTACTAATTAAGTTAATAATTCCGCCAGGAGCGTTACTTGCTGCAGTCGATGATGCGCCACCACGGATTGCTTCAATTGATTCAACTGAGGCATCTATTCGCATAAAAATATCAGCATTTCCAAATGCTATATCACCAAACATAACTAACGGTAAACCGTCTTCTTGCAATTGTAAAAATTTCGCTCCGCCCGAAGCCACAGGTAATCCGCGAACCGCTATATTAGCGTTTCCTTCACCACCAGACGCTTCCGATCTTATCCCTGGTATTACCCTAAAAGCTTCCGCAGTGCTTCTTGGAGATACTACCTCTAATTCTGATGCATACATACTTGTTACAGATAAACTAGATTCCATCACCGTTGCTCGACGGGCGCCCGAAGCTGTAACAACTATATTATTTAAACCAAGAGCATCTTCATCTTCTTTTGTTTCTTCTTCTGCAGCAAACAAGCTACCACTAACTGCTAACGCAATAGCAGACAAATAAAATCTATTATTTCTTACTTTAATCATGATCATTCCCCTTTTTAAAGTGAGTTATCGAACTTTGAAGGATTGCTCACCACAACCTTTCAGCAATTAAACTTAATCGATTAAGCTATCCTATTAGAGAAAAAAACAGAAATCAATAGAAATAGACCGATTAATTGTCACAACAAGTTATTTTTGGATCAGAGGGTATATAAAAAGAAGCCGATGACGCTTTTATTAGGAATCTAAAAGTCACAAATCAACAAACTATAAAATAACTGGAATAGCTTATAATTAGCCTGTTTCACCTATCTTAACCTTGTTAAACAAATAGATATTTTAATGACTGGGGTTATTTAGAGTTAAACACTTTAAAAAGTTGAGAAAAAATTTCTTAAAAGAAGCTTTTTATAAGCTTACCGCGTCGCAGCATAAACAAAATCACAATTGAGAGCTTTCTCTCAACTCTATTTTAAAAGGTAACATGGCTGATTCTTTTTTATTTTCTAAAAATAAATCTGCCGCTTTTATTCCTTTTTGGATACTAAATTGTTCTACTGTTGTTAAGCTCGGGTGAAATCGCCGACCTTCATCAATACCGTCAAAACCAACAATTTTTATATCCTCTGGTACTCTCAATCCCATTTTTAACACTTCTTTCATTGCTGCTAATGCAATAACATCACTCATACATAAAAATATATCTGGACGGTGTTTAGTTTCAAGTGCTTCTCTTGCTGCAATTGCGGCAAATTGATCATTACTTTCTGGAATACTCCAGATTTGATCACCCTTTATAGTTCCTCCTACTTCTTCAATTCGTTTAAAATAACCATCTAAACGTCGATGCGCTATCGAATGTTCCGTACTAATGAGTTCATTATCATAGATCCGGCAAGTGTATTTAGAATCGATTAAACGAAGCCCTAAAATAGCAACTCGTTGTTCCGCATTGCTAACCACTTCACTCGCGATCTCATAAGCCGCAAGTTCATTGTCAATATTAACGGATGATCGGTCGGGAATGTCAAAATCCACGGTAACCACTTTTTTATAACTCTTAGCCAACTCTTCAGCAATCGCTTCATTTCGAGGCGCACCATAACAAATAAAACCATCAACAAAATCAGCGACCGAAGATAGTGATGGCTGATTACCCGAAATCAACAACAAATTAGCTGACTTTTCCTCAAAGTGCTGAGTTACACCCTGTAGAAACTGATTAGCGACTGGGTCACTCATCATGTATTTGGGAGAATCTGACAAAACTAAACCGACAATACCAGAACTTCCTTTACGTAAAGAACGAGCGGCTTGATTAGGACCAGAGTAGCCAAGCTCTTTACAGGCCGCTAATATTTCTGTTCGTTTTTTGCGGGACAATTGATCCGGGCGATTAAAAGCATTGGAGACCGTCGCATTAGAAACACCTAATATTTTGGCAACACTTTTTAACGTTAGTTTTTGTTTTTCCGATGGACTCACAGCTTTATCACTTATATCAGTTTTAATCGTGTTTTAGTTGTGTTTTAAGACTTATACAACCACATAACTTGATAAGCAGATAAATGGAGAAGTTTAGTTTGACGTATTTTTATATCTTTTTCAGAAATCAAATCGACATAGACTTCATCTTGCTCAACAAGATCAATGTTATCAACCTCTAGTGCCTGTGGCAAATCACTAAAATTACAAATCGCAATTAACTTCTGCTCATCATCTATTCGTCTATAAACAAACAGATGACGATTCTTGGTATTGATAATTTCTGTGGCTACATTTCCAAAAATTTCTAATTTTTTACGAATAGAAATCATTTTGTTTATACCCACAAAAATAATATTCTGCGGGGTGTTTTCTTGTTTAGATAAACTGATCGCTTGCTCAGTGATAATTGGTCGATTCACCCATCTTGCATCATGACTCTGTGTAGGGTCTTTTAAATAACTATAATCATTCAACATTCCAATTTCATCACCAGCGTAGATCAGAGGAATACCACCAATACTTAAGATTACGCTATGCAACAGCAAAATCCTTTTAATCGACAAGTTAATCTGGATCTGAGATTTTTGTTCGATTGCTTTTTCTAAGCCGCAAAGCGAAGCAAGAGAACCACATAACCGCTGATCGCCAATACTTGGGTCATCTTGAAAAGAAACGCCTGATGGAAAGTGATTCGCAGAATTATTAGTATAAAAGTCGTTCAAAAAGGCTAAATGCTGATTCAACTCAATGCCAACACAATCAGCATCTTTATCATCAAAAAACCAACCAATATCATCGTGACAACGAATATAATTGACCCAAGCACATTGCCGGTCAATTGCAAATCGATGAGATAAAGATTGATTGATAAACTCAGTGTTTGTGGTCGCTAAACTACTCCATAACAAGCCCATCAATAATGGGTTATAAGATAATTGGCAGCGCTGAGGGTCAATATATTTGACCACATTGTCTGGGTGAACTATCGCTTCTGACTTAAAAATAACCGATGGTGCCGCAATCCGTAAACAAAGGTTTAATGCTTTAATTAACTTATAAGTATTTGGCCGACCTTCGCAATTAGTTTTTGGATCTTTCCAGATAAATGACAGCGCATCTAAGCGCAATACATCACAACCAGTATTTGCTAGAAATAACATTTCTTCCATTACCGCGCTAAACACATCGGGATTAGCATAATTCAGATCCCACTGATAACTGTTGAAGGTCGTCCAGATCCACTTGTCAATATCCTGTCGATGACTAAAGCTACCCCGCCGAACATGAGGGAATATTTCACGTAAAAAAGGATCAAGTTGATCGGGGACTTTTCTATCTTCATAAAGGAAATAAAAATCCTGGTACTTCTTCTCTCCAGCAATCGCCCTCTTTGCCCATTCATGTTCATCAGATGTATGATTAAAAATGAAATCTAAAACCACATGAATATCATTTTGATTACATTCTTCAATAAATAATCTTAGCTGCTCCATATCCCCAAGGGCAGGATTAACGACTCGATAATCTGAGACTGCATAACCGCCATCATTCTCACCTTCTGGCGACTGGTAAAGTGGCAACAAGTGTAAAAAAGTGATCCCTAATTTCTTTAAATAAGGAATTTTTTGAGTTAAACCTTTAAGATCAACTGCAAATCGATCAACATAACAAGCCATACCCACCTGTTGATGACCTAAATACCACGGCTCTTCATGCAAAAGAACTTGATCTCTGACTTTAAGAGCTGCACTTCGCGTCGAAAAATTGGTAGCCAATTTATACAGCAAAGACTCAAATATTTTATCGTCAAATTTATCTTCATAAATTTCACCGAATAATCTTTCTAGTTCTGGAGCATACTCAAGCAGACGCGCCGAAAAAGCTTGTTCAAAATCGTCATTAGATATCGGCAAATCAAACCGCGAAAGCTTTTTCTTAAAAGCATCTTTATCTAAATGATTAACACTCATAATTTATCCAATGATTGATATTAGCTAAAAAACTTAAAGAGAAGAGTGCAATTCTAACTGCTTAGCCGCCGGCTGTTTAAGCGAGTTATAAAGCATAGCGGCAAACAATAAACCCGCCGCGACTGTTGCTAGGTAAAAACCATATTTTGCCTGACCACCCATATAATCGCTAAATGCAGCCATAGCCAACGGACCGACTGTCGCTGCTACGGCGGTAAAAAACAATATCAAACCGGCAACGGCTCCGTGCTCTTGTTTCGCAAAACAACTGATCCCTTTTGAATTTAGAGTTGGATAAATCATTGCCATAAATAAACCCGTTAAAGGTAAAAATATTACAGCGAAATCAAGCCCAAGAGTCATCGATGCTAAATAACCAGCAAAAATCCCTCCACTAAATAATGTCATTGCACTAGACCAAGAAATCTTGGACAACACCCATATCGCCATAAAGCGCCCTACAGCCCTCAAGACGAAGAAAATAGTCAGTGAATATGCAGCTAGCCACGTTAAATTACCTTCATACTTAAGAAACAAAGTTGGCATCCACACATAAATTGCCGCTTCAGCGATCACATAAAGAGCGATAGAGAGTGAAAAACCGAGTGCATAACGATTTTTCATCATCTTAAAAGTACGTCTTAAATTAACTGGTTCACCGACATGATGAACTAACTTTGGTGTCTTAACATACCAAGTAACAACAGATAACATGACGCAGACTAAACCAGCAAAAATATATAAATATTTCCATGAATAGCCGTTTGCCAGCAGATAAGTCACAACAGCAGGTCCAATAATTGCCCCAATGCCAAAGAAACCTTCTACCATATTCATACTTTTAGTATGTTCTGTTGAACTATGCGTAATATCGCCAACCAAGGCTAATCCAGCGGACTTAAAAATTCCAATAGCCAACCCAGAAGAAAAAAGTAACGCAACAAAAAATAGATAGGTATTACCTACCGCAAACAAAAAACAACTCACAGCGTAAATTATCAAACCCAATAAAATAGTCGGTTTTCGACCAATTTTATCTGCCAAGTAACCGAGGAATATCCCGCTGACGGCAATCGCTAACATGGTCACATAATGAAAAGCCCCTGCTTGTGTATGGGACAAATTAAATTCTTTAATAATTTCGGGAATAATGACACCAACCGCATCCGTGGTCATGGCAAACATTAAAAACATCATATAGGTCAGCCATCTGATAGCTTTTAAGTTAATTTGGTCATCATTCATGGACTTATGTTTCCTCTATTTCGAAGGTATAGTTAAGAATTCAAACTAAGGAGCTATAGCAAAACCGCATCAAAACTTAACCGATTAAGATAGCTTAAGTGAAACCAGTGATAAAGTAAATATAGATATTAAAAAAGATAACTCAATGTAAACAATGCACTTGCTTAATGTAATAACTTACTCCTAATTAAATACGTTTCCTATCTGTAGCTAAGATATACAGCTAAAACCATGTTAAGGTATTCTTTCACAAAACTCGGTTCATACTAAGGAATTTGAAATGCCAGAGATATCACTATTAGGTTGGTTTCATACTGTAATCGCTATTATTGCATTGGTCACGGGTATTTACTCTCTTGCAAAATACAAAGTTATTTTATTAGAAAAGCTAACTGGGAGAATCTATCTAATTTGTACTTTGATCGCTGCGCTGACTGCGTTAGCTATCTATCGTCATGGTGGTTTTGGTGCTGCTCACGGACTTGCGGTAATAACTCTAGCGGCTTTACTCGTAGGATATCTCTCAGCTAAGTTTCAGTTATTCGGAAAACTATCAACTTATATTCAAGCGACAAGTTTTTCTGCAACCTTTCTATTTCACATGATCCCCGCAATTACCGATGGATTGATGAGGCTGCCAGTAGATGCACCAATTGTCACCAATATTGAAGATCCTCTGCTCAAAGGTTTTTATCTAACATTTCTGATTATCTATGTTGTTGGTTTACTTTTTCAGATTGTATGGTTACGAAATCATCCAAATAGCCAGTAAAATCAACTAGTACTATTTACTCCGAGCTTAGGTTATTTAACATTCTAGTGCCTTTGCATCGATTGCCTCTGCCAATAGGTTAAACTACGCCATACCCATTCAAGCGGGCCGAAACGAAAGTTTTTTAACCATAAGGGCGAATACCAAAGCTGAAGTAGCCAAATAACAATAACTATTATGATTTGATGACTTCTCTCAACTTGAGAGAACAATCCCAAACCATGCCCATAAAAAATAAAAGTGCAGATTAACGAATGAGCAATATAGTTGCTAAATGCCATTTGTCCAACGGCTGCTAAACGCTTTTGTAAGCGTTTTAATAAGCCATTATTAACAATTAGGTTAACAATTCCAATGTAGGCTAAGGTGGTAAATATACTTCCCCAATAGTTATATTGATTTCCTAAAAACATCGAATAATTCACATTAAAACTATGTGCGAAATTTTGCATGACGCCGTAACTTGAAAGTGATATTCCAATAAACAACCCAACTAAGACTAACCAAAAATAAAACCGATTTGTACGTTCACCTGTTAATACTCCATTTTTATACAACGCCATGCCTAGCAGCATCATGCCGCCAGCCCGCCATAGATTGGTACTTAAAAAAACCTGAGTTTCTAAGAAAAAAGCATCTTGGCTACGTCTATAAGTTTGTTCTAAAAAATCACCTGTATATGCCGATATTTCATCCGCTAATTGGGTTTGATCGGGATGCCAAAAATAGAGAATTTCTTCGATAGATTCTGGCGGTATATATTGATTATTAAGCGCATAATTAACAAATAGAGAATAAAAAGAGGCTATTGAAATAAACAAGATGCTTGAGCCAATTAAAAATCTAGCTGATTTATGACGAAACCAATAAACCCAAAAAGCACAAAGGGCGTAACAAACCAAAATATCACCGTACCAAATAAAATGAGCGTGAATTAAACCAAACATTAACAACCAGAAATTTCGTTTATAGTGTAGCAAGGTTGAACTACCATTTTTTTGTGTCGCTCTTTCTGCGAACAAACAGACACCAGCCCCAAACAAAATTGAAAATAGTCCCATAAACTTTGAATCAGCCACAATATGGCTTGTTACCCAAACGATATAGTTGATACCTTGCAAATCGCCCCAAACTGTCGGGTTAAGATAAGCTGCTACGGGCATAGAAAAACTTTGGATATTCATTATAAGAATTCCCAACAAGGCAAAGCCTCGGAGAATATCGAGTTGATTAATTCGTGAACCTTGATTGGTTGGGTGATTTAACTGCTGATTCATAACTTTGCTCTCCTTAGATTACATCTTTTTTTATATTAACAAAAAGGCGTGATGAGTGTTATGTGCCAAAAGTCATGAAATGGATAATTTTAATACTCTACAAGAATTCAATCTTGTAGAAACTTACTTTATGCAGCTCCTCCCTTTATTATGCAAAGTTAATCACCCCGGCTGACGAGTATCTGGAATAAATTCCGACGCATCTCTAGTCGCCATTTCTTCATACACAGACCATTTTTGATTAACGACTATCTGAGCCATTTCCATCAATCGCTTAGCCTCTTCTGGATGAGATTTGGTCAAACTTAAATAACGATTTTCCTTGTAGGCATAATCCTTAACACTAATCTTAGGGCGAAGTGAATCAAGCATAAATGGATTTCGATGTGCTGAACGCAACTCTGGATTATATCGATACAGTGGCCAATAGCCGGATTTGACGGCTCGTTGCTGCTGAATTAACCCATCTTCCATATTGATCCCATGCTCTATACAAGGACTGTAGGCAATGATTAAACTAGGACCATTGTAGGCTTCTGCTTCTCTAAAAGCTTGCAGCGTTTGCTGAGGACTTGCTCCCATCGCGACTCTTGCCACATAAACATTACCGTAAGCAATCGCTTGTAATGCGAGATCTTTTTGTGGAACGACTTTACCGCCTGCAGCAAACTTTGCGACTGCTCCAATTGGTGTAGCCTTAGAGGCTTGGCCACCGGTATTAGAATAAACCTCAGTATCCATGACCAAAATATTCACATCTCGACCAGCCGCTAAAACATGATCAACGCCACCATAACCAATATCGTATGCCCATCCATCACCACCAACAATCCAAATTGAACGCCTAACCATATGATCAAGTACTGATAGTAATTCTTTTGCTTTTGGAGTATCAATTTGTTTTAGATTTTTTTCAATGGCTGCCACACGAACCCGCTGTTTACGTATTTCAGATTCTTTTGCTTGAGGAGCATCAAGAGCACCTTTAACCAACTGCTCATCAAGCTTTTCAGGATCAAATTCGGCTAATAATTTTCTAGCAAGTTCAAGATGTTTATCTGCCGTTAGACGATAACCAAAACCAAATTCCGCATTATCTTCAAATAGTGAATTTGACCATGCAGGTCCTCTACCTTCCGAATTTTTTGCCCAAGGCGTTGTTGGTAAATTGCCACCAAAAATTGAAGAGCAGCCGGTGGCATTTGCGACCATTAGGCGATCACCAAACAGCTGACTAATCAGCTTTAAATAAGGTGTTTCACCACAACCTGAGCAGGCACCGGAAAACTCAAACAAGGGTTCAAGAAATTGAACCCCACGCACATTAGAAAAATCGACCCTATCTCTTGGTTGGAAAGGTATTTTTTCATAATGATTGAGGTTTTCTTTTTCTGCTTTTAAATGCAGCGTTTTTTCCCGCATATTAATTGCGAAATGATGTTCGTCATTGGGATCTTTCGCCGGACAAGCTTTTACACAAAGCTGACATCCTGTGCAATCTTCGGGATAAACCTGAATGGTATAACGAACATCAGGAAAACCTCTTGATGTAACGTGAGTTGAACGGAAAGATTCTGGCGCACCATCTAATTCTTCAATCGGATAAAATTTTGCCCGAATTGCCGCATGAGGACAAACAATTGAGCAGTTGCCACATTGAATACATAAATCAGGCTCCCAAATCGGTATCTCATGAGCAATATCACGTTTTTCCCATTGACTTGTTCCAGTAGGATAAGTGCCATCATCCGGTAACATGCTCACTGGAATTAAATCACCACGACCATGAAACATTTCTGCAGTCACTTTTCTGGCAAATTCTGGTGCTTGTTCAAAATTTCCATACCCTGAACTTTTGTTATCTTTTGAAACAACCTCTGGAACTTTAACTTGATATAAATGTTCAATCGCTTGATCGATTGCTGCAAAGTTCCTACGAACAATTTCTTCACCTT
>Ga0316204_10012441_pt1 | contig 10369 bp, 11 predicted proteins | sample 6monrhotite_MG_2_FD_205661 | JGI IMG/M metagenome (GOLD analysis project Ga0316204, IMG submission 205661) | Microbial mat bacterial communities from mineral coupon in-situ incubated in ocean water Damariscotta River, Maine, United States -... | ecosystem: Environmental > Aquatic > Marine >... | reverse complement strand
TTGAATTATCCAATAAGCTCGCCAAAGCTATTTTCTTTGCAAATAATCAAGAGCTACAAGAAGGATCGAAATCAGAACAAGATCTAACAGGTGCTTGCAAGATGCTTATTCAAAATTCGATAGTATTATGGAATTATCTATATTTGTCGGAGTATTTGACCAAGATACCCGATCAGCGTGAACGTGAAGATGCAGCACAGTCCATTCTGAACGGTTCAGTCCTTACCTGGAGACACATTAATCTCCATGGTGAGTATGATTTTAGAAGAAATGCCGCTAACGATGAGAAGTTTGATCTTGATAAGATTTTGGCGTTAACGATCACGAAATAGGCAAGAAGCAGTCATTTTCAGAAGAAAGGTCGACTTAAAATCGTTATTAATCAATAGGATAAGTCGTCTAAGTGGGCGTTTTATACCGCTTTTGTAGTTAGACCCTACAAAGGCCAGATCTTGCTTATCGCTACCCAAAGCGCATGTATGAATCATTCTCAAAAGAGATATTTTCCGATGATACAAAAGAGATAGTTTTTTATGCGTCTTGTTTAGCTCTGTACAGATTGCACCTCTATGTTGCAAGTGCTGATATTCCCCAGAATATGCGAAAATACAAATGGCATATATTGGTTTTGGTTGGAGCTATCATTGCAGGAAAGAAAATACCAAAACTAAACTCTAAAGCAATGGACAGTTATTGTCAGAAAATTATAGATGTTATTTCAAAGCCAGGTAGTTCAGCGCTATTGCCATTTCAACAAGCAGTAAATATTATGAAAACTACTAGTGATATAAATGACGATAGTCTAAAAAAACAAACTGTAATGGCAGAGATGCTGGAAAAAATAACATAATTAAACGTTGAACGGCAGCTATTGGCCGAAAGTTCCAGTTCGTTTCAGAGCGTCAAAGACTGCTTTCTCGACTTACTTGCCATTTAGAATATTCTGATATTCTGAAATACGTGCCTTCATCAATAATATTAGTGTAGGTCTGCTTAATAGACAAAGCGGTAGTTGAGGGATAGAAAAATGCAATATCCGGTTACATGCGCAGATAATCAGTTATGCAAAGTCTTGATAACTTAACCCCAGATGAGGTTTACTATCAACATCAAACCATTTCTCAAGCTGCCTGAGCTTGATTGACAACCATGTTAGCGCTTAACTTCGCCTCAGGTTGTCCAGTTGAAGGAGGCCACTTCATTGTTAAATAAAACCACATATTGGATAGTTATAACCTATGTAGGCTATTCATTAGGTGCTTACGCATTGCTATTTCTATTAAATAAAGAAATTCCGGTCTGGGTAGAGAGCTTGATCGTAATACTCGCACTACCATTACAGCTTCTATTCACCCCCTGGATAGAGTTATTACATAGCATTGGACTGACAGAAGGTGAATGGATTAAAGCCCCAACTCTTAGTGGTTTTTTATTGGTCACAGCCATTCATGCTGTTGTGCTTTATGCACTTTTGTGGGCTATTGTTTCGATTATAAGACGATGGCAGCGCCAATTTGATAGATAGGGTAGATGTCTGCTTTCGCGACAATGCTGCCCTTCCCTCCTTCGGACTCATTAACTTTCTAGTAAAAGTTAATGAGTTGGAAGTAGGGGTGCTGGATCAACCATTGCAGAAAAGCGATCCACCAATTCCTTAACCGGACACTGCTGCGCTTTTGTAGTTAGACCCAATATCGCAGTAAGAGGAAGGGTTTGCCCCTAGATATTGCTTTGTTGGCCACCTTATATAGTTTTCGACCTTACTGTAGACCATGCACTTTCATTGTCCTCTACATCATAAACAGACACCGCAAAATAATGCGTGCCCTCAGTCAAGCCTTCCACAACATACTGAACCGTAGTCGGCTCTTCTAAGTCAATGAGAAGAGTCAAGTTACCAGCGGTAGTGCCATAGTAAATGCGGTACCCTTTTAACTCACTAAGTAAAATTGGGGATTTATCCACTCTGGTCGTTGGCGCAGACCAGCTCAATGTCGCACTTCCTGTCGTTGGCGCTTGAGAAGCATTAACATCAAGATTAAAACCAGCCAGTGAAACTGCCTGTTCTCCATCAAAAACAGAGATTATAATATCAATATAACTACCAGCATCGATACCACCAGGCGTCCCACTCAGCTCACCCGTAGCACTGTCAAAATTAGCCCAGGCAGGCTTATTCAATACGCTAAAGGTTAGCACATCACCATCTGCATCTGTCGCAACTGGGATAAAATGATAAGGCACACCTTCGTTAGCCACCGTATTTGCAGTACCACTAATCATCGGCACACGATTGACGTTGGTGACAGTGATTTCAAAGGGGGTTAACGAAGCGGCTTCATAGCCGTCGCTAACGCTAATCTGAATATTACTGTAAACACCACTATCTGAATAACCAGGCACACCTGAAAGCTGCCCGGAATGTGAACTAAATAGAGCCCAGGCCGGGCGATTAATGATTGAAAAGGTTAACACATTTCCATCAGAGTCACTCGCACTCGGTTTAAAGCTATAAGCAGAAACCTCAACAGCCACGCCACCAGGTACACCACTAATGGTCGGCGCACTGTTATTTAGTCCGACGGTAATCGAAAAAGAAGGCAAAGAGACAATGTCCTCGCCATCAGACACTTGAATCAGAATCCCCTGATACAATCCGACATGACTATTATCAGGCAGACCCGATAACTGCCCTGTCTTAACATTAAAATCACTCCAATCAGGCTGATTAACAATAGAAAAAGTTAACATATCGCCATCTTGATCGACGCCCACAGGAGCAAATTCATAAGCTATTCCAGCCAGAACCTCGATTAAAGATTTACCATTTATTGAGGGTAAACGATTAACATTTTCAACAGCAATCGAAAATGGCTCAAGCACGACAACCTCTTTACCATCAGTCACACTAATACTGATTTCACCAAACTGACCGGCATGATCAAATCCCGGCGTACCCAAAAAGGCGCCAGTAGCAGTATTAAACTCAGCCCATAATGGCTTATTAGTAATGGAAAAAACTAGCCGATCACCATCCACATCGCTTGATTCCGGCTCAAAAAGATACACTTCGCCTTCAGCCACTGATGAAGGCGCACTTCCTGTAATCACAGGAGGATGATTAATCGCTGCTGCGAGCGGTAAATTGAGTTCAGCAATCTCTTCAGTAGACAGTGTTGCAATAGCCTTTAAACTATCATCCAGCGATCCCTGGAGATCATCGGGCAGCAAACCAGCAGCGGTTTCTGGCATAATCCCCACAAGACTACTGGTTGAGCTCATCAACCCCGAAAGCGCGGCAGATGGAGCAATGCGCTGCCCAATTTTGATCGCTGTTTCTAACTGAACGATCATCTCGGCAGTACTGGCTACTTGCCCGGTATTCGGCATGGGTGATGCCTCAGGCATTATTGTCTGAATAGACATATCCATCGCAGCAGTGACAACAACATTATTAATTCGCAACTGATTAGGCAACGCTTCTAATATAATCTGTCCCGCAATCACTTTTGCTCGAAGAGCCAGCTCGCTGCTGGCCCCTTGCGTACCTTTACCATCCAGCACCCCATCAGCCAGATCAGCAGCAATAACCGACATCACATCATCAATACTGATAAAACTGCCATCATCAGAAACAACAGCCTGTGTTCTACGAATTAATTCACTAAGTTGCTCACTAGACTTAAGAATTGAAGCAACCCGGGCCCCGGTCATCTCTACAAAGATAGGATGCATCATTAAACTGCGATCAAAGCCGAAATTTAGCTCGTTCAACACAGCTTCAGTTGCATCTTCTAAATTCTCAGGTGTCAAACCGCCCATTGCTTCTGCTGTCATCGCAATAAGCGTAGAAAATGGACTAATGTTCACAACATTATAATCAGGGCCAGGTATCACTGATCGTAAAAAAAAAGTGGGCGCGGTGTTAGTAACCAGGTCAATACCACCAACCGCTTCAATCGTAAGCGGATACGAGTCCGCCATTGCACCAACAAAAGTGCCATAGTTTGCGAATGAGTCAGCCACACCAGAGGCAAGTTCAACACCATACTTATCTTTGATAATAATGGTCGCGCCAACTATCGGCCCATCACCCATACTCCCCTGATGGAATGAGACAAGGTCATAACCATCATCTTGACTGGATATATTCTTTTCTCCTGAATTACACCCAATCAGTAAAGCACCAGTTAATATAGCAACCATAATTTTGAGGTTTTGCGATACTTTATTCACAGTCCATTCATCCATGCTTGTTCGGCGAATGTAAAATACAATATTCAGAAAATTACGATGGGGATATAGGTCACATTTATTGTAATGCGCTTCTATTTCCATGGACTGTTTTGCGATACTGAGGTTAATCCTGAATTAATCGAAAACAGGGACTTTACCTGAAGTTTCACACAGACCTACGAAGAGCACTTTCCCACATAACTGTTTTGTATTAAATGATCTATTCCACCCACTTGATATTTATTAATGTACGAAAGCAGTGTTTCATCATCGATGATGCGACACAGATCTATCTAATTTCTCGATATTTTACTCACAGACTTATCGGAAGACCCTTATATTGAATAAGTACTCAAGCCTCTACTGAACAGGCAAAAGGATCGCTAAATATTATAGCATATGTGACGATATGGTATTCATGAAAAAACACACACAAACAACAATTCCCTCTACCAAAGAAGCTGATATGGTTTTTAAGCCCTGCACCTACCTCTTAGCTAACCTCCAAAATGGGGCAGTCTACACTGGCGCCACCTCATCTTTGGCTAAGCAAGTATGGAAACATAAAAACCACATGATCGAGGGCTTCTCCCAAAAATACGAAATACACACGCTTGTGTGGTTTGAAGAGCATGGCACGATGGAGTCTGCCTATAAAAAAGCTAAAACCCTGAAAGACTCGCCTTTCAACCTCAAACAAGCGCTCGTTGAGCAGGAAAACCCTAAATGGCGGGATCTCTACAGTGACCTCTGCGCAGAACAGCAAGAGCCAACACTCAAAACCGCGTAATAGATTTTTTGGTTATGTTTAATGATACCTTTTCAATAGTCTTAACGATATACGAGTAAACAGCACTACCTGTTTTCGCCGCCCATGCATGGCGGTGAAAGTGGTGCTCCACCATTTTTTGTTCGCCATTCATCAAGCGTATAGAGATGCAACGCTAACGCATGCAGACTCCCCTTCAATTCATCTGCCAACACCTGGTAAACTTTTTGGTGACGCTTCACCAGGCTTTCATCAACAAACCCCTCCGCCACCATAGTCACCTTAAAGTGCGACTCTGATCCTGCAGGCACATTGTGATTGCTGCTTTCATTAATCACTTCGAGATGCTGAGGTGATAATGCCTGATTAAGTTTATTGATAATCTGATTTTGCATCTGCATACTGATGGATTCCTATATATAGATGATCACGCAACCGCTTTCGCTCTACCGCGACCCGGACGAAAATAGCGATGATTATCGTAATAAGCCTCATCATCGTTATTTACACCCCATCCAGGCATTCCCAAAATTGGAAAGGGCGATAGGTCTTTTGGCACTCTGAATTGCTCACGATCAGCAAGCGCAATAAGCAGCGCCTCATCGACCCACGCCAGCTGCTGCTCACTCGTTAACTGAAAAAAGGTTTCGTCACAATGCAGCAAAATGGCATTGGCCGTCATCCCAACATATGGCTCAAGCCCTTTTTCGTACATTGCATGGCCAAAGACAATACATTTTAGTTTTTCCTGTAGCGCTTCGCGCTGCTCCCAAAAAAGGGGCTTCCATTGAAAGTCTCGAATCATCTGCAACAGACTCTCATCAGATGAAATCACCACCGCACCACCTTCATCAAACAGTGACAATAAATTCTCCAATGGAGAGCGTCGCCCAAGATCAACTCCCGACTCTACCCGGGCTTGCGCCATTGGAATATGCGTTTCATTAATCATCGCTTTGGTACGTGGAAACATGATCCACGACAGCAACTGAAAAAAGTCATGCCAGTTCTCGGTGCGAGTCTGAATTTCACCACTCATATAAATACGAGGTGCGTAATGCTGCTCAAAACTGCCAGGTTTCTCTGCTTGAGGTACGATGCACAATGGAAAACCGTTACGTGTCATTATGGGTCTGTTTTGCTGCGCTAATAACCGTTGATAATCATCTAATACAGGCCATTCACTCAGGAAAGAGCGGTACCAGGACTTAAAGCCGTCCAATGTTTGAAACATTGGTGAACGCTCAAAAAACAGAGAATCCCATTGGGATGAAACTTCTAAACGAGGCAAAACAGAAACACCCTGCTATTTAATGTTGACGTTGACGCCAGTAGTTATGGAGCCCGACAACCGAACCTGGCAACATCTCGATCCAGGCGTCATACTCTTCGTCGTCCATATCATTTTCGTCTTCATCATCATGTAACAGCGCAAGCTTTGCGATAGGTGCCAACAAAGTCTGCTCCGCCTTGGGTAGCGCTTCCCAGTGATTGCTCTGGCTCGCTACTCCCAGCATAAACCCGAAACACCATCCTTCGTAAGATTCAATCACTTCATCACCATCAATCTCTTCCAGCATCATTGGTTCAAACATTTCACCACTCGCCAGTGCCATAGCAATCTCATCCTGCATCCGTAAAAGATAACCACGCATACGCGCTTCACTCTCTTTATCTGAAAACAGCGGAGTACCCCACACAGCCTCAAGCCATTCATCGCTTGATGTCATCTCAGGCCCGACAGTCAGTGCGGTTAGGTAACCATGTGCCTCATCCACGGTCAGGCGATCTTCCTCTTCATCGGAGGCAAGCAGAAAACTGTCCAGTTCCGAAAATTCTTCATCTGTCAGTTGCGCTTCGATTTGAGATGGCATTAATATGTGATCCTGTGTGTGGTTAACCCCCTCCAACCGTTTCATTGCAGGGTAAGAGCTGCAGGAAAACGACGTTAAATTCCCACGATGAGTTGATTTTAATCGATCTCTGATCAACATCAAAGCAAACTATGCGATTAAACATGAAAACTTCAAACGAGATACCTTCACTGCAACCAGACCCAGTCGTATTAAAAAAACTACTCACCAGACGCATGCCGTTTGGCAAATACAAAAACTGCCTGCTAATTGACCTGCCAGAACCTTATGTCGTGTGGTTTGCGGGACAGGGTTTTCCATCCGGAGAACTTGGGGAGCTGCTGAGTATTGTGCATGAAGTTAAAGTCAATGGACTCGAACCACTCTTCGCTCCACTCCGCGCAAGGGCAATTAATGGCCCTGAAAAACAAGGGGAATAGCGACTATTGCTGCTCGTAAAGCTGACGAATACCCTCTAACCGGCGACGATTGACACCAAAATCATAGTGCCCACTACGTGATGCCGAGCGCATCTGAATAAGCGCCCTTTCATCATCAAAAAAGAATGTTATATCGTCTATGAAACGTAGCACTGCACTCGTCACCGTCACACGCAGATAAAGCGCCGTATCTTCAATAACCTCAGAATTATCAAGCTGTGAAAGTGCCGCCAGCAGACGCAGGCGCGCTGTCGCGCGATCACCACCGTAGCTCATCGGCGCAATTCGATGTTCATCGCCCTCCGCCAGTGATGAGACACAATTAGGGCTATCCGGGCACGGTTTTAATCTTTCATCAGCCATAGCGTTCGTAGCGGCACACGGCAACAAAACTATCAGGCAATAGTGTGGGAGCAGTCGTTTCATTGACGCCATGGCATCACAGGAATCGTCGAAATACTGTTTTTTGGTGAACCATCGACCAGTTTATCGCTGTAACTCAGGTAGATCAACGTATTACGCTTTGCATCATAAAATCGTACAACCTGTAGTGATTTAAACAAAATCGAAGTACTTTTCTTAAACACCTCCTGGCCATCAAACTTACCCGACTTAATCTTGGTTGGCAGACTGATCGGGCCGGTCTGACGACAGGCGATCGAGGCATCCGAGGTATCCTCCGCAAACCCTAATGAACCACTCATTCCACCGGTTTTAGCACGGCTCAGATGGCAGGTAGCCCCTGGGATCTGAGGATCATCAAAGGCTTCAACCACGATTTTATCATTAGCCCCCATAAGCTTAATTTTGGTACTAACACTGCCAATCACTTCAGCATAAAGCGGTGCAGAGATTAACATTGAGGCCACAGCGACCAGGGGCATACAAGTTCTGCTAATTTTATGAAAACAATTCATTTTCCCAACCTTTTGTCAAAACATTATCCACTCAGACTACTAATTCTATATCACAAAGCGACCATAAAGCTAAAGAGAGGCCGCCTATCGGCCGCTCAAATATAATGAGGCAGGTCACAAAAAGCAGATGGAGACCTCGGTAATGATAAAACGATTAAAAGACATCCCTGTGTACTCAAGCACTCAAGTCAATATTGAGGCAGAAATCTTTAATACCATACGTATTGCCACTCTGCGCCTTGCGCTGCCGATTCGACTCACCTTACCACGCTTTCAATATATCGATGTGATCATTGACCACGACTCCTGGGCCTGCGTTGATAGAAGCTTGAATGACCTACCTGTCATTGCCTGGACCGAGTTCGACATCACCAACCGCTCAGCACTTCATTTACCCGTTAGCTGTAAAATTTCTAATTACCACTTTCAATCATCACAAGTGGTCGAAGGCGCACTGTCATTCATCAAAATGGCGCTAGAAAGACAACTATCAGCACGCACCTCAGATATTACGCCACAAACATCATCATCTAATATCAGCCCATTATATTGTGCACTGCCTAAAAGCAGCTCTCAACTGCGCTGATTTCAAGACACCAGGGGCAAAGCCAAACGGCTGAAACCAGGGTTAGTATCATTGGTGATATTACCAGACTCGTCATAGTCTATTCTTTGGGTGACGGCACCATTAGTGGTATCGATAATCAGCTGTGGGCTGCCGAGGTAATCACTAATAATCCGGTACTACGTTGCCTTTTGAGCCATAGACAAACCGGGATGCGATTGTATCGGCACCATCAAGCTCTGCAACAGGATTCAACTGGCCCTGAATAGAGATAGCCCTGCGCCAGGGTACCGTTAACCCGCTTGCCAATCCTGCGGTCATTGCCGTCGATGGCATAGTCAATCGTAATATCACCCGGCAAGATGGCCTGCATCAGGTTGTCATTGATGGCTTGCTGGGTGATGCGGAAGTTGTTGTCGTAGCCGTGACTCTCTGTGCCGTGCCCGCATCATTAAAGACCGGCATCACATCGCGTTTAATCACACGGTCTATTCAGCGGTGCCGTGGATTAATATTCAGGGGCAGTGGCTGGAGCAGGCGGGGTTTTCGATCAACACACCGATCAAGGTCGAGGTCTCGGCGGGGAGGTTGGTTTTGACCACTGCACAAAAAACAAAAGGCCTGGCTGATTAGCTGGGCCTTTTAAATAGGATCAACCTATGATCCAGATTTCTTGAAATGGACACCTAATTGACACTGCCTTCAGCCCCTGAAGATTTGTGCATCTGCTTTTGCTTAACCATTTCAATAGATGGTATTGCTTCCTGCACCCCTCCATCAGATGCAGTTTCTAGCCACACAAGAGCAGCAGTGTAATCCTGAGGCACACCTACACCGTCTGCATACATCAATCCCAAATTATATTGTGCTTGGCACAGCTCTTGTTTCGCAGCCTCTAAATACAAATCATGAGCTTTTTTGAAATCACAGTTCACCCCTCGACCATCATAGTAAGCCCATGCCAAATTAAATTGAGCCCAAGCATACCCTTTACCAGCGGCTTTCTCATACCACTCAGCAGCAATCTCATCATTTTTGCTAACACCACAACCAGAACTATACATATAACCTAGAGCATTTTGCGACCAAACATGTCCTTGATCACTCGCTTTACGATACCACTTAGCCGCTTCCGCACAATCTTTCACTACGCCTTTTCCATCTTCGTACATACGCCCTAAATTTGATTGCGCCCTCGCATCTCCTTGATCCACAGCTTTACGAAACCACTTAAGTGCCAATTCATCACTTTGCTCAACTCCTATCCCCTCCTCATACATATTCCCAAGAATATTCTGACATTCAGGAACCCCCAGAGTCGCCAATAACTTCATCAATAAAGCACGAAAAAAATTAATCATTATTGCGAGCACGGCCCAGTTTGATTTTCTGGAAATAAATCCTTGAACTGCTCATCAATTTCTCCATCATTATCACAATCAAATGACCCACACCCTAACTCACTAGTGCCCATCCAGAAATATCCAATACCATGAAAAATAAAGAAATATTCTTGTAAACGGTTAAAAATCCTCTTGAATCTGTTAAGTTTAGAGTCCGAACAAAAAACCACAAACCAAGAGGATTAG
>Ga0316204_10012440_pt1 | contig 10371 bp, 8 predicted proteins | sample 6monrhotite_MG_2_FD_205661 | JGI IMG/M metagenome (GOLD analysis project Ga0316204, IMG submission 205661) | Microbial mat bacterial communities from mineral coupon in-situ incubated in ocean water Damariscotta River, Maine, United States -... | ecosystem: Environmental > Aquatic > Marine >... | reverse complement strand
GACAGAAAGCAAAACCGATAATCATTTCGCACATTGCTTTCTTTCGACTAGCGGAGCGATGGCGAATGAAAATGCGTTGAAGATGGCGTTTCAAAAAAACCATCCCGCAAATCGGATCCTGGCTTTCAAGCATTGTTTTGCTGGACGGACATTGGGATTGGCACAGGTAACGGACAAAGCAGCCTACCGAGACGGTTTACCGGAAACGATCAACGTCGATTACTTGCCGTTTTACAATGCAGAAAAGCATGAACAGAGCATCACGTCAGCTGTCACGCATTTGCGTTCCCATTTAAATCGGCACCCTGGAAAATACGCGGCGTTTTGGATGGAATTGATTCAGGGCGAGGCGGGCTACTACCCGGGGCATCGCGATTTTTTTATGGCGTTGATCAATGAACTGAAAGACCAAAACTGTGCCATTATCGCTGACGAAGTCCAAACGTTCTCAAGGACTTCAGAACCGTTTGCGACGCAATATTTCCAGCTGGAGGAGCATGTCGATGTCATCACTGTTGGCAAAATCACTCAGGTGTGTGCTACGATTTTCAAAGCCAATTACAATCCGCGTCCAGGTCTGATCAGTCAGACATTTACCGGCAGCACCTGGGCGATCAATGCGGCGCAAACCATCATTCAAGGGCTCATCGATCGCGGCAATTTTGGTGCAGGCGGTTTGAATGATCAGCTACATTCGCATTTTGCCGATCACCTGAAGCGAATTGGCGACAAGTATCCAGGTACCGTCTCGGGACCGTACGGAATTGGCGGGATGGTTGCATTTACTCCTTGCGATGGTTCGGCGGAGAAAGCCAAACAAATGTGTCATGCTTTGTATGACGCTGGACTGATGGGTTTCATTGCCGGTGGATCACCAAGTCGCATTCGCTTTTTATTGCCGCTGGGCGTGGTCACGATGGAACACATAGATCTTGCCGCAGAAGTCATTGAATCCGTTGCGTCTGCAATGAAGTCGGTTTAATTGAGCATAAGGAATACAACATGCTAATCGTTCGTCCGGCGGAAGAATCTGATGTCGACCAGCTTTATGATCTCATTCAAAAGTCGGCGTACGGATTAACGACTCTGAAAATTTCGAAGCAACAGTTACTTGATCGAGTCGAATCGTCGACATTTTCTTTCAAAATGAAATCGGGGAAACCGGCAGGTCAACCTTACGTTTTTGTGATGGAGGATCTGTCGGTCGGAAACGTAGTTGGCACCTGTGCGATTTATTCAAAGACAGGTGGTTACGAACCGTTCTATTCTTACAAAATCAAAGAGTCGATTCATAAAAGCTCTGAGCTGAATGTCGACAAACGAATTCCGTTTTTGGACCTTGAAGAAGAACATGACGGTCCGACCGAAATTGGCAGCCTTTTTCTGTCGCCTGCCTACTGGGGAAAAGGGCATGGCCGATTGCTTTCGCTGTCTCGATTCTTGTTCATGGCCGAGCATATTGATCGTTTCGATACTGAAACGATCGCGGAAATGCGAGGAAATGTAACCGAGAACGGATTTTCACCGTTTTGGGCTGCGATTGGCTCGCACTTCTTCGAGATTGAATTCCCCCAAGCCGAAACCTTGACGACAAATTCGAAGAACGTGATTGCGGATCTTTTTCCACGGCATCCGATTTACATCCCTTTGCTGCCGGATGATGCGCAGGCAACGATCGCAAAAGTCCACGCACACACCGAACCGGCAAAAAAAATGTTGATGGACGAAGGATTTGAACATCGAGATCTGGTCGACATTTTCGATGGTGGACCGGTTCTGCATTGCGACACAACCAAAATCCGTTCGGTAAAAGAAAGCCGTTCGTTACAGGTTACTGAAATTGTCGAATCAATTGGGGCCGACGATACATTGGTCGGGAATTGCAGCCTTGCGAATTTCCGAACCTGCTTGGGAAAGATTGAAATGCGAGACAACCAAACCGCAGCAATCGACCAAGTCACGGCGTTGGAATTGAAAGTCAAAGTGGGTGAGATGGTTCGAACGGTCGAGCTGAAAGCCGCAAAATCAGAGCCCTAAGGTGCCCGCTGAGCAGCAAGCCGAATTGCCAACTCACCGTGTCAATTTTGAAGCACCAATATTTTTGCACGTTCGAGGAAAAAGCACCTCCCTTTGCTTGGCCGCGTGAAATGGACACCGGCATCGATTGGCCTTTGGGGCGCACACCGTGGCGATGAGTGCCTGCTTTCCGTGATTGTCGTTTACTACCTGGCATGCATGAAATCGTCGAGCAACCATTACGATAACTCGACCGGCCCAAACTTTAAACAAAGCAGTTCACGTTGCTTAAATTGACTTTACCGCTGCCAGCAATTGGTTGATCGAATGTCTCTTCTTTTGCGTGCCCGGAAGGACGGCACGGATCGTTCCGGTCTGATCGACGATGAACGTGGTAGGGATTGGAACGCCCGAGTACATCCCTTTTTCTTTGGAATTAAAAATACCGTACTCACGAATGGTTTGGCTTTTGTCATCCGAAAGCAGAGGATAGGAAATGTTGTTTTCTTTTGAAAAATCGCGCAGAACACTCACCTTGTCATAGCTGATTCCAACGATTTGAATTTCAGCGGCTTCAATATCGATAAGCTGGTTTTGCAATTCGACCAATTGCGTTTTGCAAAAGATTCACCAATCGGCAGAACGAAAGAAAACGATCGCCGTAAATTTTTTTTCCTCGACAATTCGTGAGAGACTCCATGGATCACCATACTGATCACTCAGCTGGAATTCAGCGGCTTTTTCACCGACTTTTGCCGACAATGGATTTCCGGAGGGACTCACGCTTGAATTGGAACAACCAGTAAGGAACATCAATAGTACAAGAATTGATTTGGTAATCGTTTGGAGCATTCTGAAATCAGGAATTAGAAAAACGCAGGCTCTATTTGTGTAGCTTTTCGCCAACCAGCATTGTAGCGGCAATTTGGTTCCGTTTGACCGCGATTCGCCAACAGAAATGCGAGTCTACCATTCCCGTCGTGAATGAAGCAACTTTTTGCGAATCGGAATTTTTGTTAGAACATTCGTTTCGCATTTGCGGTCCAATCGTCGAATCGAAGCCTCCACAGCACCTTTTTTTGTAACGAAAACAAATTCATGAACGATATTTTTGCCGACCTTCGATGGCGTGGACTGATCTACCAAACCACCGCAGATGATGAGTTACAAGCGTGGTTGCTTAGCCAAATGCGAACCGTTTACGCAGGCTTCGATCCGACCGCCGACAGCTTGCATATCGGTAGCCTTGTGCCACTGCTGATTTTACGGCGATTTCAAAAGGCTGGACACAAACCTGTGGCTTTGGTCGGAGGTGCGACGGGAATGATTGGCGATCCCAGCGGTAAAAGCAAAGAACGAAATTTGCTTTCAGAAGAAGACCTACAAAAAAACGTTGCTGGAATTGGAGAACAGATGCGCCAATTTCTTGATTTTGAAACGGGCGAAAATTCGGCGGTGTTGGTCGACAATTTCGATTGGATGAAGAATTTTTCGTACATCGACTTCCTGCGAGACATTGGCAAGAACTTCCCGGTCAATGTGATGATCGCCAAGGATTCGATCAAGAATCGACTCGATTCACCTGCCGGTTTGAGCTACACGGAATTCAGTTACATGCTTTTGCAAGCGTTCGATTTTGTGCAACTCAATCGAGACTATGGCTGCGAGCTACAAGTCGGGGGTCAAGATCAGTGGGGGAACGTAACCGCCGGAATCGATCTGGGTCGCCGCATGGACGGTAAAAAGCTTTTTGGAATGACCAGCCCATTGTTGACCAAAAGCGACGGATCCAAAATGGGCAAAACGGAATCTGGCACAGTTTGGCTATCTCCGGAGAAAACGTCTCCGTACAACTTCTTTCAATATTGGGTCCAGAAAGTGGATGATGCAGACACAGGAAAATGCTTGCGTTATTTAACAGAGATTCCACACGAAGAGATTGAGGCAATTGAGGCAGGTGACCCCCGCGATGCGAAGAAGGCGTTGGCGGCTCACATGACAGAATTGGTTCACGGAAAAAGCGGATTGCAAAAGGCACAGGCTGCCACCGAAATCTTTTTTGGCAAAGAGGTTACCGATGCAGAGTCGGAAGCACTTCAGAGCATTGTGGCGGATGTTCCCAACGCCGAAATCCAACGCTCTGCTTTAGAAGGAGATGGTGTTAACGTGATCGATGCCTTTGTTGAATCTCCCTTGGCGAAAAGTCGAGGTGAGATCCGACGCACGCTGGAACAAGGCGGCGCTTACGTCAACAATGTTCGGGTGGCAAACGTCGATCACCAAATTACAACGAAGGATTTAATCGGCGGAAAAATGATCTTGCTCCGAAGTGGAAAAAAGAAATACGCAATCCTGAATGTCGTGGGCTAAGGGGCTTCGGAGATTGCACTGGCATGATTTACCCTGAATAAATCCCGAGAATTGCATCGATGACATCTTGCCGACGTCATCATAATAGACTGCGGAATGACACCAATCCTGAAACGATGATTTGCGCATAAAAAAAGGCGGCTCATAGTGAGCCGCCTTTTTTGATTCTGCCCCTCAAACTCATCCTTATTCGTCAGCTTCAAGAATGATCGGGGGCAAGATTGCTGGTGCGTTCCGGGTGTGGACCTCAAACTCCTTTGCTGTCCTCAAGCGGCGTCGGGCTCGATTTTGTCGCGAGTCGTTTTGGCGATTGATCCACCTCCATGTCAATCGCGTTGACCTCCTTACGAGTCGCGTCGGAACGCTTCCGAGCGAGCATCACGAGGCTTTTTTCTCCGGAAGTTTTGCCTCGGCTCTTAGCTCAAGCTCTTCTCGCAATATGGTTACCTCCCTGGGTGCATCGATTCCGAGTCTTACCTTTTCTCCAGACACGTCGATGACCGTCACCACAATGTCGTCCCCAAGTTTCAGCCGTTGGGTTTTTTTGCGAGATAGTACCAGCATTAATGTATTCCTCTGTCGTTGTCGTATGTGAAATGCGAGGCTCAGTTAAACTTCATTCTGGATGAAACATCCAACTGAATTCGTTTGGATCGCTCACCCGTTGCCTGATAGAACAACACGGTGTTCTTTTCAGATTCCCATACCGCGGTCAGTTTGACGCTCCGCGGACCATGGAGACAAAACAGCATGCCACATGGCTTGCCCCGGCGATTCAACACCTGTTCTGTTGTTTGGTAAGCATCCAATTCGAAGTCGTTTTCCTCACACAGTTGTTTGAAAATAAAATGACGTAAGTCACTCAGCTCAGTGATGGGTTTGCAGTTTGGCTGCATAAAAAATCAACCTCCAAGTTTTCCAAATGCATCAACGATGATTCTGATTCAATCGGCGTTGGAATTCCCAAAACCGTTAGAATCGTGTTAATCTCGTATCAGAACAGTTTTGAGGATTGGGTCATGTTAGAAGCTGACGAAAGAAGTATCGACAACAACGACAGCGTTCACGATGGGCAAACTGCGAAGTTTATGAAGTTCTGGTAAATTGTTTGGTTCACGCCCCGGCGCATTCGGAACAGTTTGACTTTACGATACAAGCCTACGGTAACAACCGTTCATAAACGCAAATCGTTTTGCAAGGCTTGAGAGTTACAGAGCCTAGCGAGTCTAACGAAATGAAATTGAGTTTAAAGTTTATAACGAGTCCATTGATGAACCGAAGTTTATTGTCCAACCGCATTTACCTGCACCAATTTGCTATAGCCATTCTGTTTACCGCCTTATATCTGGGCTGCGGTAAGCCGGATGCAACCACCTCAAAGAGCAATGACGATTCCAATAGCAGCGACCAATCGGCCGCTCATTCAAATACTGGCGATTCGAAAACCAATTCGCCCACCCAGAAAAAGCAAGCGACGACAACGCCAAAGCGTAAAAAGAAATCCGCCTCAAAGATCGTGAAAAAGTCTTTTTCATCCGCCGATACTGACGGGTCGTTTTCGGCGGCAAAATCCTTCGATGGAAAACCCAAAGTGAACCTCGTCAAAGCGATTTGGGACTACGGTTTGGAATCGCAACTTTCCAACCCTACCGTCGTTGTGTGGTTATTTGACGTCTCCCAAAGTGCAACGGCATTACGCAGCAAAGTGGTTTCCGGTATTCGTTCCACCCCAAAAGTCAGCGATGGCCAGATGTTTGAGTCAATGGTAGTAACCTATTCAGACGGACCCATTTCCCTTGTTTCTGAGGAACCCACCAAAGATTTTGTAAAGCTGTCGGAGCAATTGACATCCATCGAAGCATCAACCACAGAAGGCGAAAAGACGTTTGCGGCGTTGAACGAAACAGCCAAAAAGTTCGGGCCGTTGCGGCGCATCGATCGCAAGTCATTGATTGTCGTTTTGGTTACAGATGAAGCGGGCGACGATTCGCAAGAAGCAACCGACAATGGAAATACTCAACTTGAAGATGCGATCGCCAATTTCAAAAAATTCTCCATGCCATTGTTTGTGATTGGAAATCCAGCACCATTCGGACGGGCGGTCGATGCCCCCGAGGCAACCACAAAGAATCTAACTTATGGTCCGGAATCCGTATATTCGGAAAGAATCAACATTGGAACGTGGGACGGTTCTACGGAACTTGATCGATTTGATTCTGGATTTGGCCCTTGGGGTCTTGAGCGACTATGTCGGCAAAGTGGTGGACGATACCTGGCCGACCGCCCAGAGGCTCGCTCTGCCCGCTTGGTCAGTCGCATGCAAAGCAATTGGCCGATCGTGATGTCACAACAGTTCAAAGATTCCATCATGAGTCGTTACAAACCGTTTTATGGCACGCACGACGATTACAAATCTGATCTGCAATCCAATAAAGCTAAACTTGCATTGCATAACGCTGCCAAACGGCCGAATACTCAGGTCTATCGAATTCAGAATTACGAATTCGGCGCAGGAAATGAAGCTCAATTGGTACGAGAAATCAACAGCGCCCAGCGAACCCCTGCCGTGATTCGCCCCGGCCTCGAAAAGCTGTATGGGATCCTTAAGGAAGGTGAAAGTGATCGTGAAAACCTGAAATCAAAACGCTGGCAAGCGGGATACGACCTTGCGTACGGCCGTGTTCTTGCCAATTACATTCGGGTTGTCGTGCTCAATACAATGCTCGCCGAAATGAAGGGAGGCAAAACTTTTTCGAATCCAGCAAACAACCGCTGGGTACTCGAACCGAGCGATGAAGTCTCAACCGGTAGTGGTGACAAACGACTTGCCGAAAAAGCAAAAATGTATTTGACCCGTGTCACTGCGGAACATCCTGGTACTCCATGGGCCAAGATTGCTGAAAAGGAACTCGAACGGCCGCTCGGCTGGAAGTGGACCGAAGCCCAACGTTGATCGACCGCAATTGATGTCACTGTCCATCAATACGGAAACGAAGTGGCATGCTACAATGTCGCTCACGGTCAAAGCTTCAATCCACATCAAAAGACATTTTCAGCAAAGGAATCCTTCGATTTGAATAATGATTTGCGATTTCTGCTGCTCGGTTCAGGTGACTCACGCCACCAATTGGTCACCGAAGCCGAACGCCTTAGACCGATTATCGAGAAATTTGGCACGGTTGTCTTTGAGGACTTAACGTACAAAAAAAAGATTGCGGTCGATGCCGATATTGCAATCGTGATTGGCGGTGACGGTTCGATTCTGCGAAGTGCCAAACAAATGGGGGATTCGCAAATTCCGGTTTTGGGCGTCAACTTTGGCAAACTCGGTTTCCTCGCGGACATTCTCCCTGAAAACGTTGAGCAAGCACTTCAAGCAATTGCTAGCAACGAATATCGGATCGTTGAACACCTGATGATTCGCTGCCGAGTATTCGAAAACGACCAGTTGTTCTGCGACGAGCTGGGGCTCAATGAAGTCGCCATTCTGGGTGGGCCGCCCTATTCGATTCACTATATCGATCTTTACGTTGACTCAGAAATGGCAACGACCTATAGTTGCGACGGCCTGATTATTAGCACGCCAGTTGGTTCGACGGCACACAACCTTTCTGCCGGCGGTCCGATCTTGCGAAAGAATCTTCAGGCATTTGTAATTTCTCCTATCAGTCCACATACGCTCACCGTTCGTCCGGTGGTCGATACGGCGGATCGAAAGTTGGAGGTCATCGTACAAAACCCGTCGGTTTCAACGTCGGTTGTTTTAGATGGCCAGCCACTTTGTCGTTTGACGGAAAACCATCGAGTCTGTGTTCAGAAGGCTGAATCACAATTTCAGATGGTAGAGGTTTCCGGACAAACGTATTATCGAACGCTTCGGAAAAAGCTGGGTTGGGGCGGCGGGATTACAAAAAGATAAACGAACAACTCACATCTTAATCACCTTTCATTTGACGCAAGGAAGCGGAAATGACTCGGCAACATTCGATCTTTGTCTCGGCCAAATCGATTTTGGCTTTTTGCATCTTTTCTATCCTTTTGAACGCATGCGTCGTTTCAATCGGCAATTCGCAAACGGAGAAAAAGAAACTCTCGGTTTCCGAGCAATTGGCGATCGCAGCAAAAAAGGCGACCGTACAAAAGTATTCGCTGCGGTACAAATTCAAAGAGGGCGATGTCATTTACTGGCAAACCGAACAGGTCGACAACGGCGAAGTCAGTTTACAAAAAAAGAAAGAGCTAACACGATCGCGTACATTGTCCACAAAAAAATGGCGGATCACTGGCATTGATAAGGACGGGAATATCAGTGCCGTTCAAAGCCTTGTCGATGTCGATATGTGGCAACAAATCGATCAATTTCCACCGACCTCGTACAACAGTCGAACTGATTCAACACCTCCAATCAAATTTGAGAATGTTGCGGACACAATCGGGATCGAGTTGGTGAACTTCAAGTTTGAACCCAACGGCAACTTGCTTGAAAAGAAGGCGAACTACTCGGACATCGAACTAGGAATGGGGCGGATCGTTGTTGAGTTCCCAACCGAAGCGATCGCCGTTGGGCACAAGTGGTACCATAATCGAGTCATCAAAGCGGCGTTGCCAACTGGCCAAATCAAAAAAATCCGAATCCGCCGAATGTTCCAACTGGTTGATGTAAAACATCAGGTCGCAAAAATCGGAGTTCAAACTCAAATTTTGACGCCAATCCATGATCCTGAAATTGAAGTCCAAATCATGGATCAACTCACGCAAGGCTTTATTCGATTCGATATCCAAACGGGCCGCATTCTCTCGCGAGAGTATCATTGGAACCGGACCGTTCAGGGCTTCAGCACCGCCGACAGCTTGAAACGCTACGTTGGTCGATTTAAGCAAACACTCAAATCGAAAGACGCCGTTGAACTTGCGGCTAAGACTGCGATTCCAGACACCATAAAAATTCGCTTGATCAACGACGGTCCAATTTTTCGGTAGTAGGATCACAGACAATATTGCATGGTGCGTCCATTCAAATATTCGTTTCCGATTTAACGTCTGCTCTATATGCGGACGATAATCGGCGAGCGATCATTTCGGTTCAATTCCTTGATCGTTTGATCATCCGGTCATGCCGCTTTTATCATTTCGGTATGCGCCACCGATGACTGCGACAGACACTCAATCCTGCTGCCCCAAACTCCGATTTTTGGGGATTGCAAAATTCATTGGTTCCACCGCATTCATAAGCTCACCATTTGAGTGCATCCCGCGAATAAATCAATGAAATGCCACATGCCCGTGCTTCAGTCACTTGACGCCATTGAAGTCAAAACGTTCTACAAAATGGACTGGGATCGGAATTTGGTCGGCGACCGGTTGAGATCGCTTTGGGTCGTTTTACAACGCGCTGAGTTGATTGATTTCCACCGAGCCTCATTCGGTGGAATTCAACGCCTAATCCTTGTCAGTAAATAACGTTGCTTCAAGCGTAATTCCCGGGCCAAAGCCGACGGCAACGCAAGGAAGCTCGCTCGCTTGTCTTGCCAATTCCTTCATCACAAAAAAGATCGTCGCCGAGCTCATGTTTCCATAGGTCTTCAGTATCTCGCGAGGGATGGCAAGCGCAGCGGGTGGCAATTCCATCGCCTGTTCAAACGCATTCAAGATTTGTGGGCCCCCGGGGTGAACGGCCCATGATTTGATATCCTCTTTTGTCAAATGAGAATCCGCGAGCCATTGATCAAACCATCCCGGAACATTTTGCTTTATGATTTCAGGAATTTGCTCGGAAAGCCCCATGGTGAAACCGTGATCGCGAATTCTCCAACTCATCATGTCGCTGGTTTGGGGAATAACATACGATCCCGTTTCGGTGATCTGCCAGGTTGTGTCGAAATCCGATTGGGGAAGTTCTTGAGCGGCTGAACTCCCGATCACAATTACCGCTCCAGCCCCGTCTCCGAACAACGCATTGGCTATTTTTTGATCGTTCTCTCCGAC
>Ga0316204_10012435_pt1 | contig 10378 bp, 9 predicted proteins | sample 6monrhotite_MG_2_FD_205661 | JGI IMG/M metagenome (GOLD analysis project Ga0316204, IMG submission 205661) | Microbial mat bacterial communities from mineral coupon in-situ incubated in ocean water Damariscotta River, Maine, United States -... | ecosystem: Environmental > Aquatic > Marine >... | reverse complement strand
TCCAGGTTCTTTTCCTCAATTAAAAAGATTATACAAAGCAGCCAAAGGTGAGACTATTGGCGGAACTCAATATGAGATACCAGATGAGTTAATGGGATTTTTTGGAATGAGAGAAGTTCCAATTGACATTGAAAAAACTATGAACTTTAAAATAACAGATTTTTTAGATGCAGAACGAAATGAAAGACAATTAATTTATGATGGAACTTTAAGCGGAGATCCTGTTACAGATGATAATTTAATTATTCAACAATTTATCAAAGCAAATATGCAAAGACTTGAAACATTTAATTCAATGAGAAGAACATATGATTCAGCTAAATTTTTGGGTATGAAAGAAAAAGATATAGAAAAAATATTTAAAGAAAGAAACAAAATGAGAGAGTTAGGTTTTATTAAAGATAATTATTTTAAACCTTTTTCAATTACTAGAGGATATTTAAAAGCATATGATAGATTAGCTAAAGAAAAAGGAATTCCAAACCCTTTAAATAAAAGAATATTAAAAACTATTGATAGAATTAATAAAAAACTTAGAAAACAAAGACTAAATAAAGAGTTTAAAATTAACCCTGATGATTATATTTTAAAACAATCTACTAGAGATCAGCTAAGCACACTGCCGGCTAATTTACCAATGCCTAATCAACAAGTGGTACAGACTGCAGCGCTTCCGGCTTCAGGGGCCTTAAATGACGGGTTGACTGCAACAGAAAATGCTTTATTATCAGAAGAAGAGAAACAAATTAGACTAAGATCTAGAGGATTAGCATAATGGCTGAAATAAAATTTAATAATTTATATGATCAATTAAATCCTATGGATAGGATGTTTTATGATCAACAGTTTCAAAATAATTATGATCCTAATAAAGAAAATTTAAGATTATCTGGTCAAGAAAATTTTGATCAAATGAAAGCTGTGTATGATGCTCAACAAAACGTTCCTGAAAAAAGTTTTTTAGATAAAATTAATCTTTTTGGTTCAGCTAGTGCAGCTGAAATGCCCCAAGTTCCTAATTTAACATATAGAAATATAGATTTACCTTTTAATTTAAATACAGGTGTAACTAATACAACACAGGCTGCGCCTTTTTTAAAATCAATGGCAGATATAGACGCTAGTGGTGATGTAAATTCAGATTTAGTTAATCAACTAATTATGGAAAATCAAATGAAAACCAAGAGAAATCTAATTGGTACAGATGACACAGCTCCTTTCTTTTTTCCTGAAGAAAAAACAGGTATTACTTCTACAGATAAAGCACAAAATTTTAATTTTTTAAATAATTTTGGAACAAGTGTAGATAATTTTCAAGGATTTACTGACAAAGAAGATTTTTTAGGAAAAACAGAACAATATGAAACCGATAGATTTGGATACAGAAAAGAACCAAACATTTTACAAAAATTAGCTCAATTTATTCCTTTCGTTGGAGAAAAATCTTTGAGCCAAGCTATAATAAATCAGCTTCCTAAAGTGAGTCCCGAAGCTCGAAACATAAGAAATTTTTATGATAGTCAATATGGTTTAGATTCTATAGGCAGAGTTAATTCAGGAATTATGAAAAACTACAATCCTGTTTCAGGAAGTGATATTTTAAATAAACTTACAGGTGGTCTTGTGCCTAAAAGAAGAATTGGTTTATCGAGCGCTATACAAAAAAGAATTTCAAAAATATTAGGTAGAAAAATTGCACAAACAGATGTTAGTAGAGCGAGAGTAAAAGAATTAAGAGATTTAAGAGATAGAGAAATAAGAGATAGATCTGATTTTGGTGAAAGTTTATCTAGTATAGGTAAATCTACTTTTACAGGAAAAGGACAAGCATTTGAAAAACAATCAGGTGGATCATCTGGTAAAAAAGGAACTTCTTCAGAAAGAAATTACGGCGGTAGATAATGGCTAAAAACTCTGCACTAGATAGAATAGAATCTCACGAAAAACTTTGTCGTATCATGCAAAAACAAACTCATCAAAAAATTACTAGTATAGAAACAGATATTAAAGAACTAAAAAATCATATGCGTTATGCTATGACTGCTTTAGTTGGTGGTATGTTTACTATTATAGTAATACTATTCGAAAAACTTTAATTTTTTTTGGGAGGTTGGGCACTCAGCTGCCGGGATTGATTATAGTGGGGACTATAGTCGCTATATCCACTCTCTAAAATCTTCATCCATAATTGTATTAGCAATATTAACTTTATTACGTAAAGCTTTTACAATTCTTTCATCAATAGTATCTTGGCTCATAATATCTATGTAAGTCATTTTTTGAGTTTGACCAATACGATCGATACGTGCTTCTGATTGTTGTCTCTTCTCAAGATCATAACCATTAGAGAAATAAATCATATTACTACCTGCAGTTAATGTAATACCATAACCACCTGTATGAGTAGTACCTACAAAAAATCTACACTTATCATCTGTTTGAAATTTTTTAATATTAGCTGATCTAGTATCTGTATCTGTTGCACCATAATAATCTACAACAGAATCTTCACCATATACTTTTTTAATCTCTTCAATAATTCTTCTTACATCATGAGTATAGTGAGACCATATAATAGTTTTACCTTCTACGTTTTCAAGTATATTCATTAACTCACCTAGTCTAGCACAAGGTAAATTTTTTATAGTACCATCATCTGCAGTAAAATGACCACAAGTAATTTGATGTAGTCTCATTAATTGAGTCATAACAGTTGCTGAAGATTGCATTTTACCATCAAGAAATGCAATAGCTTCTTGTTTCATTTGTTTATAAACTTTCTTTTGTTCTGGTGTAAGTTCAACATAATGTTTTACAAAAGTTTTTTCTGGTAAATCTAAACAGTCTTGTTTTAATATTCTTCTAGAAAAAGGTTTTATCTTATCAGATAACTCACCGAGATTTCTATAACCAACAACTATTTCAACACGTCTACCTTGAACTTCAATTTTTTTACAGATTGCATATCTTGCTCTAAATATCCAAAAAGAATCATGACCTAATAACCATGGATCAAGAAAAGCACATTGAGAAAATAAATCTAATGGTGATTTAGTTACAGGAGAACCTGTTAATATTCTTCTATATAAAGCATGTTCTCTTAATTCTAAAATATTTTTTGTCCTGTTAGATGTTGGAGTCTTAATTGTTGTAGACTCATCAATTGCAATCATTGCTTTATGGCAAGATAAAAATTTCTTAGCAAACTCTGTACCATTACCAGAAGAAAAAGCTTCAACATTCATAATTAAAATATGAAAGTCAGTTCCTGTTTCAAATAAAGTATTTAATAATTGTTTTTGTTTTGAAGATTTATCTGATGTTTTCCATAGCACCATCTTTTTTTCGATATGATCAGGTAAATGCACAGGCACTTCCTGATCATACCAGTTCTTATAAACACCTTTAGGTGCAATAAGAAGGAGGCCATTTATCTGGCCTTTATCATATAACATTGCGGCATTATCTAGTAATACCTTTGATTTACCTGTACCCATTTCCATGAAGTACGCAAAATTTTCTTTATCCCAAGATGCTTCTAATGCATCTAATTGGTGCTGATAAGGCTTAGTTTTAAATTTATAATTCATAATATATACTCTGTTTACTTTTCTTTCTAATTACTATAATAGTTATGAAAAAGAAAAAGTCAATGAGCAAAGTTTATTTAACACAAGAAATACCAGGTAGTTCAATTGGACAGCCAAAATATAATGTTTTGGGTGCACAAAAGTTCGGACAAATTGTCACACTTCTGCCAGAAAAAAGTCAAATTATTTTATCACCTGGCCCACTAATTCAAAAATTAAGAACGTTATTAAAAGATTATACAACTGATGATTACTTATTATTATCAGGAGATCCTGCAATTATTGGCGTAGTTTGTTCTGTTGTATCAGATATTACAAATGGAAAATACAATCTTTTAAAATGGGATAGACAAGAAAAAACTTACTACCCTATTGAAGTAAATATTTTTCACAAATAGCCTTGACAAAAGATCTAATTGATCTTATTTATATCACCATGAAAGTTAAACAGAAACCAACCAAAGGAGTTATACAATGTTAATTGACATGCGTAAAGACGCACCTGATCAAGCTAAAACTATTGATCCAGATGCACTTTCTACAGAAGTAGAAAAATTACAGGGAATACAAAAACAAATAAAAGATTTGGAAGATAGAGTTAAAGATCTTAAAGAAGATGAAAAATACTTTAGTTGTAATATCATTCCAAAATTAATGGAAGATATGAACCTAGCTAGTTTAAAACTAAAAGATGGTTCAGAACTAACTGTTAAAAAAATATTTAGTGCCACATTAAAAGCTGATAAAAAAGCTGAAGGCATACACTGGCTTCGAGACAATGGCTTAGGTGATATTGTAAAAAATAATATTACAGTAACATTTGGCCAAGGCGAAGATAACAAGGCTGTCGATTACGCTAGCCTTGCGAGGTCGAATGGGTATGAACCTATCCAAGAGGAGAAAGTTCACCCATCGACACTCAAAGTAGTTATGAAGGAATGGAAAGACAAAGGTCACGAAGTTCCTGCAGAACTATTCAATACGTTCGATGGTAATCAAACGTATTTAAAAAATAAAAAATAAACCAATAACTAAATATAAGGAGTTATATTATGGCTAATACAGCTATCGAGAAGAAGAACAGTGCAGGCGCACTGGCAACTATCAGTCTTAGAAGTGATTCTGGGAAAGGTAGTGAAGAAATAAAATCGGATGATATGTCTACACCGATTTTAAAAATCCTACATCAACTATCGCCTGAATGTAATCAGAGCAATGCTAAGTTCGTAGAAGGTTCTAAACCTGGTATGATCTATGCTAAAGGTCTTGGTACATTAATAGATGGTGACAAAGGCGTGGATATATTAATTGCACACGTGCAAACAAGATATCCAGAATGGCAAGAGATGGGAGACACAGCAGCTCCTCCAGTCATGACTCACCTTTCAATTCCTGAAGATGCACAAGAGGAAAGAAATGGTAAGTGGAGACTATCAAATGGTAACTATTTAGAAAAGACTGCATATTTTTATGTAGTTGTTTTAGGTGATGAACCTAGACCTGCAGTAATTACTATGAGATCATCTAACTTAACACCTGCAAGAGAATTGAATCAATTGATTAAGAATCTAAGATTCAAGGATGAAAAAGGTGTTTACAATCCGGCAGCATACGCAGCAGTTTACACATTAAAAACTGTAGGTAAGGTTGCAGGTAGTAAGAGTTGGCATGTCTATAAACCTTCAATGAACAGAGCACTAGATGTTTCTGTTGAAGCTGACGCTCAATTATACTTAATGGCACAAGAACTTCAAAAGTCTGTGTCTAAAGGTCAAGCAAAACCTAAGTATGAAGAGAAGAGTGCTAAACCAACTGAAGAGATTATCTAATTCACTAAGTGAATACTCTAGAGGAGAGGCGATTGCGCGAGAGTGAAGTCGCCTCTTTATTAATCATAACATAGGAAATTATGAAAGACTTTATAAAATATTTTACAGGCTTAAAAAGAAATTTTGGTTTCTGTAATATTAACAATGGTTACAAAGATCCAGATACAGGTAAACTAAAATTTAATCCTGGCGACTATGGTTGGTCAGGAAAATTAATTACTGAAGAAGATTATACTCAACATTTAAATGGAACTAAATCTATAGGTATACAACCTTGTGATGATGACGGTTTAGCTAGATTTGGTGCGATAGATATTGATCCTAAAGTATATAAAAATTTAGATATAAAATTTTATCTAGATACAATTCAACAAAAACAATTACCACTAATACCTATTAAATCTAAGAGTGGTGGACTTCATTTATATATATTTACTAAGGAATTAGTAAAAGCAAAAGTAATAAAAGATTTTTTAGAACAAGTATTATTTTTATTTAAACTACCAATTACAACAGAGATATTTCCTAAACAAACTAGACTAGGAACTAATACAGATGATCAAAAAGTAAATGGTAACTTTATTAATCTTCCATACTTTAATAAAAATGAAAGAGTTGCATTAGATCCATCAGGTCAAGAAATGACATTAGATTTATTTTTAGAAGTTGTTGCAATAAATTTAATGACATCAACTAAACTAAAAGAAATATCTGATAATATAATTAAAACAGAACTTACAGGTGGTGCAGAAGAATTTAAAGATGGTCCACCATGTTTAGAAATATTATCTAAAGAAAAAATGGATGATGGTAGAGATAGATTTTTATATAACTACATGGTATTTGCTAAAAAGAAATACGCTGATGATTGGGCTAAGAAAGTATTACAAGCAGGTAGAAATTATTTTGAGTTCAATGAAACTTGGACTGATGATTATATTAAAAAGAAAATAAAAAACTGGGAGAAAGATACAAAAGGTCATACTTGTAATGATCAATTACTTGCACCGGTTTGTGTTAAGTCTGAATGTGTTAAAAGAAGATTCGGTGTTATCTCTGATAAAAAAATTGATTGGCCAATGATGACTAATCTAATTAAAGTAGATTTTAAACCAGATCCTGAATATTATTTTACAGTAGAAAATAAAACAGGTGAATCTGTTGTAGTGCATGCAAAAAATGTAACACAACTTAGAGACCAAAAAGAATTAGGTAGTTTGATAATGGCGCAAGTAAACGTATTACCACCTCCTATAAAACCTTTGGACTTTCATGCATTGATAAATGCTTTGTTAGATACTGTTGATACAGTGCAACCGGCTCCAGGAACCAGACCAATGGAGATATTAAAGAAACATTTAAAAGAATATATAAATGGTACACAAGCAAAAACATATGCATCGTTTGAAAGTGGTAATGTTTTAAAAGATGAAGTGTATGCTTACTTTGTTTATGATGAATTTTATAATGAACTAAAAGAAAATGGTTGGAGAAAAGACTCATCGAGAACTTCTCACATGATTCAAAAAATGTTTGATACAAAAGATGATTCATTACCTCAACCAGAGTTTGGTAAAAAGAAAAGATTTCCTGGTAAACATAAGAAGACCGGTAAACCATATCCAGGTGTTAATGGATGTGTATCAATACCTATATACTTATTTGATAAGGAAGAAGAAGATATAGAAGAGACTGCAGACTTTACAGAAGAGGAAATTGTATAATGATATATAAGTTTTATGGACCACCAGGTACAGGTAAAACATATAGACTAATTAGTAGAGCTAAAGCTTATGTTAGAATAGGTACCCCTTTAGATAACATTGCATACTTTGCATTTACTAAAAAAGCTGCAGGTGAAGCAAGAGATAGAATGCCTGCAGACAATGATAAACTATCATACTTTAGAACAATACATTCATTTGCATATGATCAATTAGAATTAAATGATGGTAAGGTAATGCAACCATCAGACTATGAAGCGATAGGTAAAGAGATAGGTGTCAAAGTAAAATACTATGACAAATATAATAAGGAAGATATTAACTATTTAAATTGTGATAGTCCATATTTTCAAATGATTGGTAGAGCAATCAACAGAGATATTAGTATTAGAGATGAATATGATAGAGGAGAACATAATAAAAAAGAAATTAAATGGAAGATATTAAAAACAATTGATGACAATTTAAAAGAATACAAAAAAGTAAAAGAGAAATTAGATTTTAATGACATGATAAAACAGTTAATTGAAAAAGAATCTTTACCTAGATTTAAGGTTATATTTATTGATGAAGCTCAAGATTTATCACCATTACAATGGAAATTATTTGATAAACTAAAAGAATATACAGATGATATTTATCTTGCAGGTGATGATGACCAGGCTATCTTTGCCTGGGCTGGTGCAGATGTAGATAGATTCATAAGTCAAAAAGCTGATCAAGAAAAAGTTTTAAAGTATTCAAAAAGAATATCTAGAGCAGTTCAAGAACAATCAGAAATACCTATTGAAAAAATAGAAGGACTAAGAAAAGAAAAAGATTATTATCCAAGAGACTATGAAGGTGAATGTGAATACATAAATAATTTAGATCATGTAGATTTAACAACAGGAAGATGGGTTATATTAACTAGAACCATTAGTAGATTAGTTAGTATGAAAAAAGAATTAAGAGAAAGAAATTTATATTATCAAACAAAGAAAGAAAAATCTTTTAAGGTTAGAGTATATAATGCACATATTAATTATAACTCCTGGTGTAGAGGAAAGATATTAGATGAAAAAGAATGGAAAGATATTGAAGAATACATTGGAAAGAAAATGGAAGACTGGGATCCAGATCTAGATTGGTTTGATGCATTTAAAGAAGTTGAATATGAAGACAAGGAATACATTAAAGAAATGATGGAGAATGGAGAAGATTTAGATTTACCTGCTAGAATATTTATATCAACCATACATGCATTCAAAGGTGGCGAGCAAGACAATGTAATACTTTGTTTAGACCAACCAAATAAAATTAAAAAAGCAGTACGTAAAAGTAAAAACAAAAGTGATGAAGAGCATAGAGTTTGGTATGTAGGAATCACACGTGCTAGAAATAATTTATATAAACTAAAAGCTAAAAAGAAAGTCAATGCATACAAATTATAGAATTACACAACTGTGTAAAAAGAACGGGATAGCGACATTTCCTATGGGGTGGGTGGCAGCATCTTCTTCTAACGAGGAACGTTGGTTCGGATCGCGATTCCCTTTGTTTTTTAATCCGTTAAACCAACAACTGCCACAAATAACTTAAAGGAGAAAAATATGAGTAATAAAGATATGTTTGATAAAGCTTTTCCACAAGATAAACAGATAGGCGGGAGTCACTATAAAGACTTTCATATTCAACCCTATGAATTTATTTCTAAGAATGACCTTTCTTTTTTTCAAGGAAACGTTATAAAATATGTATGTCGTTACATGAATAAAAATGGCATACAAGATTTAGAGAAAGTAATTCATTATTGTGAATTAGAAATTAAAAAACTGAAAGATACAAAAGGTAAAAAATAATGTTGATGCCAACTACAGAATGGGTACAACCTACAGAGTTTCCTGATTTAAGAAAAGCGGAAGAAATTGCAATTGACTTGGAGACAAGAGATCCAGAATTAAAGAAACTGGGTTCAGGGGCCATTAGGGGTAGTGGTGAAGTTGTGGGTATAGCTGTAGCTGTAGATGGTTATAAAGCATACTTTCCTATTGCACATGGTGAAGGTCCTAACATGGATCGTAAAAAAGTTTTAGATTGGTTTACAGACGTATGTGAATCACCTGCTACAAAAATATTTCACAATGCAATGTATGATGTATGTTGGATTAAAAATTTAGGTATTAAAATCAATGGTTTAATTATAGATACTATGATTGCAGCATCTATAATAGATGAAAATAGATTTCAATACTCACTAAACTCTTTGTCTTGGGTTTATTTAAAACAAGGTAAGAATGAAGCTTTATTAACTAAAGCAGCTAAAGAAAGAGGATTAGATCCTAAAGCAGAAATGTGGAAACTACCTGCAAGTGAAGTAGGTGGATATGCAGAGAAAGATGCTGAACTAACTTTATTGTTATGGCACCACTTAAAAAGAATTATTATTGAAGATGATCTTCAAGATATATTTAATCTTGAGACTGATCTCTTTCCTTGTTTAGTTGATATGCGCCACCTAGGTGTTCGGGTAGATATAGAGAAAGCTGATCAATTAAAAAAAGCAATGGCAATAAAAGAACAAAACTTATTGCAACAAATAAAAATAGAAACAGGAATAGACACTCAGATATGGGCAGCCAGATCGATTGCACAAGTTTTTGAAAAACTGAAGCTACCTTATAGCCGAACTGAAAAGACTGATTCTCCTTCATTTACTAAAAATTTTATTTCTACTCATGATCATCCTGTAGTTCGTATGATAGCAGAAGCTAGAAAAATAAACAAGGTCAGTACAACTTTTATAGACACTATTTTAAATCATTCACATTTAGGTAGAATACATGCAGATATAAACCAAATTAGATCTGATGATGGAGGTACAGTTACAGGAAGATTCTCATATGCAAATCCTAATCTACAACAAATTCCGGCACGTGATCCAGATACAGGACCATTAATAAGAAGTTTATTTTTACCTGAAGAAGGTTGTACGTGGGGTACATTTGATTATTCGCAACAAGAGCCAAGACTGGTTGCACATTATGCATTAAGATTTGGTTTAGATTCAGCGGCTCCAATATCAGAAGCATATCAAGAAGATCCTAAAACAGACTTTCATCAAATCGTAGCTGACATGGCAGAGATAGATAGAAAAGAAGCTAAGACTATTAACTTAGGTTTGTTCTATGGTATGGGTAAAGCTAAATTACAAAATGAATTAAATGTTTCAAAAGATAAAGCAGATGAATTATTT
>Ga0316204_10012434_pt1 | contig 10378 bp, 15 predicted proteins | sample 6monrhotite_MG_2_FD_205661 | JGI IMG/M metagenome (GOLD analysis project Ga0316204, IMG submission 205661) | Microbial mat bacterial communities from mineral coupon in-situ incubated in ocean water Damariscotta River, Maine, United States -... | ecosystem: Environmental > Aquatic > Marine >... | reverse complement strand
CCTTCTTTTAATTTAGGTACAACGCTATATTCTTGTAATTCGGGTGTTTCGAAATCTGCCACTTTAAATTTCCTCAAAGAACCTTTCGGTTTTATTCGCCAGGTTTACGATCTGCTTCTAACTCTGCCGCCCATGGCGCCAGATGACGTTTATCACGTGAGTTATCAACTTGATTACGTGTTGGACTGAAGAACACACCAGGAGCATGTAACAGCTTACTAATCGGGAAAATTACCATTAAGGCTATAACAAGACCTAAATGAACGAGTAATAACAAATCAGTTGGGAGAGGTTGGATATTAAAAACCAACAACCCAAGCATAAATTCTTTTAACATGACGATGTCTGTATGCTCTACGAAAGACATCAACATACCTGTTCCTGCAATCGCCATTATAAGTAATAACATTGCATAATCAGACGGACTGGAGATATAACGAACACGATCAACAAAAATACGTCGTGCAAATAAACCAGCCAGACCTGCAAGCATGGCAAAGCCTGCGTACATACCAAAAGACTGAACGATTTCATGGCCAATTAATGGCATAAAGATAGAGTCAGGCGAAATCACATATCGCAAATGACGGAACAGTGCGAGTAATAATGCAAAATGGAACATCCAGCCAAAAATCCAGGTCCATTTGCTAGATTTAAATAAACTATTAAATAAAACTACTTCAGTCGCCATGCGCACAACAACCCCACCCTGAGTTACAGGTGCAGGCATTGTAGGAATCTTTAAAGGCGCAGGGGTTTTTGCGTATTGCACGATCTTACGAACAACACCGATAACTAGTATGGCGGTGGCTGCATAGAATGCTAGTGCATAGACTACGGATGCCGACATCTAACCGTTCCTTATATAAATAAATAACAAAAATAAATAAAAAATATTTTTTTGTAAGAAGAGGGGCCGAAGACCCCTCTAAATACAAACTACTTTGTTTGCGTGATTATACGCAACCAGTTGGCTTTGGCAGACCTGCATATTTACAAGCTTGCTTGCCTGGGCCATATGGGAACAATTCGTACAAGTACTTGCTGTTACCTTTGTCTTTACCCAGTTTTTTGCCAATAGCTTTAGTCAGTACACGTACTGCTGGAGCAATTTGGTATTCTTCATAGTATTCACGTAAGAAGTTAATAACTTCCCAATGATTTTCGTTTAACTCAGTGTCATCGATTTTTGCCATAACATCAGCAATCTCAGGTACCCACGTTGTTAAATCTTCTAAATAACCTTCTTCATCAACTTCAAATGCTTTACCGTTCACATCAATAGACGCCATGATAATTCTCCTAGTTTATAAATCTTTTAAAGCCAAGCACTAACTGTGTCATTTGAAACAGTTAACTCAACAAAACCTTTGTAATCGATAACTTTAATGCCATCGATTAAACGATCTTCACTTAAGCCACGAGCCTTAACATCAGGACCGAGAACATAAAAGCTCAAATCACCTTTAGCGTTTTCGATAACGCTAGATTTGTTACCACCGCTCATTGCGCTATAAACGCCATCTTCAATCAAAAGGACAGAAGCGCCTTTTGTAGCAAGACGTACACATGCTTCTAACGTGTCACGTTCATAAGTGGATTTATTTACAGTATGTAATATAGACATTTTAAATTCTCTCCTTAGAAACTTAGCACGACATCTTGCGTATCAAACAGCTCAGCAAGTTCGGCAGAAGTTACAACACGGATAGAATCTTTCTCAGCCCAATCTTCATCTTCGTCTTCCCAGACTAAATGTTGAAGGTCATCAAGAGTTAAACCGCGTGCTTCGAGCGATTCTTTTTCAATGTAAATTTTGTTTACATCGTAATCACCTAAAGCAGAGTAGGTAGGTGAGAAGTTTTTAATACCAACTTCAGTCGTATCCTGACCTTTCATTAATTGATAAACACCATCATCAACGAAAGCCAAAGAGACTTCTTGATCGAAGGCTGCGCCAATCAGTACAACTTCAAGGGATTCCCAAGCGTAAACTGTACCGTAGGGTGCCTTGCGGTTGATGTACATAAATTTCTTTGCATCAGACATTTTTAAACACCCTTAAATTAGTCGCCGAAAACAACAAGACGGTCAGCTTCGATACCTGCTTCGATCAATTGACCGAGACCTGATATACGGAAACCTGGAGCAATATTATTGCCGTCTTTTTTGTTACGTTGTTGTTCGCCTTCATCAACGATACCGCGACGTTGCGCTGCAGCAACACAAACGACTAAGTCGATATTGTGTGCTTCTGCTAACTCAGACCACGTTTTCTGGATGTTAATATCATCCTGTGGAGGAGTCGTGTAACGCGTACCGTTATTAACGCCATCGTGATAAAAGAATACCCGAAAGATTTCATGACCTGCTTCCACGGCAGCCTTAACAAAGTTAATGGCTGTCACAGAAGCTTCATGGTTATAAGGTCCTTCGCTAACTTGAATACTAAACTTCATAATTCAATCCTTTATTTAGAAACGGATATGAGTAGAAGCGTTCAAGCTGTTACGAGCACCACGCCAGTTATCAATATGATACTTAGTGAATGGTAAACCAGTAACTTCGAAGAAACGCGGCCAACCGATACGGTCGATCCAGTCATTAATACGTTCCCAATCTTTAGCGCCTTCTTTGTATTCTTTAAGAATGCGTTTAACGATTGCAGTCGCTTCAGGCCAGCGCGGTGGGTTATTCGGTACGCCAGCAGCAACGAGTTTCTGGAAACTTGGTTTGCTACGAGCATTAGAGTGATTACCACCAACCCAGATAGCTAACTTAGAGTTTTCTGGATCATTGATTTGCATTGGAGGACATGGTGGGAAACAAGCACCACAACAGATACATTTCTTTTCATCAACTTCTAATGAAGGACGACCGTTAACCATCGCTGGACGAATCGCAGCAACTGGACAACGTGCAACAACTGTTGGACGTTCACAAACGTTAGCAACTAAATCATGATTGATTTTTGGTGGCTTAGTGTGTTGAACATTGATCGCGATATCACCTTGACCACCACAGTTGATTTGGCAGCAAGAAGTCGTGATATGAACACGGTTAGGCATGTTGCATTGTTTGAACTCGTCAATTAACTCATCCATCATTGCTTTAACAACACCAGATGCATCAGTACCTGGAATATCGCAATGTAACCAACCTTGAGTGTGTGACATCATAGCAACAGAGTTACCAGTACCACCAACGATGAAACCTGCATCTTCAAGAGCTTTAATTAAAGGCTCAACTTTAGCTTCTTCAGTCACCATGTATTCAATGTTTGAACGTAAAGTGAAACGGATATAACCATCAGCAAATTTATCGCCGATATCCATTAATGTACGTAAAGAGTAAACATCCAGGATACGTTGAGTACCTGCTTTTACAGTCCAGATTTCATCGCCGCTGTGAGCAACGTGAAGTAAAACGCCTGGACGTGGATGTTCGTGGTATTTCCATTGACCAAAGTTTTTACGCATCGCTGGATGCATATATTGGAAGCCGTCTGGGCAACCCGATTCGATCGGTGAACGCATATCTTCAAGAGCCATCTTAATCTCCTAGTTCTTTAAAATCTAATTCGTTTTAATAATTAAAATGTTATTGAATTAAGCAGAAGCTTCTTCAGCTTTGCGTTCAAACCATTTTTCAGCTTCTTCATCCCAACCGTCCATACGAACGTAAGAAGATTGACGTGGGCTGCCAACCATATGTGGGTTAACATCGATATCAATACCTTCAAGGAAGTTCACTAAGCCGATACGCTCAATCATTTCACCGGTACGTTCGTGCTCTAATGCATTTTCAGCAAAGAAGTCGATTACGTCACCAGCCATTTCAACGATTTCTTCGTAATCTTCTGCAGTATCAAGTTTCTTGAATGGAACAACAACTGTACCCATTAAGTCACCGATTTTCAGTGTACGTTTACCACCAATAAGAATTGTTACACCTTTGTCATCACCAGGTGATAACGCTTTAGTCATAACGTTCAAGCAATGCATACAACGTACACAGTTGCTGTTATCTACAGTGAGTTCATCATTGTCTGCTAAAGTCATGCAGTTAGTTGGGCAACGAGTTATAACGTTGTCGATGATGTATTGACGACCTTTAGCTTCGATGAAGTTTTTAACTTCAGCTTGATCAATCTTCATGTCATCGCGCCATGTACCGATTACGGCGAAATCCGCACGTTCGATAGCATTTTGGCAATCATTTGGACAACCAGAAACTTTGAATTTAAATTTGTATGGAAGTGCTGGACGGTGAACGTCATCAGTAAATTCATTTACCAGGTGACGATGTAAAGCATGTTCGTTAGTACAAGATTGTTCACAACGCGCTGCACCAACACAAGACATAGCAGTACGTACACAAGGACCTGCACCACCTAAATCCCAACCGTAGTCATTGATTTCATCAAAGAAGTGCTGGATGTTATCAGTGTCAGTACCGATAAACATAATGTTACCTGTTTGACCGTGGAAAGTGATAAGACCTGAACCGTATTTTTCCCAGCTATCAGCCAGTTGGTTCATCATGCCAGTTGTGTAGTAGTTACCTGGAGTAGGTTGTACACGTAATGTGTGGAATTCTTTTGATTCTGGGAAGGCACCGCCAACTTCAGAAAAACGTGGGATGATACCACCGCCGTAACCGAATACTGAGACGGTACCGCCTTTCCAGTAACCTTTACGAGTTTCGTAAGAGTGTTCTAATTGGCCCAGTAAGTCACCAACAGTTTTGTTGATTCTTTCGTCTGGATGGTCATCACGAAGGCGTTTGAAGCCAGAAATGAATGAAGGCCATGGACCATTTTCTAACTCATCTAGCATTGGTGTGTCATGAATTGTTGCTTTTGACATTGCGTTCTCCTAAATCGGGTTACCCGTTAAGCGCGTTACAAAATTTCAAATTAAAGTTTTTTAGTTTAGTTCCTATTATTAAATAAAGAACTACCTGGTTTTGCGTCATTACAGTTAAATACACCACATATAGGGGCGACAAAAACTATAACGACAGTACTTTTTAGTTGCGACGAAGTCTATGTCCCTCATGCCGTGGCGAGAATCACACTGATGGGGTGTTAGCTAAGTTCCTCTTATCCACTAATGGATATACACAACCTAGTCTAATTCCCACCAAAGACCGCGTCTCTGGTACACCTTCTCATTACTAACACCCACTAAAACCAACAAAAACAATGCTTTAGGTGGTATTACATGCTGGATATTAGAATTTAAATCCGTCTATGCTTAAATCACCCTATGCGTGAGAGTAGGTATCCAATAAACTATTGTTACTTACACTTAAACCCAAACAGCGTATTCAAGCTGACGATTCTAAAAACTGTATAACCAAGTAAAGTACTCGGGAATACCTTATAGTTCGTGGGCGTATTTTACTGTTGCTTTGAAAGATTGCAATACTTAGACGGGCATAACTTATATTTATCTCATATTATGGCTATAAATTACTCACCTTTTTCATTACAGCCTGACGCTGAAGCGGTTTATTTAGCATGGCGTGAATGGAAGATATCGAACTATCCCAAAGTCGCGGAAGAACTGATCGTTCCAGTGAATAACCCCTTTAAATTAAGTGATCAAGAAACACTTCAAATGAGTCAGTGTTTTAAGCGCGCCAACATGGCCATTTATACTATTAATAATGTAAATGACTATGCGGATAAAAAAATCGTAGAAACGTTAGGTAGTAAATTTGGATTAAATCGCTTAGATAGTAACTTAGGTGCAGACAATGACAGTATTACATCTTTGCAAGTGATTGAGGGTGGGCGCAAACAAGGATATATCCCGTACAGTAATTTAAAATTAAGCTGGCACACTGATGGATATTACAATCTGCCTGAAGAACAAATTCGGGGTGTCATTCTGCATTGTGTCAATACTGCTGCTGAGGGTGGAGAAAATGCGCTTTTAGATCATGAAATGATGTATATACACTTGAGAGATCAAAATCCCGCCTATATATCTGCATTAATGAAAACGGATGTTTTAACTATTCCAGCTAATATTGAAGATGGTGTCGAAATTCGTGGCTCACAATCGGGGCCCGTTTTTTCGCTTGATGACAAAACCGGTTCACTGCATATGCGATACAGTGCGCGTAAACGAAATATTATCTGGGCTAATGATGACATCACCACTGCAGCCGTTAATGCAATTGATGATTTTCTTGCCAGTGATTCGGCGTGGATTTTGCGTCATCGTTTGCATGCAGGGCAAGGATTAATATGCAATAACGTTTTGCATAACCGTACGTCATTCAAGAATGATGAGAGCGGTGAACAACAGCGTTTAATTTACCGCGGTCGTTATTATGATCGTTTGGCAGGCACCTCTTTTAACGACACTGCAAAAGCAATGTCACTGTAGTTTTAAGGATAGAGATTTTATGTTGTATTTAAGTGAAGTATTGATGGAAGGCCATGCCCTGGAAAGTTTTAAAGAACTTTGCCAGGCTGTATCTGAAAAAGGAAAAGCAGGTGAAATGTTTTTTCGTATCGATGTAAAACCACCATTTACAGATACGCCTGAAAACTGGGAAGAACAACTTGAAGCGGCTTTTACTTCGATAAGTTAACGTTTAAATAAGCTAACACCGCGAACAAGTTAACTTTAGACTATATATAGAGATTATTATGTTTTGGAATGAAGATAAAAAAACTGAAAAATTTGAAATTCCTGATGACGTTGTTGATGTTTTTTTTAATGTTAAATGTAAATGTTTACCGTTAGAACACATGCAAGCGCTTTCGACAAGTTTATATACTGTGTTGCCATGGTTAGAAAATGAAACTTTAGCTGGAATACAACCAATAGCTGGTTCAGAGTCAGGTAATGGTTGGGAACGATCATGTGATCCTGAGGAACTTATCTATCTTTCTCGCCGGCAAAAAATGATGATGCGTTTACCTAAAGAACGTTTAGATGACGTTGAGACTTTAGTAGGCAAAACGATTAATGTTGCAGGTCAAAAATTAGAGTTTGGTAAAAGCTCGGTTAAAAGACTCAGTGATTTACCAACCGCTTTTTGCCGTTCGATCATGGTGAATGAGAAAATGGATGAAAATGACTTTTTACAATGGGCATTTGAGGAGCTTAAAAGCATGGATATCTCTGTGCGTAAAATGATGGCAGGTAAAGAGCGCGTAATAAGACTGGATAACGAACAAGAACGTGTTACGCGTAGCTTAATGGTGGCAGAGCTTAAACAAGCGGAGTCAGTTCGATTACAGCAACACGGAATGGGTGACGGACGTAAGTTGGGATGTGGAATATTTTTGCCACAAAAAGACATAAAAGCAGTAAATTCGGATGATTAAATGCTTTAAATTAGATGAGTTTTCTGGTTAAATAAGCGCCCGTTAATATAGCGCGATATTGAAAACGCAGCTTAAATAGAAGTAGACAAATTTTAACAATTTAGATGAAACTCTAGAGGAATTAATAATGGCACTAGAAGTAAACGGACAAACTGTCGCAACAACTGATGATGGTTACCTTGAAGATGCAAATGATTGGAATCAAGATGTAGCGCAAGCTATTGCTGATGCTGATGAGTTACCAATGACTGAAAGACATTGGGATGTTGTAAACTATTTGCGCGATGAGCACGTTAATAATAATGGTGCTGAGCCTAATGAGCGTACAATCTTGAAAGCAATGAGCAAAGCGTGGGGTGAAAAAGTGAGTTCTAAACTCATGTATGAAATGTTCCCTACAATGCCTTCTAAGCAAGGTCGTAAAATTGCTGGTTTACCAAAAAGTACTCGTAAAGGCGGATATTAAGCCGAAAACTCCGATCTAGACCAAAATGGGTATAGTCTGACTTCATTTAGGCTGTTAAATTTCGGTTTAAGGATTAAGGTATCCAAACAAATTTTAGTTTTTCGATTATAATCGAATGACAAACATACTGAGGATTTAAAAATGAGTGAAAAAGCAAAATTAATCGCAGAAATGCTCGAAATGCAAAAAATGTTTCAGGATTATGAAAGCAAAAATGGTGTTGATTCAGCAGAATATTTTGCTGCTGAAGAAGGTCACCCTTTATTCGGTTATGCTGATAAATACCAGGAATTAGCGAATAAAGTTGATGAAATGGCTCATGAAGATAAAGGTTCAACTCGTTGGTTCCAATCATAAGAACGAATTGAATACTAAAAAAAGGCGCTGCTGGATTTTTAACACCACGGCGCCTTTTTTATTGCCTGATTTTTTTGATAATCTTTTTTAAAGTTCTGACCACATTCGAAATAAATTCACATACGAAATATCCACTTGCTTAGTTTCTTTATCATCAGGACGTTGTTCCAATAAAGACTCGCGTGCCTGGTTAAGCTGGTATAACAGCTCTCGTTTAGCGGGGTCTCTAATCATACTTTGTGCCCAGGTAACAGCGACTAAACGCGTGCCTTTTGTTACTTCAGCAACATGATGCAGGCTGGAAGAAGGGTAAATAACGGCTGAGCCTGCGCTAAGTTTAATTTTTTGTTCACCAAATGACGTTGTTATGACCAGTTCGCCGCCTTCATATTCACTGGGTTCATTTAAAAATACGGTGGTAGAAACATCAGAACGATATTGCTGATCCGCGACTCCCATTATTGGATCATCTACGTGATCACCGTAGGTCATCCCTTTGTTATAACGAGCGTAGTAGGGTGCGGCAACGCGAAAAGGAATAGCGGCAGACTTAAACTCATCATGCTGGACTAAACTGCCCATAACAAGGTTATTAAGCTGCTGCATTTGCTTGTCATCTGCTGCGAGCTCTTCATTATTTTTAACGCGTTTTGCAGCCATTCCGGCAGATAACGTGCCATCAATAAAACTGGCTTTATCTAATACCTGGTTAATAAAATCAAGCCGTTGTTTATCCAATAGATTGGCGATTGTAATGAGCATGAATGATTACCTAATTGAGACAGTAATGTATTATAATACCTTATTAATATAGCTGAAACCTCATGATTTATAGGAATTAAAATGATATTAAATGTTGCAGTAGATGGTCAAAATGTTGATATCAATGTACCAGACTCTATGTTGTCTGAAGCACGTGATTTTTTTGAAAAAGTTGATTCCGATTTAGACAAAGGATATCAAATGGGCCGCTTTTGGGTTGAGAATCCAAACCCGGAACAACGCTGTCAAATTGCTGCAGACAAACTGGTAACTGCAATAGAAAATGAAAATAGAAATATGGCAACAATGATGTCTGCATATATATTAAGTAAAGCACCTCACATTGAAAGTGTTGTTGTGGATTCCGGAGATGAAATTCAGGAAATACATTTTGTTTAATTTAAATATTTTTTAACATTTTGTAATGTTGGATCTCATTAAATAATAAATGAGATTTTTCTAGCACTTGATAACCATGTTTTTCATAAAAATTTACTGCTATTTCTCTTGAATCTAAAACAATCGTTTTAATTTTATTATCTCTTGCAGCCTCTTCAAGCGATATTAATATGCTTCTGCCAATACCACTGTTTTTAAAAGCATCAGCGACGGCCATATAACGTATTTGTGCTGTTTGTTGATCAATAAAATGCAGACGACCACAGGCAATTATTTCATTACACAATACTGCCATACGATGAATAGAACTTTCTTCAAACTCATCTTTCTCAGAGCCTTTACCTTGTTTCCAGGGAGCACGTAAGATTTGCCAACGCAGTGCATAGTAATTTTTAAACTCATTATCTGTTAATGGGCTACATATTACACTTTTAATTTCAGGTTTCATGACTTCCAAATTTTATCGCACTGTAACGATAAATTATAATAATAAAGCCTGTTTAGAACGAGTCTAAATATCTTATTTCGACTCTATGTGTATTCTTCAGGTAGAAAATATATAGATGTTAAAAATGTGAGTACAATCACAACTGACATTTGGCTAAAGTTATTATTCTAAATATAATGGGGTACACAAACAAAAATGTTGTGCAGGTTTTAACAAAATGAATAATGAAGCAGTTATTGATAAATCAATAGGCAATATTGGTTTGTCAGGTATTTTCAAGTTTGTAAGAAAAAATTTGAGTAAATTATTCTATTTGAGTATTTTAGCTTTAATTCTTGCTGGTTGGAAAAACAAAGAATTTAGTAATCTAACTCCTGAATCTGGTTCAGGCTATTGGTTGGGTATTATTGGTGGTAGTCTCATGCTATTGCTATTACTTTATCCTTTGCGTAAAAAAATGCGTTTTTTTAACATGTTTGGCAATATCAAACACTGGTTTAAGATACATATGCTTTTTGGTGTTCTGGGTCCGGTGGCTATTTTATTTCATGCAAATTTTTCTTTAGGTTCAACCAACAGTAACGTCGCCTTTTTT
>Ga0316204_10012432_pt1 | contig 10379 bp, 4 predicted proteins | sample 6monrhotite_MG_2_FD_205661 | JGI IMG/M metagenome (GOLD analysis project Ga0316204, IMG submission 205661) | Microbial mat bacterial communities from mineral coupon in-situ incubated in ocean water Damariscotta River, Maine, United States -... | ecosystem: Environmental > Aquatic > Marine >... | reverse complement strand
TAACCAGATTATTAAGGGTATTATTATGCCCCCAATACAACCCAGAAGTGATCCAATGAATGAGCTTAAGTGGATTGCCATAGCGATAGTTCTCGCCTGTTGGCTGGGTTCGGCACAAGTTGTATCTTCTTCTTTTTTAATTGTTTCTGTGTTCATGACAGGGTTTTCTTGGTTGTTTTTGTCTTTGTTTTCGTTTTGCATATGAAGATCTGTCAGGTCGGTTTGCGGAAAAGTTCCCTGTTTTTTTCATTTTTTTGAAAAAAATGCCTTTCTAAGTAACAGAGCCTTTGTTTTAGGTCTTTAAACTCGACAGTTTTGTGGATTCCGCAATGGATAGTGCTGTGTGCAAGACGGCTCCATTTCGCTATGCTCTCGTGATGCCCTTTTCCGGGATAGGGCGTGCGCTTACTTATGGCGTTCCTGCTGAACTCCAAGGGGTTGTGCAGGTGGGGAGTTTAGTCGAGATTACCATCCGTGGGCGGAGCGCCTTTGGCGTGGTGACAGGGTCCGTGGAGACGCTGGATTTCCCCAAAAACCGTTTGCTCCCGATCAAGGCGTGTCCGTATGCCGTTCCCATGGCCTCTCCTGAGTTGCTCAAAATGATGGCCTGGATGCAGCGCTATTATGCGGCTTCCTATGAATCGGTCCTAGAGACGATGATTCCTGGTGTCGTGCGTAAAGGGATGAAGGCTAAGGAGGAGCGCTGGATTGCCGTCCTTAAATCGCTAGATGATGATGCGCTTGCTAAGCTTAAGAAACGGGCGCCCAAGCAGGCTGCCTGTTATGCGTTTGTGGTAGCCCAGGGTGGACGTGCGCTTAAGCGAGATGTTGCCGAAGCGCTTGGGGGGAGTTTTCAGCTTTCGAAGACTCTGGTGAAAGAGGGCGTTATCAGCGAGACAGCCGAAGTAAAGGAGCGCATTTCTTACAATGATGCGATTGCTGAGTCCGAGCAGCACACTGCCCATTCTAAGCCTGTTGTGCTTAATGAAGAGCAGCAGGCAGCAGCGGATGCTGTAGGTAAGAGTCTCGAGACAGGGGTTTATCAGACGCATCTTCTTCACGGAGTGACGGGCTCAGGGAAGACGGAGGTTTATTTTGATGCAATTGAGCGCGTCCTTAAATCCGGGGGTGGTGCGATCTTTCTTGTTCCCGAGGTTGTTCTTACGCCTCAGACTGTGGGCCGCTTGCGGAGCCGCTTAGAGCGATTCGGAAGCAAGACGGTGGTTTGGCATAGTCATCTTTCTAATGGCGAGCGTTTTGACGCATGGATGTCGCTAGCGAAGGGCGAGGCGCAGATTGTGGTGGGTGCGCGTTCGGCTATTTTTGCTCCGGTTAAAAACCTACGCCTTGTCATTGTCGATGAGGAGCACGAGCCCGCTTACAAGCAGGAGGAGTCTCCGCGCTATCAAGCCCGTGATGTGGCCGTGTACAGGGCAATGCTCAATAAGGCCGTATGTGTGCTTGGGTCTGCAACTCCGTCCCTTGAGTCGCTTTATAATACGCGTATTAAGGGATATCAACTGAATCGCCTGACGCAACGTATTGATGACCGTAAGCTCCCAACCTTTCATGTGATTGACATGAAATACGAGCGTACCAAGGGATTCGCGCCACTTTCACAGGTATTAGTGGATAAGCTTTTTGACCGTTTTGAAAAGAAGGAACAGTCCATTCTCTTTCTTAACCGGAGGGGATTTTCTTCGAGCCTGCTGTGCCCTGATTGTGGGTATATTGCCAATTGCCAGCATTGTAGCCGAACGCTTACATACCACCGCACCGACCATAAGCTGCGGTGTCACTTGTGTGCGTACGAAGAGAAGGCGCCGAAGCGGTGCCCAAAATGTCGCAGTGCTACCGTGCAGTGGCGTGGCTCGGGGACGCAGCGCGTCGAGGAGGCTGCGCAAAAGGCGCTCCCCGGGGCGAAGGTGGTACGGATCGATGCCGATGCACTCTCTAAGCGCCACCGGTTTCGTGAGATTTTGGCAGATTTTCGTTGCGGAAAAATCGATGTTCTTGTCGGAACACAGATGATTGCGAAGGGGTTAGATTTTCCCAATGTGACGCTTGTGGGCATGATTGATGCGGACCTATCGCTTCATATGCCAGATTTCCGGGCAGCGGAGCGCACCTTTCAGTTACTTGTTCAGGTGGCCGGTAGGGCTGGTCGTGGTGATCAAGCAGGGGAGGTGGTTGTCCAGAGTTTTAGCCCCTCGAGTGACCCTATTCAGTTTGCAAGACAGGCAGATTTTGATGGGTTTCTTGATGCCGAGCTCGCTCAGCGTAAGGAGTTTCATTATCCGCCGTTTCGCCATTTGATTCGCCATGTCTTCCGTGGACATAATGCCGAAAAAGTAGCATTCTTTTGCGAGGGCTGGGCAAAACTTTTAGAGAAAAATCCGATTAAAGGGGTGGAGATTCGCGGTCCAGCACCCGCGCCGCTTGAAAAGGTGAAGGATTTTTACCGCTATCATCTCTGGTATTTTGTCGAGAATGTATCGGCAACCATTCCTCTGTTGGTGGCATTAAGAGAGCAGTTTAAGTCGGATAAAGAAGTGATTGACGTGATTGATGTCGATCCCATGGACTTAAGTTAAGAAAGCTCTGCAAAACTCCACTTTTGGCGCAGGAAGGGCTGGATTATGGGTCATCTATACTTATAGGCTCCCCATAACGCAGCCCTTCCTGCATCCAAAACCGCTTCGCTTTGGAGTTGTTCAGAGCTTTCTTAAGGTCGTAAAAAAAATGCTCCCTTTGCGTGGAAGCATCTTTTTTTGAAGTCATGAATCGGGTACGCTTAGGCCGGCGTCTCTGCGGTTTGCTCTTTGAGTACTGGTTGTTTGGCCTGCGTGCGATTCCAGTTAAGGGCAAGTAGAAATGTTCCGCAAATGGCACTTCCTAGGAAGAATATGATGGGTGCATTCCAGCCCCAGGTGTCAGCCAAAAAGCCTACACCTACGCCAGAGCAGGCGCCGCCCATGTAGCCAAATACGCCCGTGAGCCCTGCTGCACTGGCTGCAGCTTTGCGTGTACCAAACTCGGCAGCTGCTACGCCAACGAGTACTTGTGGCCCATAGAGAAGGAAGCCCATTAAAGAGAGAAGGATAAAGCCAAGCCCTGGAATTGTGCCTGGGCTGAGCCAGAACATGAGAATACAGAGGGCAAGTACGGCCATATAAATTGCGCTTACGGCGCTGCGGCGACCGTTGAAAAGTTTGTCAGAGAACCAACCAGCAAGAATCCCTCCGATAAGGCCCATGAGCTCAAAGGAGACCATTTGAAGGCCTGCTCCTGTGAGATTAATACCCTTCGTCTCTTTAAGGAAGGTGGGGGCCCAGTTGAAAAAGCCCATACGAATGACGTAGATGAAGAAGTTAGCGAAGCACACATACCACAACGGTTTGTTGGGCAAAATGTGGGTCATGAAAATTTCTTTAAAGCTAGGACGTTCGCCCTCGCCTTCATTGTGCATTTCGCGGGGAAGGTCTTCCTTTTCTTCGATGCTTGGGAGGCCTAGCGATACAGGTGTGTCGCGCATGCGCCAGAAGACGTAAGCTGCAAGGCCGAAGCAGAGGAACCCTGGGACATAAAAGGCGGTGCGCCATTCAAAGGATTGGATGAGCCAGGGAGCTAGTAAGAGAATGCTGATCGCGCCAATTTCTCGGGACGCATTGCAAATACCCCACTTGGTGCCGAGCTCTTTGGGCCCGAACCACTGGGTGAGTGAACGTGTACATGGGGGCCAGCCCATAGCTTGAAACCAGGCATTGAATACGTAAAAAATACCAATTGTCCAGATGGATGCAGAAAACCCGATGGCTATATTAAGCACGGCTGCCCCAATGATGCCAATGACCATGAAGTAGCGAGAATTCGAGCGGTCGCAGAGGCACCCAGCTGCGAATTTGCTGATTCCGTAGCAAATACTAAAGGCCGTGAGAACCCAACCAATCTGGGTTTTGGTGAGCTGGAATTCGTCGAGCATGCTCGGCATCGCGAGCGAGAAGTTTTGGCGAACTAAATAAAAGGATGCGTAGCCGATAAGTAGGGCGTAGAGGATGCGGTTTCTCCAGTAATCGTACTGCTGGTCGACGGATTTGTTTTGCATGAAATCTAAATTAAAGTGAAACGAGGCCTGTTTAGATAAGCTTATCCCAGGCATGTTACTCCTTTGCCTACTACTTATATGAAGTGGTAGTGCTTGAGTTTATTCCTGTTTACCCACCAGATTTGTTGAGGTCAAGCTGTTTTCTGGTAAGGCGTTATTGATTAGTGGTTTGTGGCTGATAGTGTTGCCTCTGTGTACTCCCTTAATTGAGTTAAATCTAGGGATTTTGCCTCAGTTCCGTCATTAAAGGGCTCAAGGTGAAAAGTATCAGCTGCCACGCCACTTTCTGTTAAGATGCGCCCAAACGTGATGCTGAGCCCAAAGTCAAAGAACACTTTGCCTAGTTCGTAGAGCAGACCTAGCCGGTCTTTGGTCTCAATTTGTACGATAATTCGGTCCAGCGATGCATCGTAGTAAATATTAGCCGTAGGCTCGAGGTCGACCTGGAGGCGCGCCGTTGGCCTTGATAGAATCGTTTTGCCCTTTTGGGCCATTTTTTGGATGGAACCGAGTAAGTCTTCGTCTTTGAGAAGCGTGCGGTGTAGAGCGCATTCAAAGGCTTTCTTAACCTCTGGATCACTCGCAGCACCTCCTCCAGGCCTCGAGACAATGAACGTATCGAGGGCAATATCGTCTGCACGGGTGACCGTTTTTGTGGTGAGGATGGTCAGGCCGGCTACCGTGAGGGCGCCTGCGAGTTTATAGAAAAGTCCAGCCCTGTCCCATGTGGCAATGTTGACAAGGGTGAGGTTTTGGTTGGGATCATTCTCCCAGTGGATGATGGGGGCAAGGGGGTGTGCGTCGCCGGATTGAAGGATGTGCCTCAGGAAGTCGTGCACCATGTCCATGTGAAGGGCGATTCCCTCAAGGCGCTTATTGGCAAAATAGTGTTCGGGGAGTGTGTCGAAATGGGCTTCGATTTCTTCAAGCGAGGCTTTGGTCAGCGATTGGTTTTCAATGAATCTTAGATAAAAGGCGTCTTTTCTGCTCGTAGAAGTGATTTTTTCTGAGCTATGAAATGCGTCGACGGTTGCTGCATACAGGCGCGAGTGGAGGGCTTCTTTGTAGTTATTCCAGAGGCCGTGAACGGTTCCTTTAGCGTCGCAGTAAGTGTGGGTGTATAAGTAGTGGAGGATTTCTTCATTTCCAACAAGTTCTGCAAAGGTGCTTGCTGAGTGAGGATCTTCGATGTCGTGCTTTTGCCAAAAACGGGCCATAAGCAAGTGGTGCCCGATGACAAATAGTATCTGGCGCGTTGACTCTTTTTCGATGCCAAATCGGTGGAGGATAGGTGCTGCTAATTCTGCTCCAACACGTTCGTGCCCGGCTATGCCGCAGGCTTTTCCTATATCGTGAAGAAGTAAGATCCAGTAGAGTAGGTGTGGGTTGTTGGTTGCATGGAGTGCTTTGCGGTAAGGGGAGTTCGTTTCGGTGAAAACTTGATCAAGGATGCGCAAGGTGTTGAGCGTATGGATGTCGGTCGTGTAGCGGTGGTAGTACTCGTGTTGTACGAGACATGTCAGTTTGCCGAATTCAGGAATGAAGCCCCCAAGTACGCCAAGTTCGTGCATTGAGTGTAATGTAGGGTATACGCGGCCTACGTCTTGGAGGATTGCTTTGAAGGCGTTGGCTGCATCTTCGCTTTGAAGTAAGTGTTTGGAAATGAGCGGGAGTGATCCGCGGATGAGCTGTGTGAGGTTGAAGTCGGGGGAGACGTTGTATTGCTGGCAGTATCGAAAGCAGCGAATGAGCCGAACGGGGTCTTTATTGAAAATGCCCTTATGGGTGCAGGTGATGGTGTCCTTGTGAATTTTGAACCCATCAATTGTCTTTCGTGGGATCTTGGCCCTTTTTTTTGCAACAGTCTTATCTAGCTCGCCTAGACGGAGTTCAGTTAAGCGCCCAAGTTCGGCAATATTTTTTGCGTGGTGATAGTAATCCCGCATGAACGCTTCTACACGTTTCATGATATTTGTTTGCCGGTAACCAAGGTTGTAGGCAACGAGCGGTTGTTTGTCCAAGGTTAGGACATCGCAGGGGCGTTTGCTTTGGAGGTGCAGCTCGATGCGCACGCGCAAGAGGAAATCGTAAGCTCCGTGAAGCGCCTTATATTCGCTTTTGCTTAAGATCTTCTTGTCAAAGACATCCTTCATCGTGGGCGTGCCGAGTTTCATGTGGGCAAGCCAGACGGTGTTTTGATAATCCCTAAGGCCGCCTACGCCGTTCTTAATGTCGGGCTCTTGGAGGAAAACAGTGTCGTCGTAGGTGCGGTGGCGATTGGTTTGAACGGCTAGCCTGTCCTTAATGTAGCCTTTTGCATGCTTCTGAGTATAGGTAATAAAGGATTTTTGAAAGGCATGAAAGAGCGTTTTTGATCCATCAAGGTGGCGCGCTTCGACAAGTGCGTTGCGTGATTTGAGATCCTGCTTAGCCCAGTTAAGGCATTCCTTGGGGGTGCGGGACACATGGCCAATTTTAAATTTTAGGTCCCAAAGAGGGTAGAGCACGTATTCAGACAAACACTGGTGGATTGCCTCGACGGATTCTTTGGAGAGTGTCTCTTTGTGGAGGATCATGAGGTCGATGTCGCTGTGAGGACAAATCTCTTGTCTTCCGTAGCCACCTAGTGCGACGAGGCAGATGTCTTGTCTGAATAAAGCCTTTTTGGGGAATTGTTCCCGGGCGTGTTCAAAGAGCGCCTTGATGAGGGCATCGAGCAATGCGCTTTTCGCCTTGGCTATTTGTAGCCCTGAGTCCCCCTTGCGGTGATCGCGCCGAATCATCGTGTTCTCGAGGGAGAGGAAACGCTTACAGGTAGCAAGGCGCTGGGCAGGGGTTAACTTCGCTGAAAAACGAAGTTTTTTGTCCGCGTGACGCTTTATCCTGTTTGTAAGGGGTTTGTTCACAGTGTCTTGTGTCTTATCTTGTGTGTTTTTTAGGGCAATGTTTCTTTGAGTTTAGAGTCCTACCTTGTTTTGCATGTTTTTTCAAACTATTCTCGTCCCATTTTTCTTTTGACAAGGAGGCGCTTTTCGGGCGCGCTATTTTCTTTAAAATCCCTTGGTAATAGCATGTTACTAGGGCACACTATAGAGTTAGAGTCATCATGAGCGAAATCGCCAAATCTTACAGTCCTGGGGACGTTGAATCCAAGTGGTATAGCACCTGGACCGATAATAAGTGTTTTACTGCCGAAGTGGATAAGAGTAAGGACCCTTACTGCATCATGATTCCTCCCCCTAATGTAACAGGGGTGCTGACGATGGGGCACGTGCTCAACAACACTATTCAGGACATTCTTGTTCGTCGTGCGCGCCAACAGGGCAAGTCGGTGTTGTGGCTCCCAGGAACGGACCACGCAGGCATAGCCACACAAACCCGTGTCGAACGCTCACTCAAAGCAGAGGGCAAAAACCGCCATGATCTCGGCCGCGAAGCCTTTGTCGAATGCGCCAAAGAGTGGCGGGATACGCATGGTGGGATTATTTTTAAGCAGCTTCAGCGTTTAGGCGCTTCCTGTGACTGGGATCGTTCGGTGCACACCCTGGATGAGGACTACAGTAAAGCCGTTATCACTGCCTTTGTTACGCTTTACGAGCGTGGGTATGTCTACCGTGGCAAGCGCATGGTTAACTGGTGCCCTGTGAGCCGTACAGCTCTTTCAGATGAAGAAGTCATCATGAAATCCCTCAAGCGCGTGCTCTACAAAGTGCGCTACGAGGTGGTTGAAGAGCCGGGTGTTTATTTAGAGGTGTCCACAACACGCCCCGAGACGATCATGGGCGACACCGCTATTGCCGTGCATCCAGAGGATGAACGCTACAAGCACCTTATTGGCAAACACTGTTGGAGACCGTTCCCGAAGGAACCTATTCCAATCATTGCCGATGAAGCCGTAGAGCTTGATTTTGGTACGGGCGCCCTTAAGGTGACGCCTGCGCACGACAAGGTAGACTTTGAAATTGGAAAGCGCCACAACCTTCCAATCGTCGACGTGATTAATCCCGACGGCACGCTAAACGCCCTTGCCGGTGATGAGTTTGAGGGGATGGACCGCTTCAAGGCACGCAAGGTGGCAGTGGAGATGCTCAAAGAGCTCGAAATGCTTATTGGCGAAGAGCCTTATGAGAGCAACGTTGGTTTCTCTGAGCGTGCGGATGTACTTATTGAGCCACGCATTTCGGACCAATGGTTCCTTCGCTACCCGAAGGTGGAAGAGGCCAAGGAAGTCGTCAAAAAAGGTCTTATCAAGTTCTACCCAGAGCGCTGGGTGAAGACCTACTTGCACTGGCTGGACAACATTCAGGACTGGTGCATTAGCCGCCAACTCTGGTGGGGCCACCGGATCCCAGTCTGGTACCGCAGGGGGGAAGACCGCAAAGACCCAGCCCATTGGCATGTTTCAGTGGATGGGCCTTCAGATCCAGAAAACTGGGAGCAGGAGGAAGACGTGCTCGATACCTGGGCATCTTCTTGGGTGTGGCCGTTTGCTACATTGGGCTGGCCCGATTCTGACAAATCCAAGGAACAGGGGCTAGGCTATTGGTACCCAACGAGTGACTTGGTGACTGGGCCAGACATCATTTTCTTCTGGGTGTCCCGCATGATTATGGCAGGTCTTGAATTTATGGAAGGGGGCGAAGGTCCTGTTGAGGCGCGCATTCCTTTCAATAACGTTTACTTTACCGGTATTATCCGCGACGCGCAGGGCCGTAAAATGTCCAAGTCCTTGGGCAATTCACCAGACCCGATTGACCTCATCGACAAGTACGGAGCCGATGGCCTACGCTTTGGGGTGATCAATATCGCACCTCAGGGGCAAGACGTACTCTTTAGTGAGCAGCGCGTTGAGCAAGGGCGTAATCTTTGTAACAAGATCTGGAATGCTTGCCGCTTCCGCCAAATGTCTGGTCCTAGCGGAAAGAATGATTCGATCGAAGCCATTCTTGAGCGGATTGATAGTGCCCATTGTGACTCAATCGACGAGGCACTTTTAGGCCGTTTGGTCGATACCGTTGCCGAGGTGGACCGTTCGCTGGATGTGTATGACTTCAATAGCGCATCTCAGGCTCTTTATGCCTTTTTCTGGACGGATTTCTGCGACTGGTACGTGGAGGTATCCAAGGCCAAGTTGCAAGACCCTGAGCGCGGAGCTACGTGCTTGGCTATTCAGGACTTGTGCTTGCGTCAGCTGTTCTTGCTTTTGCACCCGTACATGCCATTCATTACGGAAGAGCTTTGGCATACATTGGGTTACGCACCTAAGGGTGAGGATGTTTTTATCCAAAATGTAAAGCCTGAGAGTGCCGAGACAGTGCGTGAACTTCTCAAGCAGCGTGGTTTCACGTTTGACCCTGCTGCAATGGAGGGGATTGCCCGCGTTCGTGAGTTTATTTCCTTAGCACGATCACTTAAGGCCCAGTGCAAAGTTCAGTCCAAGAAGGATGTCGCTTTTGAGCTCGTTGCAGAAGCGGGTGCAGGGGCAGTTCTTGCAGAACACAAGGATACGCTTTACCGCCTTATCGGTACACAGGCCATTAACGTGGCTACAGCATCGCGTGATGATTGCCCAGCCATCGTGACTCCACTGGGCACGCTCTATCTAGAGCTTGCAGCCAGCGTGGATGTCGAGGCTGAGCGTGCACGTTTGTCCAAAGAGTTGGGCAAGCTTGAGAAGGCTGTTCAGGCAGGGCGCTCCAAGCTCGAGAATCCAACCTTTGTTGAACGTGCTCCAGAGAATATCATCGCAGGCGCCCGGGCTCAGCTTGAGGCTACGGAGAAGAAGCATCAGGAGATTGTTCGCTTACTAGCAGCCTTGCAATAAAGGGCTATTATCATTCAAGATCGAGAAGCTTTATACGAATTCAAGGCTTCTCGTTCGATTGATTTATTGGTCGCTCAAAAAGGTTAAGGCTTGAGTCTTAGGAGCACTTCCTTAGGCTTTGCTGCAATTATTTATGAAGGAGACGAAACCACCTGTAGTGAAAGGGCCTCCTGGGAATTGGCGTTCCTGGATTATTTGGGCAGCAGCAGCACTTTTTTATCTCTATGAGTATTTTGTCCGCGTAGCGCCTGCCGTTATGCTGGACGAGTTCCAGAAGGATTTTGGGGTAACAGCCGCAGCACTCGGTGCTGGCATGGCCAGTTATTACTATATTTATGCCCCCATGCAGATCATGGTAGGGCTTCTGCTCGACCGTTTTGGCGGGCGTATGCTTCTTACTTGGGCCGCTCTTGCTGTGGGAGTAGGGTGCATGTTGCCAGCGATTTCAGA
>Ga0316204_10012429_pt1 | contig 10380 bp, 9 predicted proteins | sample 6monrhotite_MG_2_FD_205661 | JGI IMG/M metagenome (GOLD analysis project Ga0316204, IMG submission 205661) | Microbial mat bacterial communities from mineral coupon in-situ incubated in ocean water Damariscotta River, Maine, United States -... | ecosystem: Environmental > Aquatic > Marine >... | reverse complement strand
CATGTACTACGATCAACCGTAGACCCCGAAATTAAACTGCACTAATTTCAGAATACAATTCTCATAATATTATATGTGTTTGTGGTCTAGTAAGTATTTTATAGAGACAGGTGTCACATCAGAAAAATACGAATATCTTTTACCCATAAAATAGATAGTAATAAACTATTTTATCTTGTTCTGTTTTTTTCTATATGTACAGAAGTAACTGCCATGGAAAACTATTTAAAAATTAAGTCAAATAAATATAATATATCTTTTCTCACAGAACAGAATAAATTAAAAACATATAGCGAAGACAGTGAAGATAAAAATTATGATAATTATAGAGAGTTCAACAGATATGACGTTTGGATCGAAGATTTAAAACAGACGCTAACTTTTTCACCAATATTTCTGTCTCATCCCTATGAGCATACAAGGCTACTGAGCAAGAAGGACTCTATATTAAGAATAGAATCCTTTGAATTTGATTCAAATGAGTATGAAATCAATCATTCAATACCGGTATTGTCTTCACTACCCACAACAGAATGGGGTAAGGCAACATATCATTTAACATTGCCTTTAGAAGAAATTATTTTTAATTCCTTCGCCGATAAGAAAAAATGGGCCATAAGAGACTATTACAAAAGTTACGTAGAAGTGTTTCACTCAAAATCAAAGAATAAAGAATATTTCTTATTAGATATTGCAGAGCCAAATAACTACAATAAAGATAATGGCCTGTATTTAATAACCCCCTCATACTAAATAAGACAAAGAATATCTTTTATCCTTTCGCCTCTTTATTTCTAACCCCTGTTTATATACATCATCTAAAATATATTTAAATAAAATTATAAAAATAAGCTAGTACTACAGTAAAACCAAAACCAGTGATTAACGTAAGAGGAATACCGATGCGTAAAAAATCACTAAATTTATACCCCCCTGCACTGTATATTAATAAGTTTGTCTGATAACCAATAGGCGTGGCATAACTCATATTAACACCAAACAAAACAGCCAGGATAAATGGCTCTAACGGCGCTCCCAGTTGTTGAGCAATATTAACAGCAACAGGTGTTCCAACAACCGCTGCAGCAGTATTTGAAACCACATTTGTAATAAGAGACATTAAAAACAATAAAGCACATACAATGCCCACCATGGGTAAGCCGGTAGTCAGTTGCACAAAGTAATAAGCCAGAAAATCAGTGCCACCCGTATCAATTAGTGCCTTACCCAATGCCAGGCTTACCACCACAATCATAATTATCTGTGCATTTAAGGCTTTATTAATATCTCGCCAGTTAAGACAGCGAGTAAGTAAAGCCAGCCCTGCACCGGCCAGGGCACTAACTGCAATGGGCAACATGTCTAAAGCGGCAAGCATAACGACCGCTGTCATTATTGCAATGGCAACCGGACCTTTTTTTGAAGAAACAAAATCTATTTTATTATCAAGCACCAGCAGTTTAGTATCTTCTTTAATGAGATTAATATTTTCACGCGTACCCTGTACCAGTAAAATATCACCTTCATGTAATAAAATTTTACTTAACTTTTCATTAATCGTTTCAGCCGGCTTATTTAATCGATGCAACGCTAATACAACAATATTATAGCGTTCCGCTAAGCGTGTTCTATTAAGTGACTGATTATCCAGTATTGAATTATTTGTTACTAACACCTCCGCAAGTACTTCATCATTATCCTGATCAGTATATTCACCTTCAATAAACTCATCCTGCTTGTTTATGTTGTGCAACTTTCCATAAAGCTCATACTCAAAGGCTTTAAGTTTTTCAGCTGTACCACTTATAAACAACACATCATGAGGTTTTAGAAGAACAGTTGGTAAGGGTAAGATAATCTGGTTTTTCCTGCGCCTTATTTTATGAATAGTCACTTCATAGTTGGTTCTTTGTAATACCTGCCCTACATCCTTACCCGCGGTGTAACTGGTATCAGATAAAAATAAAACTGCATGGTAAATTCGCTGGCTTGTATTGGTTAAATCTATCTGTCGTTCCGGTAACATTGCAGGTGCTGCGAGCCATAAAAATATAATGCCTGCTGCACCAACAATAATAACAGGCAGTGAAAAATCGAACATGTTAAAATTCACCGGGCTGATGTCTGCCGCAATGGAAACCACAAGCAGGTTTGTAGATGTCCCGATAGTAGTTGCCATACCACCAATCAATGTAGCAAAACCAACTGGCATCAAAATTTTTGAAGGAGCAGAATGAGTATCCAATGCAACACCAATTAAAATTGGAATCAACATAATAACGATAGGCGTGTTATTTAAAAATGCACTAAGAACTGCGCTAATCACCAGGGTTAATAACAGGGTTAGTCTGGGTTTTTTCCCCCAGTAACGCGATAAGCTGCGACTAAACAAGATTAAAGCGCCTGTTGTTTCAATGCTTTTACCAAGAATCATTAACGAACAGATAGCAATCAGGGCCTGATGTCCAAAACCAGAAAAAAAGTCTGCGGCCTCTACCTTTTGCCCGTCTGAATGGGTATAAGGAAACAGGGTAAATATCAGGGTAAGGATAATAAGTATAATCAGGCTAGACGTTTCTAACCGGTATTTATCCTGAGCAAACAAATACAGGGCAAGAAGAGTTAAGCCCAGTGTGACCGCTGCATGATTTGTGAGTTCCATAAAGTAACAGCTTATTACTGATATCAGTATAAGTTTAGTCGAATAATTAACAAACAAAGACTCATACTGAAGAGGTTAAAGCTTTATAAGAGTTTCATATCCAGATATTTTTTACTATGGGAATAATTCCTATCAACCTTATTTCTCATGTAAAACGTTAACTATACGGAAACAAGCAGCATTTACGTGACTAGACTTTTATATATTTGTCTCCTATTCTTGTTTTAACCTTCTAACGAAATCCCCCTAATACAATGAAATTTATTTCAGTAATTTTTAGCTTATTATTCTTCATAGATGCATTTGCCACTGAACATATCAATTTAAAATTTGGCATATATGGCTCAGACAGAATATCTGAAATTAATAGAAAATTTACCCCTGTTCTCAATAAGATAAAAATTAACATGACTCAGTCAATAGGTATACCCGTTAATATTGAAATGGTCTTTTATAAAACATATGAAAAAGGCATCCAGGCAATAGTAGAAGGAAAAGTAGATTTCATCAGACTTGGGCCGGTTTCTTATGTTTTTGCAAAACAACAAAATCCAGATATATCAATCATTGCGACGGAGGCTTTTAAAGGGGAAAAAAACTTTACTGGCGTTATTTGTGTCAATTCATCTAGTCCCATCTACAGAATAGAACATCTAAAAGGTAAAAAATTTTTGTTTGGTAACAAACGATCTACCAGCGGTCGTTACATGGCACAAAAATACTTGTATGAAAACGATATCAAATCATCCGACTTAGTTAAATTAGGGTATGCATCAACCCATGATGATGTCGCTATTTCAGTAGCTCAGGGTTTCTTTGATGCAGGTGCATTCAAAAGTGGCATTCTAAAAAACAAGATCTTATCGAAAGCATTACGTGTTATAGGTGAATTCCCCGTAGTGACCCAACCATGGGTTGCACGTAAAGACATGCCCGTTGGCTTACTAAACCATGTGAGAGATGCATTACTTAATATCAAAGATAAACAGGTTTTTAAAGGCTTAAAACGCACGGGTTTTGTAACTGGAAGTGATAAAGACTATGTAAACATACGTAAAGCAATCAACAATAATGAGCTGTTTTTTCAGTGACGAAAAATTTATAAACTTACATGAACTGCTTTAACAAATTCTCGGCAACGGGTCATCTTCCAGCTCTTCTAAAATACGCTCACCCCCAATCGGGGTTTGCAGTACAACATAATTTAAATCGGCATCTACACTGCCAATGATTACTGCATTTTTACCTGCTTCTATTGCATGCCAGCTTTCCAATAAAGCCATAGACTCAGACTCATCTATTATAGCGACAACTCGGCCTTCACAAGCCAGATAGAGTGGATCATAACCCAGCATTTCACAAACAGATGTCACTTCATCACGAACCGGTATATCTGATTGATTCAAGCGAACGCCCATGCCAGTTGCACGTTGAATTTCTGAACACACAGTTGCCAAACCACCCCGTGTTGGGTCACGCATAAAATGAAGTTTTTCAAACGCTAATGCTGCCTGTGTTAACTGCAAAACACTCGCAGAGTCAGAACGTATATTTCCTTTCAGGCCAAAAGCCTCACGTGCCAGCATAACGGCTATACCATGATCACCAACAGGCCCGCTAACAATCATCACATCACCATGTTGAATATTTTTCATATCCATAGCCTTACCTGAGCGTACACCAACGCCAGTGGTGGCAAGATATAACCCCCCACCCTCGCCTCGGGGCAAAACTTTAGTATCACCCGCTACAACTTTTACACCTATTTCAGAAGCTGCAGCAGCGAGACTGGAAACAAGCCGGTCAAGCACTGCCATTTCCAGTCCTTCTTCAATAAATGCATTTAAACTAAGGTACTTAGGTATGGCACCTGCCACAGCCAGATCATTGGTTGTACCATGCACAGCTAATGAGCCAATATTGCCACCTGGAAACTCCAAAGGCTGAACAGTAAATCCATCAGTAGTAAATACCACTTCACCTTTATCAAGCGTTAGTGGCACCGCATCCGCCTGTACATCCAATATGTCATTTGATAAATGTCGCGCAAATACTTCATCGATTAATTCACGCATGTAACGTCCGCCATTACCATGCGCCAGAGATACATGACTATCTAGTTTCACTTTATTATCCATTAGTTCGCCACTTTTAATTGAGTATAAGCATATTCAACAACTTGCCCAAAACAAATACCCGCATCATTAACCGGTATCAACTCAGGCATAAAAACTTCAAAATTTTGATCTGTCAGTATTCGCATAACATACTCACTTAACACACGATTTTGAAACACTCCACCAGAAAAACTCACTTTATTAACCTGATGTTTTTTTCTAATGTTTATTGCCTGTTGCAATAACATCTGAGCCAAAGAAGCATGGAACATACTGGCCCGTTTAGAAACACTTAAAGTAGTGTCCAGCATAACCTTAACAAGAGGTTGCCAATCAGCCTGCAACAAACCATTAGATTCAATTAATTGTAACTTCACATAATCGACAGAATTCATTTCGATATCTTTACACTGCGCCTCAAGCATCATCGGACCCTGCCCTTCAAAACTGGCGTGTGTACAGACACCTGTTAATGCCGCAGCCGCATCAAACAAACGCCCAACTGAGGTGGTTTGCGCTGTGTTAATTTTGTTGTCCCAGGCTTGTTTTAATAAAAACGGGTCATCACAAAACGTTTCAAACAACTGACCAGTTTGCCAGCATAAAGCAGCTGCACTTCGCCAGGGTTCCCTTCCGGCTTTTTCACCTCCAGGTATATTAAAAGGCAACATACTGGCTACACGTTTCCACTCACCGGGCTTACCAAGAAAAGCTTCACCGCCAAAAAGTGATTCATCATCTGCGTAACCAACACCATCCCAGCTAAACACTAAAACATTTTCGTCTGTATTGCATTCAAAATAAGCGGCACATGCATGAGCATGGTGATGAAGCACAGATCTTACGGGCAAGTTTTGTTTATGTGCCCAGCGAGTTGAAGTGTATCCCGGGTGTGCATCGCAAATAATTCGCTTTGCTTTAACATCGTATAGTCTTTGTAAATCATTCACGCTATTTTCAAAAATTTGTAAACTACGAACAGAATCCATTTCGCCAATATGCGGTGACAAAACAACTCTATTTTCCCATGCCAGTGCAATAACATTTTTCATATGCGCGCCTACGGCAAGCACTGGCTCATCCAGCTTAACTGGCAGACTTAATTCAAGCGGAGAAAAACCACGTCCAATACGTAATGGTCTGGGCTTGCTTGCTATGGTTTTAAAAACAGAGTCGTCTGCTGGGCGCACAATGGGTCTGTTATGATGCAAAAAAGCATCTGCAATGTTAGCTAATCGTTTTTCAATAGCATGATTATCTATCATCACTGGCTCACCACTAATATTGGCAGAAGTTGCCACCAGAGGACCTGAAAAACCATTTAATAAAAGATGATGCAATGGACTATAGGGCAACATAACACCTATCTCATTTAAACCGGGTGCTATTTGATCAGATAGTTTTGTATTTTTATTTTTTTCCACAAGCAATATTGGCCTGGCTGCTTGTAATAAAAAATGTCTATCCTCTTCATTTAATATTACGGCATGCTCAGCACATTCAAATGGATTGTGAAGAAGCGCTGGAAACATCACAGCGAGTGGTTTATGTGGGCGCGATTTATTATTTCGTAATCGACCAACCGCCTGTGAATTATTAGCATCACACATCAGGTGATATCCACCAATACCTTTTACGGCCACAACCTTACCCTGTTTTAAAAGATTGATAGTTTGCTGTAATGAATTTTCGGTATTGCCTACTATCGTTTCATTGTAATGTAGGCTGAGTGAAGGACCGCAATCAGGACAGGCAACGGGTTCTGCATGGAATCTGCGATTTTTCGGGTCACTATATTCAGCATGGCATTGCGGACAAAATTCAAAATCTTTCATGCTCGTATTTTTACGATCATAGGGAAGACTTTCAATTAGCGTATAACGCGGGCCACATTGAGTGCAGTTTATAAACGGATAATGGTAGCGACGATCTAAAGGATCATTTAATTCAGCAAGACAATCATCACAAAGAAACAAATCCACCGGCACACTGATTTTGGCCTTGCCTTTATTCTGACTTTTTAGAATACAAAATTCTTCACAGTCTTCTGAGTCAACCGTGTTACTCGATTCTAGTTGTGGTTTTGAAATTGCTGGTTTTTTTACAAAAATATCATGTGAAAATTCATCAATGTTCAGTTGCAGACCCTGAACATAAATTTCAACCAGTCCGACATTATTTCTCACCCAGCCACTGAGATTATGTTGCTTTGCAATTCTATAAATAAAAGGTCGAAAACCAACGCCCTGAACCTGGCCAGACAATACAATGCGTCTGGCTGAATTATTATCAAACGTTTGTTGCTTGCCCTTTAAAGGCTGATTAACCAACAGCTTTCTCGCTTGTTGTTTTTGCTGAGTTATTACTGGCTATATCTTCTGATTTACTCTTTACCTGGTCACGCATTCCACCTGCCCACCATATTCGACAGGCGCCTTCATCAGATACCATACAGGGACCAATTGGATTTCTGGGCACACATGCTTTTCCAAACAACTTGCATTCATTGGGGTAAATTTTGCCTAGAACAACTTTTGCACAATCACATCCGGGAGGCATTTTACCCGCTCGTTTACGCGCATCATCCGCATAAGACGGAAACAGGTTTCTGGCATCATGTTTAACATATTCTTTATCCAGCTTAAAACCAGATTCTGGAATAGTTCCCACTCCCCTCCAGTTCGCTGCATATACATTCATTGCTTTTTTAAGGTGTTTTTGTGCTGAGGGATTACCACCCGGTTTAACCAGTTTTTGATAACAGTTATCCAGAAAATAACGCCCTTCATTAAGTTGACGAAGCGTTGAATACATTGCTGCCAGCAGGCTTTCTGTTTCAAAACCCGCCACAGCTGCGGGAATATTATGTTTATCAACAACAAACTCCCATTCTTCAGGGCCCATAACGGTAGCCACATGCCCGGGAGCAATCAATGCATCAAAACCCGGGGTATCTGACTCAAGTAACATTGCAACAGCTGGCCAGGTTAAACGGCCGGATAGTAATACAGATAAATTATCAGGCACGCCTTCTACCATCATAGCGGCTACGGGAGCAGTGGTTGTTTCAAAACCTGCTGCAAAAAAAACCACCTGTTTCTGCGGATTATTTCTTGCAATAAACACGGCTTCTGTGGGTGACGCAATTGGTCGGATATCCGCACCCTGAGCTTTCGCCTGTTCCAGTGTTCGCGCCTGTGCCTTATTTACATTTACCGGCACACGTAACATATCACCAAAAGCCAGTAAAATTATATCTTCATTCAGTGCAAGCTGAATGGCCTCAAATACATCCTCTTCAGGGCAAACACAAACTGGGCAGCCTGGCCCTGGTACAAGCTCAATATAATCAGGTAAAGCTTTACGCAGGCCAGCCATAGTTATTGAGCGCTCATGACCGCCACATACATTCATGATTTTTACTTTCCCTTTATGGGGAAGCTCATGAATCTTTTCAAGCCATTGTTTTGCACTTATTGTCATAACTACATTTCAGTTTTACTATGACTGTGACTGTGTTGCTCCGCCGTGTGGTGATGAACATGAGTATGAGGCGGGTTTTCTGCTAGATAGGTTTGACGAATTTCACGTTGTTGTTTTATCCAGTCAAGCCACTGGGGCATACCTGAACTATTTTTAGATGATAGTTCAATGACAGGCGCAGTACTTGCAATATCGCGTAAATATTTTTTTGCATTTTCTGGTTTAAAATCATCAAGCACAGGTAATAAATCGCTTTTACTAATCATTACTAAATCGGCCGCTCTAAACATGACCGGATATTTTGCCGGTTTATCATCACCTTCCGGCACCGAAAGTAAAATAGCATTCATATGTTGCCCAAGATCAAAACTCGCAGGGCACACCAGATTGCCAACATTTTCAATAAACACAATATCCAGTTCTGCCAGATCAAGATTATGTAGCGCCTGATGAACCATATGTGCATCAAGATGGCAGGCACTGCCGGTTGCAATTTGTATTGCTTTAACGCCATGTTTGCGAATTCTTTCCGCATCGTTTTCCGTTTCAAGATCCCCTTCAATTACAGCGATTCGCAGATTCTTATCAAGTTGCTGAATAGTCGCTTCGAGTAAAGCAGTTTTACCCGCACCGGGTGATGACATTAAATTAATTGCAAGCACATTATGCTGATCAAAATGCTGCCTGTTATGCTGCGCAGTGTGATCATTTTCATGTAATAAACTATGTAATACTGTAACGGCCTCTTTACCCGATTCAGTTTTCTGAAGCTTTCCACCGGGTTTAATTAAATTTTCATTGCCGTGAGTAATATTGCATCCACAGGTATCACACATAGTAATCTCCTAATTTATTATTCAGCCGAAAAGCAATTTTAATGAATATTAAATTCGCCATTATTTGTTTCTTTTGAAGCATCTGAATGTGCCGGTGAATCTGTCGACTCTCTTTCCAGCTCCACACTCATTAACAATAACTCATCACCACTAAGTAAACTGGTTTGCCAGGCACCACATTGTTTACAGATTAATTTATTTACCAGCGCATCAGACTCACTGCCACACTGGGTACACTTAACGCGAACAGGAAGTTCTTGAATAATAAGTTCTGCACCTTCAGCGACGGTACCGGCACTGGCTATAGGATAGGCATTTTTTAAAAGCTGCGCCTCAACTCCCGACAATGGCCCCATGCCCACTATAATTGATGAAACACTCTGTGCATTATGCTCAAGCACAATAGCTTCAACCTGACTCATTAAAGACTGACAGATTGCAAGCTCATGCATCTGATGGTTCCGCTTCGATCATCTGGTCATATAACTCCCAGGCAGTTCGTGCTTCATCCTGAGATATTCTTTGAATCGCATACCCCACATGCACAACTATAAAATCATCCACCTTGAGCTCGTCATCCTGCATCATAAACAGACTAACATCTCGCTCAACACCTTTAGCTTCACAACGTGCCATGAAGCCATCGATTGATTTAATTTGCATTGGGATACCAAGACACATCTTCTACCCATCCTTATTCATTTTTATGTCTATACTACTTTCACTCTTATACTAAACATTTAACGTGAGAAAAAAAATAGCTAATTGACATGGATCAATTAAAGTTATTTCAAACACTGTACAAAGAGCATATATACTTGTCAGAGTAAAGCAATGAAACAATCGGAAACATTGATACTAGGCATTGGCAACACCCTTCTTACAGATGAAGGCGCAGGCATTCATGCGCTTAATCGACTCCAATCAGAATATCCGAATATACCTAATTTAACATTTATTGATGGTGGCACTCTCAGCTTTACTTTAGCAGTCTGGATTGAAGACTGTACAAACCTGATTGTTTTTGATGCCACACAACTAAATTCGCCAGCAGGCACCGTAAAATCTTTTGTTGGTGAAGCAATGGATGAATTTCTTGGTACATCAAAACGCAGTGCTCATGAAGTTGGTCTGCTAGACCTGATGGATATTGCACGCATCACAGAACACCTGCCAGTTAATCGAGCCTTAATAGGCATTCAGCCAGATAAAATGGGCTGGGGAATGGAACCCACTGATGCAGTTGCAATGTCACTTGATACTGCGGTTAATGAAGCGGTTA
>Ga0316204_10012428_pt1 | contig 10381 bp, 11 predicted proteins | sample 6monrhotite_MG_2_FD_205661 | JGI IMG/M metagenome (GOLD analysis project Ga0316204, IMG submission 205661) | Microbial mat bacterial communities from mineral coupon in-situ incubated in ocean water Damariscotta River, Maine, United States -... | ecosystem: Environmental > Aquatic > Marine >... | reverse complement strand
AAATTGATAGCGGCAGGGTTTGTCGTAGAGAAAGCCAGCTACTTTAATTGCCTGTTGTTCCCAGTGCTTATTGGTGCACGCAGCATCAAAAAGGCTTTTGGCTTAACGGTCAGAGAAGACGTGATGTTTCCGGGCTGGCTAAATAGTCTTTTCAGGGCCATTTTTTCCTCTGAACGTTGGCTCTTACGTTATTTGAACCTGCCGTTCGGCAGCTCGATCGTCGTAGTCGCACGGCGATCAACAGAAAAGCCTCATGCTTAAACGCATATTCAAAGCGCGTTTTAACCGATTTCTGGTAGTAGGAGGTATCGCGACCGCAGTTCATTTGGCTATCGGGCTGTTGCTCACAGGAAAAGCGCTGTTTCCGCCTTTTGAAGCCAACTTAATCGCCTTCATGTGTTCGCTCTGCATTTCTTACTTGGGTCAGGCGCGCTATACTTTTGATAGCGAGATATCAAGTCCGCGTCAGTTCAAACGGTTCACCTTTGCCGCCATAACGACGATGCTTGTTGGTCAAGCCATTGTTTGGGTCGTTATCACATTGGGCCGACCCTATACCGCAGCGCTGGTGTTGATTGTTCTTGTTAATTTGATTCTGTCGTATCTATTGCAAGCTAAATTTGTCTTTAAGGCCGAGCCTAAAGTGGCAGAAGTGCCGACACAGAGTTTGTCGCCGTTTTTTAATACTGTTTATCTGCTGCTCGCGGGTATCGTTACCGTAGCGATTTTTAAAAATATCGGGCAGGAAAACCTCTGGCTAGATGAGATTTTCTCCTATTACTTTTCAGGCCAACAAACCGGTTTGTCCACAGCTTGGGCACGGATGGTCGGGGATGTACACCCTCCCCTATTCTATCTAATTCTGCATGCTATTGGCCAATTACCATTGGCTTTTGAAACAAGCGCACGTGGATTAAGTTTTATCAGCGCCCTGGCAACCTTATTTTTATTGTTCAGAGCGAGCAGGCCCTGGCTAAACCTCAGTAGCCGCACATTTACAGTCGGTTTCGCCGCAGTGTCGGGAACCTGGCTGCATTACGCTATGGAAGCACGGTCCTACGCTCTTTCACAGCTTATTGCCATGTCATTGGTATTGGTGGTCCTCAGAATTCTGGGGCAACATAAGAGCCAAAAACCTATAAGCCTGAACCATTGGTTGCTTCTAATACTATTGAGCATCATTGGTGGCTTCGCCCACTATTATCTGTTCATTTTTGCAGGGGCCGGATTTGCGCTTTTGGTCCTCCAGGCCAACAGTTGGAGGCACAGTGCGCGCGCTGTAATGGCAGGGTTAACCGTTCTTGCCATCATTGTGCCCTACATACTCTGGCACAAAGAACAAATGTTGGTTGCCGAGGCCGATACCTGGTTTGCTTCAAATGCACGTTTCTTCCTGAACGCGACAATCGATGGTTTGAAATCTACTTTGGGGTCAGCGGCAGGAGCGCTGATCACGGTCGCTTTAGGGGTCACTTTCGTACTTACCCGCAAAACGGCTACAGACGACGAGCCACTTTTTTCGCCGATACTGATATCGATAGCCTTGTTTTGGCTTCTTGTGCCGCTGCTAGCAATCATCGTTTCACTAGCATTTAAACCGATCTACGCCCCGCGGCTATACGCGATTAGCCTGCCACTTTTCTGGTTGGCGCTGGGTTTTGTATTTCAGCGAATTACAGAAGCCCACACCAAAACCCGAACCGAAGCATACATTGGCGTCACAGTGTCATTGCTTCTACTGGCTTCGGCAATCCACGCCGTATGGCAAACTACCCAGCGCAACCGCGAACAGTGGCGCGGGTCTGCTGAATACGTTGCTTCGCTACCATCATGTAATGCGGCGGCGATACCAGTGCTTGATTTTGAGGTTGCCTATACTGCTGACGACAGCGCAACTATATTTTACGGCCACTATTTGCCGGAACCCCGAAAATTAATGCCTGTTTCCAGAGATTGGGAGAAGCAACATGCATTCCCGCCTCAGCTTTTAGCCCTATGGGAAAAGCGTGCTGCGACTGAGGACGCATGTCCTATTCTTCTTTGGTCAGTACACCATGCAAATCGGAGCGACTTGGAAACCTTCGTTCGGCAAGGCCATTTGGCAATTCTACCAACACTAAACGAGTTCGAGAAAGAACTGGTGATCCGAGCGTTTCCTGCGCACCAGAATACAGGCGCCTATTTGGTAATGATTGCGGACAAAAAGTAAGCTGTTGTTACAAGAATTAGTCGGCAAGGGTGCCGCGCACAAAACCTGCTTCGGCCATTGCATCTGACAATCGTGCAAACATCTCGTCACTAAGCGCTCTGCTGCAGGCGATATAGATGGGGTAATCAGGGTGTGCACCAAAATCTGGCATTTCCACTAGCTCACTCGTAGGGGCATGCAATTCCATTGCTTCCTCCCACTGCTGTTTTGGCACGATGGTCCAATCCGCCCGACCTGCAAGTACAAGCTTCATCAACTGTAAGTCCGTGGAGCCTGAGCGGAGAACCCATTTTGGACTAGATGCTAAGTGTTGATCCATTGATGCACCGTAAATACCGCTTTTCAACAAGGCCCCGGTATAATTACTGTCTTTGGCGACCTCTGTTATTGACAGAAAATCATCCAATTTTTCGACTAGCTCTGACCGTGTCAGCACAGTGTCGCCGGGCACCACGTCAAAAAGATAGGGGAGAAACCGCCACCTTAAGGCGCGTTCCTTATTTGGCAAACGACCTGTTGTGCAAAACGCCCTACGACCAGCATCCAACATGGCAGCTTCTTCGTCCAAGTCAGAATGCAACCATTCAATCTTATATCCCGCGCGTTTTGCAACGTCTTGTAGCTGATCATAATAGAGACCACTTGGCTGTCCGTCCTCCACCTGTAATCGAGGCGGGTAATGGTAAAACGTCACAGCTAGAGTATTGTCCTGTGCCAACACATTGCCGGAACAGAACGATAGCGCGACTGCTATAGCTAATAAATAATATTTATTTCCATCGCTCAATTAACATGCCTCAATACCGTTCAACTCACAGTGTATTGTCACGTAAAAGTCTAAAAATTAATAACAACCTAAAGTCACAACGTTAAAAAGCAACACTTCTATTCGAAGAAACGACACGATTTTCAAGCGAACTGAGATTTAGTGACAGCTAACTACTCGTTTTTACTTCAAGTTAAAGTCGCTTTATTGCTCGGTTAAAGAGCATCTCGGAGCGCGTTTGCGCTGGCGCAAAGCGGCGCCAATCAAATGTTGGCGCTGTTTCAGTAGTTTATTGTTTGTTTTCTGTGAGTGCCTAGCTGCGGTCCCCAGCCGTTCGCGCATACCAAACCAATAAAAATGCTACAATGACGGGCGCTACGATCATTGTCATGATCTCAGTAACACCAAACAACTCATTTCCAGTGGCTACCGCGATACTGTGCATCACGGTAATTAAAACTCCTAATAAGGAAAGATAGAGGGCAATCAGAGCTTTTGGATTGCGAAGCAGTAGCAAGATACATCCTGCCGCCCCCGTTACCATGCCAAAACCAAAGCCTGCGGTCGCCCATAACGGCCGATTTTCAATGATGGCTATTGCGGGCGCGGGAAAAGAGGCAACAGCATCAACATTCAATTGCCAAAGAAAATTACCTAGCCCACCAACATTCCACAGCAGTGCGGCTAAGCATAGAATCCAGAATATCGGGTGACGTCGGGTGGTTTGTGTTGGTGTGCTTGTCGTAGAATTCATTATTTCAACTCCTCCAAAAGCGTGTCCATAATGGCAAATCCACTGCCCCAACCATTCTCCATACCAGCCATCGCCTCCGCGAAGCATGTTATTTCTTCTGCCGTTGCATCCATAGGAACCTGCTTCAGGCGCATTTTGGTTTGACCGTCGCTTTCCGCAAAAGTCACCGTGGTGAGCAATGCCTTGGGCCAATGTGGCATCATGGGATTAGGCGCATCGTTCCAGTCGGCATCGACAGACGAAAAATGATGCCAGACTAGTTTATTTGGCTTGTCGACTTCTTTAAAAACAACCTTGTGATACATTGCTTTTTCGCCCCAGCGCATCTCGTTCAACCATAGCCCGCCAGGTTCAAGATCGAACTGATGAATTGTAGTTTCGGCCCCTGGCCCATACCAGCGTTGTAAATACTTAGGGTCGGTCCACGCCCGCCACACCAGCTCTTTTGGTGCGTCAAAAACACGGTCTAAAATGAATTCAGGCAATTCACTCATGGTTACTATCCTCTTTTTTATTTTGTTTCATTACCGTAAGTAGATCGTCCAGTTGGTCAAAGCTGGACCCCCAAAATTTCTTGAAGTCTTCAAGCCAGCTTACGGCCAGCGCCATTTGCTCGGCCTTAAGTTTTGCTGGTCGACGCTGTTCATCAATGCCGCGCTCTACAAGCCCAGCTCGTTCCAGGACCTTCAAATGCCGTGATATAGCAGGTTGACTAATGTCGAACGGGTCAGCGAGCTCGCCTACCGAAGCGTCACCGTCGGCCAGACGCGACAAAATCGCGCGTCGTGTTGGGTCTGCCAATGCAGAAAAAATCACGTCCAAGTTTGGCGAAGCATCTATATAACTAAACTGTTCCATAACAATAAGGTTATATAAATTTCAAGGGGAGTCAACAGCTTTGTTAACGCCGCACCAAATCGGGCCCATCCATTTCAGGAAACAAAAAAAGGGCCCGAGCCACCGGCTCAAGCCCTTTTATCATTGGTCGGGAAGACAGGATTTGAACCTGCGACCCCTACACCCCCAGTGTAGTGCGCTACCAGGCTGCGCTACTTCCCGCCACAATTTGCAAGCCCCACGGCCTACGGGTCTGGTTGGCGGGAATATACCCACACGCCCCATACCGCGCAAGCTGACAATTAAACTTTTTTATTCCCGTGAAACAGTTGCCTTTGCTTGCAAGATGGTTCGTGCAGGATGCTTCTGCCGTAAAGGGCTGGACAAGTACTTGTTAAGGGCCGATATGAGCAGCTTGGAAGTGTCATGAGAAACCAGTTTTACCAGTTTTTCTACGGCCGACACCATTTTAAGCCGGTGCACACTATAGATATAATCGCCAGCATCCATATTAAACAACGCTGCTTTTTGAACAGCAAAGAAGTCGGTGGCGTCAGGTAAAGTGGCATTTATGATAGTTGGGCCTTGCGTAAGAAAACGCGAATTTCTTCCTATAAAACATGCCTGTTGCAACAAGCCTGAGCGCCAAAGCGAAGGATCTCGTTCCGCGTGAAAATAAAGTGATTCAGCAAAAGTTATCGCATGTGTGAATGCAAGCCAGCCCACATTCTGCGCGATAGGCTGATCAACAATATCTTGCCTGGCAGTATCGAAACGCAGCATGCAAATGGCGGACGCCGCTAGCAGCGACTCCCATTTTTCCATGTCCTCTTCAGCCGCACTGTCGACAAGGGGTAGCAGCTTACGTTGCGGCATCTCGCACAATATTTCAGGTTGAGGCAAGAGTATATCTTCAGTGTTTTTCGAGACCGCCAATAGGTCCCCAAACTGCTTGAATTCGGGAATTAAATCTTCTCGCGCAGCAATACACCAGTATCTAGTGAGCAACAGACAAACTGTTTCCTCAATCTCATTGCCAAGATATTCCAGTAACTGCTCTGCTTTGGCCAAATATATGGCGGGATGACCAAACCCGGCATAATGGCGGAAGTTTTGCTCCAACAATAAAGGCCTGATATCCGCAAACCCCAGGCCTATTTCAAACGCACCTCTACATAGGCTAAGGGCCAAGGGTTGGTCCATTGCATCTATTGCCGATAGGAAGTCAGCTTGATCCCAAGCTAATGAACGCTCGGGAAACGCCGTCCTTGGGTTGAAAATCGTATCCCAAGAAAAATGTCCGAGCGCCTCAAGAAATGCCACCAATCTGAGTTCATTGTCATCTCCGGCAAGCGAAATCCAATCTGCTAACCCGGCATGGGCATGCCCGAACCCACGCTCGTGCGTGGTAAGGCTGACCTTTACCGTGTGGATAGCGATGGCGTCAAGCGACCCCTCAGCAATTTCATACCGACATATCGCACGGGCCATGCGCTCATAGTCATGTTCCGCGAACGCTTCATCAAACTCAACCAAGGCTGCCGTTCTTAATACTGACTTATCGGGCGGAACGATTTGAACCATTACATATCCGTCATGAATTTTGACCGGATAGGTTTTAACAGCATCTCTGCCCTGAATAGCCTTACCGCTTTTCAAATCAAACGCCCAGCCGTGCCAGTTGCAGGCGAGTTTGCAATCACCCTGCAAAGAGCCCTCGATGAGAGGATAGCCCTCATGCGGGCAGCGGTTGTTGATCGCAAATATTCCGTCATCAGTATTGAAAAAGGCTATCTGTTTATCGTCTATTTTGACGATGGTTCTGTCGCTTTTTTCCAGCTGTACCAACGCTGTAGCCTTGTGCCAAAAGAGTGTGTTTCCTGTAGTTTGCATTGGTCCTTATCCTCCTGCTTTTGCTCTGCTTTTAGGCGTGCTGCTTCTATCCAATTGAAATCCTGGCTCATGCGCTTACCTTTTTTAAAGTATTTTATTTAAATATTAAAATGCACATTGCGCTTGATTAATTCAAGTATTTTTTTTAGAAAACAGATGGAGGAACCAATGTCGACACGAGAAACCATAATTAACGCCCTGAAAATACACGGCGCAACACGAGCAGATGACCTAGCAAAGCCGCTAGGGCTAACGCCTATGGCTATACGTCAACATTTGTATCAATTGCGTGATGAAGGCGCGGTAACATGCATAAGCAAAGCGGAAGGTCGAGGGCGGCCGGCCAAATTATGGACTTTAACAAATAAATCTGACGCCTATTTCATGGATGCTCACCGGGACCTGTCCCTAGACCTGATTGACAGCATAAAAAAAACGCTCGGTGAAAATGCACTTGAAACAGTTATTGAGCACCGGTCGGAAAAACAATTGCAGCAATATAAAACCATGTTGGCTCCTGCTGCAGATCTAGCTGAACGTCTGGAGTTATTATCCGCGACCCGAAGTAACGAAGGCTATATGGCGGATGTGAAAGAAAATCCGGACGGCAGCTTTGTATTGTTCGAAAACCACTGCCCTATTTGCGAGGCGGCCAAAGCCTGCAGCGGTTTATGTAAAAAAGAGCTTGAGGTATTTCAGGACAGCTTAGGTGATGATGTTGTCGTTTCGCGCGATGAGCATATGCTCAGCGGGGCGCGTCGATGTTCATATACCATTAGGCACAAAAGCTAATCCAGTTGAGCACGAATTGCTCTAAGGCGTTCAAGAATGGGTCTTAACCCCATTAAGGTATCGCCATTGTCTGTGGTATTGTCTGCGGTACTACCATCCCTTGCCGCCGCTAGGTTTGCTGTAGATTCGCTATGGACATTTAGGTCCGGCTCAGCACCGTCTCCAACAGAAATGCCTGTCGGCGCTTCATCATCAAGCGCTAACAGTATAGTTGAACGCACACCCTGGGCTTTAAAAAGCTTTTGAACCCCGCGAATGGTATAACCATCTGAATGCAAAAGCTTTTTGATCGCGGTCAATAGGGTTACATCGTCTGGCCTATAATACCGCCTATTTCCGCCACGCTTTAATGGTTTAATCTGTGAGAACTTACTTTCCCAAAACCGTAGCACGTGCTGTGGTAGGTCCAGCAGTTCTGCAACTTCGGAAATTGTACGAAAGGCTTCGCGGCTTTTGCCCGCGCGTCGGCTTCCAGAGCTACGGCTATCGTCCACTAGATTCACCCCTACTAGGCGTTAATCTCGTCTTTCATAACCTGGCTAGGCCGAAATACAATAACGCGCCGAGGGTCAATCGGCACTTCTTCACCGGTTTTTGGATTCCGGCCCATACGGCCATTTTTTTGCCGAACCAAAAAACTGCCAAAAGATGAAATCTTTACATTGTCGCCAGCAACAAGACTCTCTGAAATCTCATCCAACACTTTTTCTACCAGTTCCGCGCTTTCATTTCGGGAAAGACCAACTTCTTCATAAACAGATTCAGTCAAATCGGCTCTGGTAAGTGTGGTGGCCATAACAGTTCCTTTTTCGAGAATGATTTCAACTCGACAAAAATGCTATCTCAAGATGGCATTTCTGTCAATAATGCAGCGATAAATGCATAAGGTTTCTAAGGGCTTACCTTGCGCCCTTCAACCAATACCATTGGAAAACGTAGCATGGCAGAGCTTCTATTTATCTACCACGCCTATCTCATCGGTTGAAATCTCGTGAAGATCTTCGCTTATTAAACGAATCAGATCATTCTGAGCCATGTCAATAGCTGAAGTTACGGCGGAGGAAAAACCGTGCGCGTTCGCGCCGCCATGGCTTTTCATCACCAAGCCATTCAAGCCCAGGAAAACCGCCGCATTATGGTTGTTTGGATCTAGATGGTCTTTAAGGGAACGTAGCCCCTGCCGTGAGAAAAAATACCCAATTTTGGTCAATAGCGACGACCGAAACGCCCTGCCCAACAGGTCTGTAACCAGTCGTGCAGTGCCTTCAGCGGTTTTCAAGGCTACATTGCCTGTGAAACCATCGGTTACCACTACATCAACTTCGCCCAACCCAATATCGTTGCCCTCAACGAACCCGACAAAGTTTAGGGGCAAGTGACGACTGCCCTTCAGCATATCAGCCGCGGCTTTAATGCTGTCTTTGCCTTTCAGGTCTTCCGTGCCAACATTCAGAAGCGCTACTGACGGCCGGCTTTGGCCCAGAACTGTGCGCACATAAGCAGCGCCCATAATAGCAAATTGCACCAAATTGTTTGAATCACATTCGACGTTTGCGCCCAAATCAAGCATCACGCTTTCGCCGCGCAATGTTGGCAAAGGGGCAATCAGGGCGGGCCGATCAATTCCTGGCATAGTGCGGAGCATAAATTTCGAAAGCGCCATTAATGCGCCAGTATTGCCCGCGGAGATGGCGACATCGGCCACTTGATCCTTAACGGCCTGTATAGCGAGACCCATCGAGGACTTTCGGCCCTTTCTAAGCGCCTGCGATGGCTTCATTTGCGAAGTAACCACCTCATCCGTATGCGAAATTTCACTAACCGACTTTAGTTCTGCATGCATATCGAGCAACGGCTTAATTTGCGCCTTGTTGCCAAAAATAATAAATTTCGTATCGGGAAATAGCGTACGCGCTCTCGCAATACCCTCAATCACCATATCCGGCGCATGATCGCCGCCCATTGCGTCAACTGCAATTGTAATTCTGGTCGCCACTCATTTTATCCAATTCATTGGGGAACCCGAGGCATCGCCCCGAAATTAGTTCCAAATTTTATAAATTGCTTTCCCAAGTCACAACAGACCATAACGATCTCATCGCAATCTTCAAGATTTGTCCTTAAGTTTTGACAAGCCTGCGAATGGGTTGGGTTTTTCAAGTTCAGCTTCGTTGATGGTAACATTTGGATTGCTAGGCGCAGTAAGGGCACTGCCTTGGGCTCGCGGGTACGGATTCATGGAAATAGAAAAGGTTTGTGCCACAATCTCGCCCACGTCTATATCATCCCCTTCCAGGGCATCATAGTCAGGTGCGTCCGGGTCCAGATAACTTTCTTCTTCATCCATGCGTAGTGCCATTTCGGGATCCACCAATAATAGATCAAATGCTGTGTCCATGGTTTCAGGGATTTCAGCAAGGCTGGCAACACAGCGTTGTGCAAACTTGGCTTTTAAGCTGCCTTCAATCAAAACACCTTTGTTCGCCCCGTTGTTACGTACTTCAAGGTCGGCACTGAGCTGATCCAGCGATACTAGATCAAAGCGCTCAATAAGCGCCGCCTTGTCTGCTTCGTTGGCAACAAGGCTAAACTTCTTTGGCTTTTTTTCGAGCGTAGATGCGCGCAATATCAGAGATAAATTGGGGATCATAGTCATTTGTCTGTCTTTCAAAGCTCAGTTGTCTATCTCGTAAGCGTCAGTCTGCTGCTAGTGTTAGTCTACCGCGAAAAATGTGCATTCTTTGGCGTCGTCTAGTGAAAGGGCCGCCAGGGCCGCGATGGTATTATTGGTATATTTCGCAAGTTCAGCAGCGCCAGCCATCTTCTCACTGCGGTAAATGTTTTTTTCAATGGTTTTAAAAAGATCATCAGGCGCTGCGCCTTCTTTTGTCGCCGCATCGTATGCACTTCGGCGACCTAGCCAAGCAGCCCCTACTTTTTTCATTTCCTTACCGACACTCATGTCGCCCACACCAAGCTCGCGGAAGGACCTATCCATATCGCTGATCATAGTTTCCTGAATATACCGCCGCAGCCTTATATACCCACGTCCTTCTGCCTCAAGCCGTTTGTCTACCATAAAAAGATGTAGCAAAATGAGGTCAAAGCGGCCTTCCACCGTGTCCGCTAC
>Ga0316204_10012427_pt1 | contig 10382 bp, 10 predicted proteins | sample 6monrhotite_MG_2_FD_205661 | JGI IMG/M metagenome (GOLD analysis project Ga0316204, IMG submission 205661) | Microbial mat bacterial communities from mineral coupon in-situ incubated in ocean water Damariscotta River, Maine, United States -... | ecosystem: Environmental > Aquatic > Marine >... | reverse complement strand
GCAACTGCTTTGTATCGGCATGATCGCCGGCGCGGGCATCGGTTTTACCTACGTTGTCCCAATCTCCGTTTGCGTCAAGTGGTTTCCTGACAAAAAGGGAATGATCACCGGGCTGGCAGTTGCCGGTTTCGGATTTGGTGCGACGATCTGGGTCAAGCTTGCGGGCTCATGGTTCGGTGGTCTGCTCAACACCACGAACGTCTTCGGGCTCCCGGGTGTACAAAGTGTCTTTGTGATCTACGGCATCGCGCTCGCATGCCTCGTAATCGCAGGTAGCGTCGTCATGATCAATCCACCTGAGGGCTATCTGCCTGCCGGCTGGACGCCACCAACTTCTGACAAAGGTGATCATGAGGGTGCGGTTGAATTCCGGGCACGCGACATGCTGGCAACGCGGCAGTTCTACATGCTGTGGTCGGTATTCATGTTCTCGAGCATCGCCGGTCTTATGGTGATCTACTGCATCAAGCTGTTCGGTATCGATGCGCTGGAACACCGGGGTGTCGTCAATGCCGGTGCCATTACCGGCACAGCCATGGCCTGGTACGCGATATTCAATGGCCTGGGCCGCATAGCCTGGGGCAGCATCTCGGACAGAATGGGCCGCAGGCCGACCATTATCCTCATGTCCGCATTGCAGGGCATCACGATGCTCCTGACGTACCACGTGTTCATATCTTTCGGCATGGTTTACGGCTTTATTTTCGCCGCCGCGTTGATTGGCTTTAACTACGGTGGTGCGTTCGCGCTATTCCCTGCGATCACGGCAGACTACTTCGGCAATAAGAATGTTGGTAGCAACTACGGCTGGATGTTTACGGCATACGGCATTGCGGGACTTGCGGGGCCACTACTGGCCGGCTATTTCAAGGATGCCGCCCAGGGTGTGGCACAGCCATCAGTATGGATGACGCCCTTCATCATCGCCGGTGTTGTCTGTCTGCTAGGTGCGCTCGTGATGACGTTCGCGACGCGGCCAAAGGATATTAACGGCGAGGCTTTCTCATCCGCTCGTCACGGGTCAATTCACGTGGGTGCTTAGCTCGCCGACGTCCGTCAATGTAGTGCGAGATCGTAAGTACGGGGTGGCGCAGTAGCATGCGCGGCCCCGCGTAACGCATGATTATCTTGGCCTGCTCGCGGTACTCGCTCTTGTAGCAATGCACCGGGCAGTTTGCGCAGGTCGGCTTGTCTTCGCCGTACGGGCATTTTTCGAGACGTACCTCGGCGTAGTCGAGAAACCTCTCGCAGTCCTCGCACAGACCTCGAGCGTTATGGTGGGCAGAACAATAGATGCCCACCATTTTTCCCATGGTGCGGAATTCGCGCTCGATATGCTCCTTCATTACTTCGCTTTGGCCAGTGCCTGGTCGAGGTCGGCGATGATGTCGTCGATGTGCTCGATACCAACGCACAAGCGGATCATGTCGGGGGTTACGCCCGCCGCTTTGAGTTCTTCTTCGGAGAGCTGCCGGTGCGTCGTCGATGCAGGATGTGCTGCAAGTGACTTCACATCACCGATGTTTACGAGTCGCAGGAACATGTTGAGTGCGTCATAGAATTTAACCCCCGCATCGAAGCCACCCTTGATGCCGAACGTGAGCAAGGCCGAGGGTTTTCCGTTCGTGTATTTCTGTGCAAGGTCGTAATAGGGCGAATCAGGAAGCCCGCCGTAATTGACCCACGCAACCTGCGGGTGATCGTTGAGGTAGTTGGCGACGGCGATTGCGTTGTCGCAATGACGCTCCATGCGCAGTGGCAGGGTCTGCATGCCCTGCAGGATCAGGAATGAATTCATCGGGCTTAGCGCCGCGCCCGTATTGCGCAGCGCCACTGTGCGTACACGTCCGATGTATGCCGCGGCACCCAGTGCCTCTGTGTACACGACACCGTGGTAGGACGCCTCAGGCTCATTGAGCATGTGGAATTTCTTCGGGTAATCCGCCCAGGGGAACTCTCCGCCATCGACGATAACGCCGCCCAGTGAGTTGCCATGGCCGCCCATGTACTTGGTCAGGGAATTAACAACAATGTCCGCACCCCAAACCAGTGGCTTGATCAGGGCCGGGGTGGCAACCGTGTTATCCACGATCAGCGGCACACCACGCTCGTGTGCCATGTCCGCGAGCGCTTCGATATCAACGATGTTGCCAGCCGGGTTGCCGATAGACTCGCAAAAGATCGCGGTAGTCTTTTCATCGATGTGCTTTGCCATGCTCGCCGGACTGTCGTCTTCGGCAAAGCGTACATCGATGCCTTGCCTTGGCAGCATGTGCTTGAACAACGTATAGGTGCCGCCGTATAGCAACGGCACCGACACGATATTGTTGCCCTGTTCGGCAATATTAAGAATTGAGTAGTTGACCGCAGCACTGCCCGCGCTGAGACCCAGGCCGGCGATACCTTCTTCCAGCTCGGCGCAGCGCTGTTCCAGCACGGCCGTGGTGGGATTCATGATCCGGGTGTAGATGTTCCCCTCGACCTCAAGGTTGAAGAGGTCGGCGCCGTGCTGGGCGTCATCAAACTCGTAGGCGACAGTTTGGTAGATAGGGACCGATACGGCCTTGGTAGCGCTATCCGACTTGAAGCCTGCGTGAATGGCGATTGTCTGGTCTTTCATTACTTCTCCTTAAGCCCGAGCGGATCCTCGGGATCGACTCCGGGCATGAATTGCTGTTTGCGATCGATATTGGTCACGCGGTAAACGAGACCGAGCCAGTTGTTTATGACGGCCTTGGCCGTGTCGCCCCAGGTGTTGTCGAGCAGACCTGCCAAATCCTGTTCGAGCGTATCGTCGAAAGCGGCTCCCGTCGTGCGCGCCTGCAAGGCCCGTTGCAGCTGCGCCGCTGCATACTCCTGTGCCTGGTCACCAAAATAGTGCTCTGGAAAGGGCGGGGCGGTCTCAAGTTCGCCGCTGGCAAAGCGTATCAACTCACGCCGGTACTCCTTGAGCAAGCTGGCGACATCGTACTCGGGGTGTCCCTGCATATAGATCACGCGAAACTGGTCTGAGCTGGCAGCGAGGTGCACACCGCCTTCACGGCTGTCTACGAGCACCGGCAGCCCGGCCGCCTCCAGTTGCTCGCGCGAGATGTCGTTGTAACGTGAATGCGGAATATCGAAGCGGGTGTTGATTTCACGCAGCAACGGATGTTCGGGCGTACTCACACGATGACTGAATACGCCCCAGCGCTTGTCGGGCAGAGGCTGGCGATCGATACCGTGCAGGTGTTTTAGCAGTGCGTGCGTCGCCAGGCAGGAACACAGAATAGATACCACATTGTCCTGCGCCCAGTTGACGACCTCGATAAGCGGATCCCAGAACGGCTCCTGCTGCAGCGAGGGATTCGCGACGTTCGCGCCGGTAATAATAAGAGCGTCCAGGCCTTCCTCTCGCAGGGTCTCGAAATCGGAGTAGTACTGCTCGATGTAGTCCAGCGTCTGGGCGCTGCGGGGCAGCCCGGGCAGTGAGAACGGGTACACGAAGAACTGTGCGATCCGGTTGCAGCCGCCGACGAGCCGGATGAACTGGCGTTCCGTCGCCTGCAGGGCGGCATCCGGCATCATGTTGAGGAAACCGATGTGTAACTCACGGATATCCTGGTGCTCGGCGCGGTCAAGCGACAGGACCTCATGGCCCTGGGCGCGCAGTTGGGCGAAGGCCGGCAGTTTTGAGTGTTCGACGAGTGGCATGTTTCCGGATCTGAGAGACGACAGTAGCTTATAGCGCGCCCAGAATAGCAATCTTTTCCCTCGATCTGTTGATCGAAATACAAGAATCCTTACTGACCATAGAGCTCTTTTCAGATAAGTGGCACGTCAATGAATCTCGGGATCGAACGCTATGTTAGCCTCTATGACGGTATCAATACCCGACAGGCCGATTTGGGTCAGTAGCCGAAATTGTAACTCAGACCAGACCATTGGCGGCTTCCGGCCATGTTTCGTCGACAGGGAGAAAACAATTGAACAGCAAAGGGTGGGCAAGCTCCAGTGAGACGTTTCTGAGAATGATTCGAATGCGTTCCAGCGCCAATCTGACTTTGGTGCTGTTGATCGTGGCGATTGGCGTTACACCAGCAGCCACCGCGTCAACTGTCGATCAGTGGGGCTCCTTGCAGTTGCTGGGCCGTGAAATCGCCGCTGGAACGAGCAGCAAATTTTCGTTCATACCGGACAGATCGTACGAGGCGTCTTATCTCAACATGCCCGTGTTTGTCGCAAGGGGCGCCGCTCCTGGGCCAGTGTTGTGCCTCGCCGCAGGCGTGCATGGCGACGAGTTAAACGGCGTGGAGGTCGCGAGACGCGCGTTCGCGCAGATTGATCCGCAGAAATTGCACGGTACATTGATCGCGCTGCCAGCCATCAATGCCGAGGGCGTTCGAACCGGTAATCGTTACCTGTCAGACCGACGCGACCTTAATCGGGCTTTCCCTGGAAGGACCGGCGGCAGCGTTGCTGCGTTGATCGCGCATGCGATATTCACAGACGTACTGAGCCACTGCGATGCGCTCGTCGATCTGCACACGGCGTCGAACCGGCGGGCGAATCTCCCCCAAATTCGAGCGGATCTGTCCGACCCGGAGATTCGGGAACTGGCAATCCATTTCGGCCTGGGTATCGTGGTCGGTGGGTCAGGTCCCGACGGCAGCCTGCGCCGCGAGGCCGCAAAAGCGGGTATACCGGCAATCATCTACGAAGCCGGCGAGCCGTTTCGCTTCCAGGAGGACGAGATCGCGCGCGGCGTACGGGGCGTAAAAAACATCATGGCTCATCTCGACATGATAGAGCGGGCAGATCGGGAAATTCCCGACGCCCGGGTCTACGAACGGTCGAGATGGGTTCGAACCGCCGTTGGCAACAGTGGATTCTTTTTCCCGACCGCCAAACTGGGAGACATTGTCCGAACCGGCGATTCGCTCGGCAAGATTGTCGATCCGTTGACCGATGCGGTTTTCGAAGTGATCTCGCCGATCTCAGGTGAAATAATCGGCATGGCCGTTCCACAACCGGTGCTGTCGGGTTACGCGCTCTTCAACCTGGCCTGGCATGACTCCGACTGACGATTTCGATGCGGCTGGCTAGCGCCTCGGTAAGCCATGGGCTAAGCTTGGCTCAGGAAATAGAAGGCTCCCCAAAAATGAAACTCGATTATGCTACGGCCGCGATCGCGGCATTGATTCTGCTGTGTACACTCGGCTCGAGCGCGTCAGCCCAGGAAAATGACAAGATCATTTGGTCTGTCACGCCTTATATATGGGCATCAGACACCTCGCTTGACCTCACGGTCGAAGATAGGGACATCAACGGTGGCGTGAAGATTCCGTTTAGTGACCTGCTTGATGTCCTGGACACTGCGTTTCAGATTCACGTCGAGGGTGGCAAGGGTAAGTGGAGTAGTTTTATCGATCTCACGCTTCTGGAAACGTCGGACACGATCGACCGGCCTCTGCTGACCATTCAAACCAACAACAAGCAGACCTTACTCGATGCGGTAGCCGTATACTGGCCCCAGGGTGTCGGCTCGCAATTGAATTTTTACGGCGGTGTGCGCTACGCGGATTTCGATAATCGCTATAGGTTTGAGCTCGATGCCAATCCTCTCGTCGAGCGGCGCTCAACCGCGGACTACTACGATGCGCTGATCGGCATCCGCTACCGCTTCGACCTTTCTGAGCGCTGGGGTCTCCTGACCCGCGCCGACCTGAGTTTCGGCGATTCCGAAGGCACCGCACTCGTTCAGGGCCTGTTCGCTTACACGGTTGGCAAACGACAGCAGAATCGCATTGTTTTCGGCTACCAGTACAAAGAAGCCGAATACAAGGATGGCGGGCTAGAGCAAGAATATTCATTCAACGGGCCAATGGCCGGATTTAATTTTCGCTTTTGAGGGCCACTCTCTGAATCGTCGCCAGCGACTCGCCAACGGTTCGCTCGTCTCACTGGTTGTCGACGATTAATTGGGTAGCGCGTCTGTCGCGGTATTGGCGAGGACGTAGACTCCGACGATGATCAGAATGAAAGGCAGGATATGGTGTGCGTAACGGCTGATCACTGAACCAACTGTCGGATGGCGTACAGCGTACATCGCGACGAGCACGAAAGTGATCGCCATGGCAGCCAGCGTGAATATGATTAGAGTGTCGGCTGCTGGCGTAGAATCGGCAAACAATATTCCAAAAATCAAAATGGTGTCGGTACCATTGCCGAGTTGACTGATTAGCGTAGTTGAGAAGACTCTACGGTTGCTATCCAATGATGGCTCGGTCGCCACGGCTGTTTCTTCCTTGCCACGGTATATTCGAACTAACTCGACGACGCCGATGTAAATCGGCACAACGCCGAGAAGGCCCAAGTACCGGATAGGCACGTAATTCGCGATCTCGCTTATCCCGAAGCCGACAATTACAAGAATCAACATACAAGTGAAATAACCAGCGACAACGTTGATTGTTTGTCTTTGGTATCGAGCCAGCAGTGCAGCCAACAGAATAAGATTATCCATATTGGTTGCGACGTAGGCGCCGGCAGCAATCGGGACGATTCCGATTAAGTTAGTCATCAGAGTTCCAGATCAGTTGAACGCGCCTCACGGTAAATATCAATCAGAATCGAAATACGAATCCGGCCCTTGCTTCCCATTGCGTCAATAGCGTGCCCTCTAGCTCAATCAGGCAACCGCCAACCCCGCCGTCACTACCGCAAAATATACGACTGTTGTCGTCGATAAGAGATGTGTAAACGCGTCCTTCGAGGCGCACTCCGAATCTTCCTTCGGGATTAAGCAGCACCCCGCCGCCGAACGAGGCGGAGAAAAAATTCTCTGCGCTGAACTCGGCAGGCTGTGGATCAAACCGCGACATGCCAATCGTCAATGCAATAAATGGTCGCGCAACATCTCCGTCAAAAAGATACGTGCCGCCAAACTGATAATACTCAACGTCGAGGTCAAATCGCGGGTCGCCCACAAAGAAGCCCGCCGAATCGACCTCCGTGCTCTGCTGAGCATAAAGGAACTCGTACTGGCCATTGGGATTGGCAGCCACATTGAAGAGGAAACCAAGAGACTCGGAATCGGCCAATTTGAACTCAGCATCGCCATCTATTTCTTCAAACCGGCCACCCGTTCTATAGCCTATGAAAGGCGTAATCTCGAATTTGTAAGCTGTAGTCTGGTGTCTGTCGGTCGCCGTTTGCGCGAATGAAACGGCAGAAAGGAACAGAGTGACGATGGCGACCGCTAGCTTAAGCATGTTTCGTCCCGAAGATATGGTTGCTTGATTCTGCATCAATTTGTGATTGTACGAATACGCTACTTACGAGAACGGGCGCCATTATAACTGGAAGAGTCATCGTCGAGGCTACACAGGATCCGTATTCTGCGCTAAGCTCCAACGCGGAAATTATTAACGAAAGGCACCAGAAGATTGTCATGAGATCCGTTGTCACGTATGTAACAGCACGTGTGGGTGGTGTATTCATCTTGCTGATGGCGAGCAACCTTGCCGCCCAGGAAGTTGCGGAAATACCATTCTTCAGCGCTTCGCCCGGTGCGGCAGCCCTTGGCGGCGGGCTCAGGCTCGGCCAGAGTCCCTATCTCGCGAGCGATAGCGAGGATGAACGGCGCGTCGACCTCGTCCCGTTGTATCTGTATGAGGGCAAGTACCTGTTCGCCCGGGGAACATCCGGTGGCATTCATTTCGTGAAAAACGACGGATTCGAATTGAATCTGTATACCCGCTACCGATTCCAGAAACTCGATCCTGACAGCCATGTGTTTTTCGAAGGCCTGGAGGAGCGCAAACAAACGCTCGACGCCGGAATCGAACTGGGTATCAGACGAGGGTGGGGTGAAATCAAGCTGGACTGGGTTACAGACACGCTGGATCGCCACAATGGACAGGAAGTGCGGTTCGCCTATCGGTATCGCTTCGAAACGGGTCCGTGGTCAATTTCACCTTTCATAAGCTGGACCTGGCAGGACGAAAATCTGAGTGATTACTATTTCGGCGTGAGTTCGGCCGAGGCGCGACCTGATCGCCCAGCGTACTCACCCGGAGACTCGCAGTGGATTTCGTTTGGCCTCAACACAGCCTGGCAGGTGTCGGATCGTATCGTGTTTTTCGGCAACTTCGCTTCCGGCGGCGCCGATTCGGGAATCACTGATAGTCCGCTGGTTGAGGAGGATGGTTTCTCCAGTGCATTCATCGGCGGGACCTACATGTTCGGCAACGTTCGTAAACCCAGTTACATCATGGACAAGGAACGCTATGGCGAGTGGTCCTGGCGCGTCAACTATGGCTACCAGGCGGACGGCAACATCGTCAGCGAAATCGACCAGGGAGACTTTAGCAAGAGTGAAGTTGCCGACACTAACATCGGGGGCCTGACGCTCAGCAAGTTGCTCTCCCAGGGTAATCGCGTTGACTTCCTCGGTCGGGTCGCGCTGTTTCGTCATTTCGAGGAAGATGAAGGCAACGGCACTTTTTCGAGTTATGCCGCGTATATATCCGCGATGGGCAAGGGCTATTCGCCGTGGAGCAAAGAAGAGATGTTCCGCTGGAGTTTCGGGTTTGGTGTGTCGTATGCCGAGAAAGTGCCCATCGCCGAACAGCGCAAACAAGCGGCCAAGGGCGACAATACTTCGCATTTTCTGAATTATCTCGAGATGACGCTCGACTTCCCGTTGCACAGAGTATCCAGGAGTTCCTGGATCAAGGACTGTTACGCCGGACTTTCTGTCGTGCATCGGTCGGGAATATTCGGTACCTCGGATTTCCTCGGTGATGTATCCGGAGGTGCGGACTGGATTACAGCTCACCTGGAGTGCAGGCGATGAAGTATTTTCGCGTGATCGGATTGCTGGTTGCCGCATTGCTGATCGGTAACCTGGCCGACGCCGCTTGGGAAGCCGATGTGGATAGCAAGGCGCAGGTGAAAGCGGCTGGAGCCATTACACAATTTCGCGCACGACTCCCGCGCACTGAACAGTACTTCGAACAAGCCTATGGCTATGCTATTTATCCATCGGTGACGCGAGTTGGATTCGGTTTTGGCGGTGCTTACGGCAAAGGGACGGTGATTGAAGGTGACAGCGCCGTCGGTACAACGAGGTTCACGCAATTTACATCGGGGATCCAGGCGGGTGCCAAGAACTTCAGCATGATCGTATTCTTCAGGGACAAAGAAGCATTCGATAACTTCAAGACCGGCAACGTGCAGTTCATGGGACAGGCGGGACTGGCTTTTGCAACGGTCGGTGTGGCTGGCACACCCGCTTACAATGATGGTGTCGCAATAGTGACGATGACCCGGTTTGGTTTGATGGGCGAATTCACCATATCGGGTGCGAAGTTCTCATACAAGCAGATTGCCGCAGAGTAATCGGGTGCGATCGGTAGCGTGTTGGCTGCTGTCTCTTGGCGCCTTCATGCCATTAACAGGATGGGCCGGCGGCATTCCCGGCCTGCCAGCCCAATTGCCGCCAGCTCGGGAACCGCTCCTGGATGTTGCCTTCAGCAATGATTTTCTCGGCCGCGGCGGCTCCGTGGATGATTTCCGAACCCAGCAGGTGATCCTCACCGCCAGCCTGTCCGACCGGTGGATCGGGCTGCTTGACCATAGCATTCTCACGTTCAGCGATCCGCCTGCGCCGGGTCGTATCGACCAACTCTCGGCCTCACTGGGTTACAGGATGGTCGACTCCGTGGACGAGAATCTCGTTAATAAAGTGGTCGTTGGTATGGGCATTCGACAAGTTGGCCGGATTGGCGGCGAACGAATGCAAAACGGATTTCATCGACTCGTGGGCAGCGAGATTGAAAACCTTGCCTATACGGGCGTTGACGATATCAACATGACGGGCTGGATCGACGCACAGCATTACCGCAATCTGTACGCCGCCGGTACCGGCGGCGTCCTGGGTAGCTGGCACCGGGGCTACTGGCTTCGAGCGAATTCGCTGGCGACCAGTGATGGACAATGGGATAGCTCGGCAGGATTGTTCGCACTCGCGAGCAGGGAGCCCATCGATATCTGGTTCGGGCTGCGTCGCGACTGGCGATCAGGTTACAAAGATGACGTGCTACGGCAAACGGAAGATGCTGAAGACGACATGGCCATCGTCCTTGGCGCCCGCTTCGGTGCTCTCGTGCTTGAAACCGTCCAACAGCTGAACAACGCTGCGTCCTACGGGCAGCTGCGATTTGTCTCGTCCGGCAAGGGTGGAGAAAAGCCGCGCACCCGGAACCAAAGCTTCGGTGTGGAAGCGGCCATCCTGATGCCGAACATCCAGCTGCGTTTTGCGGGTCGATGGCGAACCCGGATTTTCACGAATGCCGGTTCTGGATGGCGCGAGTCGACTATCGTCGCCGCGAGCTATG
>Ga0316204_10012425_pt1 | contig 10384 bp, 10 predicted proteins | sample 6monrhotite_MG_2_FD_205661 | JGI IMG/M metagenome (GOLD analysis project Ga0316204, IMG submission 205661) | Microbial mat bacterial communities from mineral coupon in-situ incubated in ocean water Damariscotta River, Maine, United States -... | ecosystem: Environmental > Aquatic > Marine >... | reverse complement strand
GATTGGCGTCGGCAATGGAAGTTCGCAAATGTACCTGACCACGACCGGCTCCTTCCGCACCGATGCGGAAGGGTTCTTGCGCTCTGATTCAGGACTTGTCCTGCTGGGCTGGCCGGCGCTGCCCGATGGCACCGTCCCGACATTTCCGCGTGACACCGCGGATGGGCTCGAGCCTGTGCAAATAAACGTCAATCAGTTCTCTGGCGAACCGACGACGCAGATGTCGCTTGGTGTAAACTTGCCCGCGACGGAAACAGATGCCGGCGCAACAGGGGATATCCAATACCTTTCTGTTGAATACTTCGACAACTTCGGCACCTCCGAAAACATAAATATCAGCTTTGCGCCCACTGTGCCGGCTACCGGATCCTCCTACGAATGGACCATGCAATTGACCGACTCGGCGCTCAATGACGCTGTCATCGGCGAGTATGTGCTGACCTTCGACAGCAGCCGGGCCTCGGGGGGGACACTCGCGTCCGTCACAACCGTCAGCGGCGGGGGCTACGATCCGGCGACGGGCAGCCTCATTGTCAATGCGGATGGTGGCCCGCTGGAAATCGACATTGGAACACTTGGCGACAATGACGGCATCACGCAGCTGTCAGACAGCTTCGCGCCCGTGTCGATCTCCAAGGACGGATCGCCGGTCGGCAACATGACCAATGTCGAGGTCGATGCCAACGGCTACGTGACAGCGTTTTTTGACACAGGAATCAACCGCACGATCTATCAGATCCCGTTGGTCGACCTGCCAAATCCCAACGGGATGGTCGCGCTGGATCAACAAACTTACCTGCCATCACCGGAAAGCGGCAGCTTCTTTCTCTGGAACGCCAGTGATGGCCCGACCGGGGATATCGTTTCCTATGCGCGCGAGGAATCCGCGGTCGATGTTGCAGGCGAACTGACAGCAATGATCCGGACGCAGAGGGCCTATTCGTCCAATGCCAAAGTCATTCAGACCGTAGACGAGATGTTGCAGGAAACTACAAATATCAAACGGTAAGCAGCGCCTGGAACTTTGCCGCCGGGACATAACCAAAAGGGCGCCTCATGACACTTACAAGTGCACTCAACTCCGCGATGTCCGGGCTGAACGCAGCCAGCCGCGCGTCGCAACTGGTGTCCAGCAATGTCGCCAATGCCTTGACCCCGGGCTATGCACGCCGAACTTTGTCCGTGTCGTCCTCGTCAACCGGCAATGGCGCAGGGGTTCAGATAGATGGCATCACCCGCCAAATCGATGCCCAGGTCATTTCCGACAGGCGGCTGGCAGGCTCCGAATTTGGGTACAGGGCAAACACCTCGAAATATCTGAACCGGGTCGAAGACCTCATCGGCACGCCAGACCAACAAGGATCCCTCTCCGCCAACTTGGCCAACTTTGAAAACAGTCTGATCACAGCGGCCAGCAGACCGGACGCCATTGAACGTCTGGACAGCGCGGCGCTCGGAGCGCTCGATCTTGCGAATTCAATCAACGAAGTTGCCGACGGTATCCAGTCGGCCCGCACAGATGCCGACCGCAGTATCGCAGATCAGGTCATCCGCCTGAATGATACGTTGCAAGCCGTTGAAGAACTCAACAATCGCATCACCGCGTCGAGCACAAGGAATGCGGACACGTCCGCACTGCAGGACCAGCGACAAGTCCTGATCGACGAAATCAGCGAAATGGTGCCTGTCAGGACCGTCGACAAGGAGTTCGGCGCCGTCGCTCTTTACAGCACTGGCGGTGCCATTCTGCTGGACGTGCGGGCGGCGGAAGTCGGGTTTGAACCAACTAATACCGTTACCCCATACATGTCGGTTGAAGATGGCACGCTTTCGGGTTTGACCGTCAATGGGTATTCCGTGAACACATCTTCGGCATCCGGGCGGTTGCACGGCGGAACACTGGGCGCGCAGTTTGAAATTCGAGATGAACTGGCACCCAAGGCGCAGACCCAGATAGACGCGCTTGCGCGCGATTTGATCGAACGATTTGAGTCTTCTGCTGTTGATCCGACCCTCGCCGCTGGCCAGCCAGGTTTGTTTACTGATGCCGGTGCTGCGCTTGATCCTGCCGTTGAAGCCGGCCTTGCCAATCGGCTTTCGCTGAACGCATTGGTTGATCCGACCAGCGGCGGCGAAACATGGCGCATGCGTGATGGTTTGGGAGCAACCGCGCCCGGCCCATCCGGTAACGCAATGCTCCTGAATGCACTGTCTGACGCATTGACGCAAACGCGCCTTCCGTCATCAGGTGACTTTGGAACGTCTGAACTCACAGCCACTGGAATCGCCGCAGGACTTGCTTCCCAGGTCGCGTCAAGCCGCCTGCGCGAAGACCAGCAATTGAGCTTCGCCTCAGCACAATTCTACGAACTGACCGAACTCGAACTGGTAAACGGCGTCGACACGGATGTCGAATTGCAGAATTTGATGATTGTCGAACAAGCTTATGCGGCCAATGCACGCGTGATTGATACTGTCGAACAGATGTTCAACACCCTGATGAGGATTGGCGAATGAGCAGTTTCTCCATTGGCGATCTGGCCCAGACATTCATGTTGCAACGGCGCGGAGCAGAGTTGAAGACGGACATGACGCGTCTGAACGAAGAAGTCGCCACAGGACAGGTCAGCGATATCAAGTCCGTACTCGACGGCAATGTGAGCTTTCTCACAAATCTTGAAAGCGACCTGAAAACTTTGGCGGGTTATCGTGTCGCCACCACGGAGGCCACGCAATTTGCTGATTCCACTCAAACAGTTTTGGAGCGGGTGGACTCCAGTATCGGCGGCCTTGGCACAACGCTTCTGACCTTGGCTTCAAGTGCCGTCAATCCGGTTTTGGACCAGTTTTCATCCGACGCGCTGACGGAATTGGAAACCATTGTGAGCGCCTTGAACACCGCAACGGCTGGTCGATCCCTGTTTGCCGGGAACGCCACGGACCAGCGCCCCCTGGAAGACGTAGGCGTGATCTTGTCTGGATTGCGCGGTGCCGCGGCCGGTGCGACAACGCCCCAGGACATTATGGTGGCTGCCGACCTGTGGTTCAGCGATCCGGCTGGTTTCGAAGCCGTCGCCTATGGGGGCAGCAACGAGGTACTCGCCCCTATTCGTCTGGGGGACGACGAAGCCATAAGACTGGAGCTGACAGCGAATGACCAAATGTTCAGGGACATTCTGAAAAGTGTCGCCGTCGCCGTCATTGCAGCTGATCCTGGCTTCGGCCTGAGCGTCGAAGACCAGCGCGTGTTGATTGAGGAGTCGGGCCAGGGGCTATTCAAGTCGCGGGGCGAACTGACCGCTGAACGGGCCAATGTGGGCTCCACACAGGCGCGCATCGATGTGCTTGCCACTCGGAACTCGACTGAAGAAAACGAACTGCATCGTGCCAAAAGCACCCTGCTGGGGGTCGATCCCTACAAAGCCGCAACCGAACTGGAGGCAGTCCAATTTCAACTGCAAAGCTTGTACGCAATCACCGCACGGATGTCCGAGATGTCGTTTGTGAACTACATCCGATGAGGTGGTTTCTCGCCCTCGCATTGATGGCAATCTGGGTGCAGACCGCCATGTCATCGCCTGTCCGGATCAAGGATCTGGTGGAATTTGACGGCGTGCGTGGCAACGACCTTGTTGGATATGGTCTCGTTGTCGGTCTCGATGGCACAGGGGATGGGCTGCGCAATGCGCCATTCACCGAAGACATTATGACGAATATTCTTGAGCGCCTTGGCGTAAATGTGACAGGCGAGCAGTTCAGGCCCAAGAATGTTGCGGCGGTATTTGTTACCGCCACATTGCCACCGTTCTCGCGTCGCGGCTCTCAGATCGACGTTACGATTTCCGCGATTGGCGATGCCAAAAGCCTGTTGGGCGGCACGCTGATCATGACGCAGATGAATGCTGCAGATGGTGAAATCTATGCCGTCGCGCAAGGCACAATTATTGCGGGCGGCGCAGTGGCGGAAGGCGATGGCGCACGTGTAACTCGAGGCGTACCGACGGCCGGGGTCATTCCTTCTGGTGCTCGCGTGGAGCGCGAAATCAACTTTGACCTGAACAGCCTGACCGATATGCGTCTCGCACTGCGCGATGCCGATTTCACGACGGCTGCCCGGATTGAGCAAGCAATAAACTCGGAGTTTGGACAACGTGTGGCTACGATGCTGGATTCCGGAACGGTGATCCTAAATGTCCCTCAGACCGGGATGCGTTCTGTTGCGCACGCATTGGGTAGAATCGAGAATATTTCGGTGCGGCCCGAACAGAAGGCACGAGTCGTTGTTGATCAGCGTTCTGGCACGATTGTCATGGGCAATGAAGTACGCATCTCGCGCGTTGCCGTTTCCCAGGGCAATCTGACGCTTAGAATTCAAGAGCAGCCGTTGGCCGTTCAGCCGAATCCCTTTGCCGAAGGCGAGACTGTCGTTGTGCCGCGAACGACCGTTGACATTCAGGACGAAGAGGGCCCCGGACTCGCAGAAATCCCCGACGGCACGTCTTTGTCCGAAGTCATCGCGGGATTGAATGCATTGGGGGTCGCACCGCGCGACATGATTGACATATTAAAAAGCATCAAGGCGGCGGGGGCATTGCACGCCGAGTTTGTGGTCAGATGATCACCGCGAACGCCTGAACGTCCGCACAGCGGAACGTTTGGAAATGCCAGGGTCATTTGTCCACTTAATTGCGCTTTGTCCGGAGTATAACTGTCTGAACATGCTCGACAGTACAAGGCAAGGCCGACGAACTTGGTGCCTCTTCGCCGTCCAGTGGCGCGACCAGGCATAGCGCGATCCACGTTCTTTTGAAGCAATTCGGGAAATGCCTGACACACCAAGTATCACTAACGTCCCGAGAGAAAGTAATGCGGCAGGATATGTGGTGGTTCAAGCTTTTCCCGAAGCGCCATGAGACGGCACGCGGCGTGCAAGTCGATTTCACCACTTGCCCAAAGCTCACGGCAGATCTGTCAGAAATAGCTTCGTACAAGGCTGCCCGCGATCAGGGTCCAACCATCTGCAACGACAAAAAATGCCAGTTTAAAGGGCAGCGAGACGATTGCCGGCGGCACCATCATCATCCCCATGCTCATCAGAACGGCGGCAGCTACAAGATCAATGATCAAAAATGGGAGGAAGATCAGAAAGCCGATCTGAAAGGCCCTCGAAATCTCGGACAGCAAAAAACTGGGAATCAGGACAGACAAAGGCGCGTCCGGACTGAGTTCCAAACCTTCGGTGTCCGGTCGTAGATTTGCCATCGCTCCGAACGTTTCGGCATCAAGCCGCGCAGCCATGAATCCACGAAATGGTTCCAGCGTTCGAACAAATGCAGTTTCAGGATCGATCGCATCCTGTGTCAACGGCTGAAGCCCCTCAGTCCAGGCCTGCACAAACACTGGTTCCATCACGAAATAGGTCAGGAATAGTGCCAGACTGACAATCAGCATGTTCGGCGGTGATTGCTGCAAGCCAATCGCCTGCCTCAAAATTGAAAGAACAGTCACCAGAAATGGAAAGCAGGTGACCATGATTGCAAGGCCCGGTGCCAGGCTCAAGACTGTGATGAGAGCGATAAGCTGTAGCGTGCGGGCGCTCAGCGACCCTTCATCGCCGAAGGAGATGGCGACATCTTGCGCCGCTGCTGCGTATGGTACGCTGAAAGCCACCAACAAGATTATCAGTCTGACGGTCATTTTATTAGAGGCCCGGCCCCAGATCGACAATCTCGGTTAACCGCACAACCAGCTGACCGTCTTCGCTGCCGTCAGCCTCCTCGAGCGTCCCGCGTGCAATAAGCTTGTCACCGACAAACAGATCCACAGGATCATCAACGCGTTTGTCCAGAGTCAACACTGCGTTGGAGCCCAACATGACGAGATCACGCACCAACGGTCGTGCTCGTCCGATCGAGACCGTAATTTCGATGGGAACGGCTGTGAAGGGATTATGCGCATCAGACGCCAAAGTCTGGGTATCAGGCAGATCTGCCATCGGTCACCTCTGATTTCTGAGTTTCAAAAAAAGTTGCCACGGCCAGCGCGATTTCTGCCACGGTCTTGTCCAGGTTGATCTCTGACTCTTGGCTTCCCAAGCGTATGGTCGCCTGGCTTTCTGACATGCCGGGATCCCCGACCAGTTCAAAGGGGTCTTGCAAGTCAGTAGAAAGCACCCGTCGCACAACCTCTTCGCATTCCGGGGCCACGACGATTTCGATCGGACAATCCAGTGCATCCTGCGAGGCGGATGTGACAAAGTCGCGAATATGCCCGCCAAGACTGGCCCGCGCCGCCATTGGCAAAATAGTATCCACAACGTGGACCATAATGTTTTGCACGGATGCGTTCAGAGTTGCCCGCAACTCGTGGTATTCAAACGATGCGGATTGCAGGCTGGCCGCCAGAGCTGCGGATACATGCGAATGTGTTTCCGCCTGCGCCTTCACCGCGTCTTCCCATCCGGCCTGGAATCCGCCTTCGAAAGACTGGAGCTTCAAGTCTTCAATCTCTTCGGCCGTCATGGAAAGCATTCCGGCTTTCGTCGACTTCAAGGTGCCAAAGTCCTGGAAGAGATGCGTCAGAGACATCAGACGCGCTCTTCATTCTCTTCGAGCCAGCTGCGCAGGATCTCGACTGTATCTTCTTGTCTCTCCCCGATCATTGCGCGCAACCTGTCGACGGGATCGACAGAGATCGCGGCCATTTCATTTGAGACGTTCGCAAAACTCATTGGCGGCAGAGGCGAGATTTCACCAGTGGCCTCATCGACAGGAATATCCGGAAAATCGGCTGGCTGGCCGCTCAGTTCTCCTATCAGTGTCGGCGGCTGTGATTGCGATGGTGAATGTGGTGCGATCGCGGGAAGCGCCATGGTGTTTGGCTGTCGCGACAAGAGCGGACGCACGACGAACAGGCCAAGAACAAGAGCGACAATTGCCAGGATCGCCATCTGAATGGCAGACATTATGTCCAATTCGAATGCATCCAGAAGCGAGGACTTCGCTGGTGTCCCCACGGGCGCAATGGACTGAAGCGCCATGGATTTAATCGTGATCACGTCACCCCGGCTTTCGTCAAAGCCGACGGCTGAGGCAACAAGCTCGCGCAGAGCCTCAATCTCTTCCGGTGAGCGCTCGACAGGCGACGTTTCGGCCTCGCCCGTGCCCTCAACGTCTTGGTTGACCAGTACCGCCACTGTAATTCTTTTGACTGCGCCCGCAGCACGCGTGATCGCGCGTTCCGTCTCGGATACTTCGTAGTTAACTCGTTCCCGCGTTTCGGAGTCCTGCGACGAGGCGGTGTCGCCACCCGCTACGTCCCCGCCGGGCAGGTTAGAGGCGACGGTGACGTCGCCATTGCCTGCCTCGTTCGAGTTGCTGGTCCGTTCTTCGGTGTCGGTGCTGATCACCACACGCCCCTCCGGATCGAAACGGCGTTCACGAAATTCTTCGGTTTCCGTGACCGTATCCACACTGACCTCGACAATAGCGTTTCCGGGACCCACTCGCGCCTCGAGCAAACGTTCAACTCTCTGACGCAAGACTTGCGCCTTGTCGTCCGCTCCGGCAGTCGGCGCGGTGTCTTCGGTCGCACCGATCAGCGCGCCGTTTGAATCAATGACTGCAACGTCGTCCGCTGATAGCCCTGCCACAGCCGAGGCAACGAGATACCGGATTGCTTTGGCCTGCTGCGCACTCAGCCCGGAGCCATTTGCCGTGACCGACACAGAAGCCGTCGGCGTCACGCTCCGTTGGAACGGATTGGACCCGGTCGAGGCAATATGCACGCGCGCCATGCTGATATAGGCGCTGGATACTATTGTGCGCGCCAGTTCTCCTTCTTTTGCGCGCCAATATGCGGCGTCAAACATCTGCGATGTCGTTCCGAACCCTGACAAATTGTCCAACAGTTCGTAGCCACTGCTGCTGCTTTCGGGCAGCCCTTCACTGGCGAGGGTCATGCGCAGTTCATCGCGGTTCTGGTTGTCGACAAAGATGGAACCGCCCCGGACTTCATACGTCACTCCACGCTGCTCGAGAGCCCGAACGACATCGCCCGCGGTACCATTTTCAAGGCCCGCATAAAGTAGAGTCATGGATGGCGAGGTGGCGATTCGAGACATCGCGAGCACGGCCAGAAAAACTGCCACGGTCGCCGACACAACCGTGATTTGTCGCCGGATGTCCAAGCTCATCCAGACATTCAGTAATTGCTGCACAATCGCCTCCGTCCTGTCGCGCGTTCTGCCCGACGGTGTGCAAGCAATGACCGATCAGCCTTAACAATCGGTTAGTTGATCTGTGTCAAAAGTCGCTTTGACATCAGTGGATGAGATGAAAATGACCGACGCCGCGGCAGAAGCCTCGCAAGACTACAGGAAACCATCGAAGCTGCCTTTGATCTTGGGCTTAGTGGCTGCTCTTGTTGGCGGCGGCGCGGGATTTTATGCCGCGTTTTCCGGATTGATTCTCCCATCCCAATCGCCGGGTCAGGTTGTGGAGAAAAACGTCCGGCCCGGCGCATTGCCCAATGTTGCCTATGTTGAAGTCGAGCCAATGACGGTGTCGCTCAACCCGATTTCCCAGGGCCGATACCTGCGCTTTCGCGCTCAGCTAGAAGTACCCTCGAAATATGCCTCGGACGTACAAAAGCTGCTGCCGCGGGTGGTGGATGTGATGAATGGGTATCTGCGCGCACTTGAGACCCGCGATATCGAAAGCCCGACCGCCCTGACCCGTCTGCGTGCGCAACTGCTGCGAAGGATTCAGGTCGTTGCGGGACCCGGCCGCGTGAACGACTTGCTGATCATGGAATTTGTGCTGAATTGAAGGTGAGATATGAATTTGATTGCTGACATTCTGTTGGTTGCGGGTGCACTGGGCGCGGGGGTTTATTGCTTGGTTCTCGGTCGTCGCCTCAATCGCTTCAACAGCCTTGAAAAAGGTGTGGGCGGGGCAGTGGCGGTCCTCTCCGCACAAGTGGATGATTTGACCAAAACACTGGCGGCGGCACAAAAAACTGCGGCGGTTTCGACGGACACGCTCACAGATTTAACGCATCGCGCCGAAGAGACATCACGGCGTCTCGAACTGCAAATGGCATCTCTGCACGACATTCCGGATGCGGCGCCGACGATACTCCAGGCTCCGGCACCAGTCACCCAACCCTCGGTCGAACCGATGTTCACACGCCGCAGCGCAGGAGCGAAATAGTGGGATTGCGTCGCAAAAACAAAGGTTTCTCTAGGGGCCGTGGGTCAATCCTGTTGATCAGTGCCTTGCTGATCGGTTCGGCCACGGTGCGCATCTTGGTCGGGGCCGGAAATGCAATCGCTGAGGGGGATTTTGCAAACCAGTTGCTGCTGCCGCCCACAATGAAATCGATGGGTCCTGCAGACAAGCCCAATGACCGCGCAGAGCTCAAAACACTACTTGATGCGCTGAATGCGCGCGAAAAGCGTGTTACTGAACGTGAAGCCCAGTTGGATGTTCGAACCAAGGCACTGGACGTCGCACAAGTCGAAATCGAGCGGCGACTTGACGCCCTTGAACAGGCAGAAAAACGTCTAGGGTCCACTTTGGCCCGAGCACAGACAGCCGCCGAAGACGATCTGGTCCGCCTGACCACTGTCTACGAAAGCATGAAGCCAAAGGATGCAGCGGCACTGTTCGAGGCAATGGAGCCGGAATTTGCCGCAGGTTTCCTGGCGCGCATGCGCCCGGACGTTGCAGCCAAAGTCATGTCCGGCCTCGATCCGCAAGCAGCGTATTCAATCAGCGCCATACTCGCCGGTCGCAATGCGCTCGCGCCAAAAAGCTGACCGCAAGACAGCCTTTGTTAACCGGACTCTGCAAGACTGGCGACGACACTTTTGAAGGAGTCATGTGATGGTTGGCATCATCGGCATCATAACCATATTCGTCATGGTATTTGGCGGCTATCTCGCCGCAGGCGGCAAGATGGGAATCATCCTGAAGTCTCTGCCGTTTGAAATGACAATGATCATAGGTGCCGCGATCGGCGCCTTTTTGATCAGCAACTCAGTGTCAGAGATCAAACACACAGTCAAAGACCTTGGCAAGGTCTTCAAAGGCCCGAATTGGGCGCACGAAGACTACAAGGAATTGTTGTGCATGTTGTTCGAATTGATCCGCCTGGCACGCCAAAACCCGGTGGCCATCGAGGAACATATAGAGGACCCGGAAAACTCCACGATTTTTTCACGCTACCCCAAAATCACAGCGGACAAGGAGGCAACGGCACTGATTTGTGACACGATGCGATCTGCGTCGATGAACTACGACGACCCGCACCAGGTAGAAGAGGTTCTCGAAAAACGAATCGAGGCGAACCTGCATCACGCGATGCATTCCAACCATGCGTT
>Ga0316204_10012424_pt1 | contig 10384 bp, 10 predicted proteins | sample 6monrhotite_MG_2_FD_205661 | JGI IMG/M metagenome (GOLD analysis project Ga0316204, IMG submission 205661) | Microbial mat bacterial communities from mineral coupon in-situ incubated in ocean water Damariscotta River, Maine, United States -... | ecosystem: Environmental > Aquatic > Marine >... | reverse complement strand
TCGTAACTGCTGTTTCGTTTATGATATTTACACTGCTTTATATTCCATGCATGTCAACAATTGCAATTATGTACCGCGAAACAGGTTCGTGGCGATGGACTGGATTTTCAATTGGTTTTTCAATAGCACTTGCTTATGTATTAGCGGCTTCAGTATCCATTATCGGTGGAGCTTTTATATGAATGTGAGTTCACCTCTAACCATATGGGATTATATTACATTAGGTGCTGCACTTTTATTTGTTGTTGTTTATACGGTAGTGAAAATAAAAGAACTTATTAATCCTTCGTCAAATGGTTGTGGCAGTTGTTCATCTGCTGGAACCTGTAGCGCTCCACTAACAAAGCAGCGTTTAGAGAATCAGAGTGAAACGCAAAAGGTTTCACTTTCTTCAATTAAAAACAATCACTGCCCTAAAATGAAATTGTAGTAAAAAGTTTTATGCTTGTAGGCATATAGATAGTTTTTCAGTTTAATCTTGATATACTATAAGTATATTTATTTCAAAGAAGAGGACGATAGAAAATGCAACATAAGTGTTTATTGTGTGATTATGTTTATGATGAAGAAAAGGGCGATCCTGAGCATGGTATTCCGCCTGGAACCAAGTGGGAAGATATAGATGATGATTTTATCTGTCCTGATTGTGGCGCAAGCAAACAAGATTTTGATTAATTAAAATTGAAACACTTTGTATTTATTAAAGTGAAAAAATGACAAAGCTTGTAATTATTGGTACTGGACTTGCGGGTTATACTTTAGCTCGTGAGTTTCGTCGTCGCGATACGGAAACAGACATTGTTCTGATAACTCGAGATGACGGTAGTTCGTATTCCAAACCGATGCTGTCGAATGCTTTAAGTAAAGATAAGCATGCAGATGAATTAGTGATGGGTGATGCTGCAAAAATGGCAGCCGATTTGAATGCAGATATTTTAACTAATGCTCACGTTATTAGTATTAATCCTCAAGAACACTCAGTCGAAATTGAAAGAAAAGCAGAACAAGCTCAAGAAAAAACCTCCAACAAAGAAACAATATCCTACGATACCTTGGTATTAGCTAATGGCGCTAATACAATTAATGCACCTATTGAAGGGAATGCCGCTAACCGTGTTTTATCTGTTAATGACTTGGAAGATTATCGCCGATTTCGAAATGAGCTAAATGAAAATAAACGAATTGTAATTATTGGCGCAGGTATGATCGGTTGTGAATTTGCAGATGATCTATCGAATGTAAATGCCGATATAAGTATTGTTAACCTATCATCGCAAATATTAGGTTTTATGATGCCTGAACAAGCGGCAGCAATCTTGCAAGAAAAATTAAGTGAACAAGGTGTTAAATGGTATTTAAATAATAGTGTTAGCCATGTGGATAATGATCCAGATGCCCACTCTAATTTAATTGTAACCTTGAAAGACGGTACGAAACTAAAGAGCGATATTGTCCTTTCAGCCATTGGCTTACGTCCTAATTTAAGTTTAGCGAAAGACTCCGGTTTAGATATTGACCGGGGAATAAAAGTTAATCGCTATCTACAATCCAGTCATAAAAATATCTATGCATTAGGCGATTGCGCACAAGTTGACGATCTTAACTTGCCTTTTGTTATGCCGTTAATGACTTGCGCAAGAGCTTTAGCGGCAACATTAGCTGGCGAGAAAACAGCAGTTCGTTATCCTGCTATGCCGGTAGCATTAAAAACTCCCTGTTATCCTATTGTTGTCTGCCCGGCACCTCGTCGCGTTGATGGCGAATGGGATGTTGAAATTACAGAGCAAGGTGTTTGTGGGCTCTTTAAAGATAGTTCGGGCAGTATTTTAGGTTTTGTTCTAATGGGAGAGCGTACAAAGGAAAAAACCGCTTTAGCCAAACAGCTTCCCGATTGGTTACCTTAACTATTTTTATAATGCGGATTCTAGCGTGGAAAAATTAAATAAATTCTTAATAAACTTTATCGAAGTAAGCCTTGAAGCTGCACCTTGGTTACTCTTTGGGTTATTAGCTGCTGGTTTGATTAAAGTTTGGATACCCGAAAGTTTTATGAAACGCGTTCTTGGTGGCGAGGGTGCTTGGCCAGTTGTTAAAGCAGCATTTGTTGGCGCGCCATTACCTTTATGTTCTTGTGGCGTATTGCCCGCGGCAATTGGATTAAGAAGAGCAGGTGCATCTAATGGAGCAACTTTGTCCTTTTTGGTAGCAACACCAGAAACGGGTGTGGATTCAATTGGTGTGTCGTATGTTTTATTAGGGCCCTTTATGACGGTTGTGCGAGTATTAGCGGCTATCGCAAGTGCAATTATTACTGGTATGTTGGCGGTTATCGTATTGGGGCGTCAAAAAAATTCTATCCTTAATGATTCTTCTGAAATTGAATCTTGTTGTAGTGTTGGTTGCAGTAGCTCACCTGTTGTAGAAGAAGTTAGTGATTGTTGTAGTAAGGGCAGTAGTTGTGAAAGCACCAATGAAGTCGACAATAACAGTTTAAATTTTATGACTCGCAACCTAAACGGTTTGAAGTATGCTTTAAGTGATATTTGGGATGATATTGCATATTGGTTGCTATTTGGTATTGCCTTAGCAGCCTTAATATCAACCTTTGTTTCAGGCCAAGCATTAGCTCAATGGGGTAGTGGTTTGCCTGCTATGATAATAATGCTGTTGATTGGTATCCCAATGTATATTTGTGCAACGGCCTCCACACCTCTTGCGGCTGGTTTACTGATTGCAGGAATTTCACCTGGTACCATTCTAGTTTTATTATTAGCTGGTCCAGCAACAAATATGGCAACGATTGCAATTTTATTTAAAGAGATGGGGCGAAGCATAGTTATTGTCTATCTTGTTGGTATTGCAGTCAGTAGTATTTGTTTTGGTTTGTTAACTGATTATATTGTTGAAATTAACGAGATAGATATTGACGCTCAAATAGAATATGCAACAGAGATTTTACCTGAATGGCTAGCTGTACTAAGCGTTATAGTATTAATTGTTGCTACAATAAAGCCAGTTAGACGAAAATTAATGGGTTGTTGATAAGTATTATTGACTGAAAATGAATGCGAATATGATAAAAAAATATACACTTATCAATATACGTATAAGTACGATTTTAATTTCAGTTTGTTATATTTACACTATTGTTAATGATGCGGGAATATACTCAAAATTATCCAGTATCATTATTTATACTGTCCCTATTTTACTGATTTTTATTATTTTAAATTTACTTACTCTTGTTTTTACAATAATAAAAACAAAAAAAACTAATAAATAAATATAGTGAAAACCTAGTTGCCGCAACAATACTCCCAAATAAGAACTATTCTTTCCAAAAAGAGCGATAGAACACAGCCTCGAAAAATCATTATTCTTTCCGGTGATGAGAACTGGCAAAAGAGTAGTTTAAAAGAAATACTGAATGGATATGAGTCTGATGCTCTTTGGATTTGTGGAGAAAATGAGGCTAAAGAATTAAATAACATAGACACTATCTCGATAAAAAAATATCATTCCTGGTTAGGAAAAGAAAAAAAAGTTGTTATATTTGATGCCAATAAAGATATCTATCCAGATTGTTTTGCAGCTATAAGCGGTATTGTTGTCGGTGGCGGATTTTTTTTTATGCTGCTGGATACAAAAGAGAAATGGGATAGTATTTATTCTTCTGCCTTTGGTCAGCGATTTATTAACAGTATCGCAACAACACCTGAAATAATAACGATATGTCAAAATAATGAATTTGATGAAATATTTATCCCTGAATCAACCCAACAAACCCCTCAATATATTCCACCTCCATTTTTAACTGTAGACCAAAGAAATACTGTGGAGTCTATCGAAAAACTAGTTTTATCTGATAATAATGCACCGATTGTATTAATTTCGGATCGAGGTAGAGGGAAGTCTGCCGCTTTGGGTTTTGTTGCTGCAAAGCTGCTTAATCATGGAGTTAAAAGAATTGCACTTACTGCGCCGCGACGTGGTGCAACCGATATTGTTTTTAAACACTGTGCCGAACAATTAAATGCATTAGAAAATACACCGGGAATGATTGAGGTTAGTGATAGTTCTATCCAATTTTATGCCCCCGATTATCTACTCGATAACGACCTTGATATAGATGTGTTGTTAGTAGATGAAGCCGCTGCTATACCAGTACCCATTCTTGCAAAGTTTTTAGATAAGTTTTCGCAATGTGTTTTTGCAACAACGGTTCATGGATACGAAGGTACCGGTCGAGGTTTCGCCGTTCGCTTTAATAAAATACTGAATGAAAAATATCCAGATTGGACTCAATTACAAATGGTCTCTCCCATACGTTGGCCAATTAATGATCCACTCGAAAATTGGGTATTTAATTTATTATGTTTAGATGCTGAAGTTGTTGATGTAAAGGAAATTACTTATGACAATAATCGTGACTTAAAACATCAGTTGTTGGATAAAGAGTTATTAGTTAATGATTCAAAGTTATTGAGAGAGATTTTTGCATTACTCGTTCTAGCGCATTATAAGACACGACCTCAAGATTTAAAGGATATGCTGGATAATGATGAAATATCGATTTATGTAACGCTAGTTGATAATCATATTATTGCAGTTGCACTTGTTATAAGAGAAGGTGGTTTTTCTGAATCATTATCAACCTCGGTTTATCGTGGTGAACGACGACCGCAGGGAAATTTACTGGCACAAACTTTAACTTACCATTGCGGTATTGAATCAGCAGCAACACATCAATACGCTAGAATCATGCGTATTGCGGTTCATCCAGATTTGCAAAACAAAGGTATTGGCACTGAATTACTAAATTTTATTGTTAACAATTGTAAGCTTGCCGAGATAGATGCGGTAGGTACAAGTTTTGGTATGAATAAAGGTTTGTTAAATTTTTGGAAAAAATCTAAATTTGATGTAGTACGAATTGGTTTTACACGTGAACAAACTAGCGGTGAACATGCTGCGATTATGTTACTGCCATTAACTGAGCAGGGAGATGAGGTTGGTAGCGAAGCCGTTACACGATTCAATCGTCAGTTACCATTCTGGTTTGATGATATTTTGAGAGACATCCCATCAGAAATTAAGGGAAGCTTTGAGACAGAGGCTGTTCAAGTTTTAGAGTTAAATCAGTTTGATAAAGATGATCTTCAATCATTTAGCCAATATTCACGGAATTATGAATTATGTATTGCGGCTTTAAATAAGCTGGTGACGATGAATCTTGACAAGATCGAGAAGAACGTAATTCCTGACAATTTTAGGCAAGTACTTAAGAATAAAATAATAAAGAAAATGCACTGGAAAGAAATAGGAATCTTAATGGAACTGAGCGGTAAGAATGAAACAAGAAATTTATTTTACCGTGCTATTTGTTATTTGCTTGATGGTTGTAGTGAATAGTTTGACTGTCTTTAGTGGTTATAATAGTTTAATTATAAAGTAAGTATTTTATTAATTAGTAACGAACATTATTTTTTATAATATAATTTTGTATGTTAAGAAATGAGTCTAATGGGGTTAACCCGTTTAGGCTATAGATAGTTTTCATATATGTACTAGTCTTTATATAAAGAGTATATCTTTTCCCATACTAAAATCATTTCTACTATAAACTGGCATGGGTCTCATGCTCTTATATTAAATTTAAATAATTTAATACCTTTGTTTTTTTTATCATCAATAGGAGAGCGCAGTTATGAATATTATAAAAAACATAATAACTTTAATCTTAGCTTTGTTTTTGGTTAGTGCATGGGCAGCATCCCCCGCAGTGGATAATTACAATACTATGAAGATGCTTAAAGGTGACTGGAAACTTGCACCTGCAAATAAACAAGAAGGTGGCGCAACTAAAAAGGGCCCTGCGTCTAAACTTCTGGGTACAAATAAAACCGCAATGAGTTTTAAAGTAATTGGTAAGGGAAGTACTGTGCAAGAAAATCTCTTGCCTGGTACAGGTAAGGAAATGGCGACAATGTACCATTGTGATAAGTTTAAAAATTGCACTCAATTACAAGCAAAGCATTATTGCGCGAAAAAAAACCAACCTGAACTTTTACTTGATGCGGCGGCTTCTTCTGATGATAGAACTATTTCCTTGATTTGTGATAAGCGAACTCCATTATGTAATTCTAACGAGGGGCATGTACATGGGATAACGCATAAATTATCTAAAGATAATAATCATTTAACTACGACCTATGCAATTTTTAAGGGTGGTAAATTTAAGAAAAACACTATCTATCATTTCGTTAGGAAATAATAAATTAGCCTTGCATTTCACTGAGATACATAAAGGTGAAGTGTAAGGTTTAAATTGTATATGTGATTAAAATTCAGCATCATGATAAATATTTTGTACATCATCAACGTCATTTAACAAATCTATAAATTTATCGAGTAATTCAATGTCATCACCGCTTATTGGTGTTGTACTTTTAGGAATAAATTGAATTTCATCGACGTCGAAATCAATTCCTTCAATAGTATCAGTTAGAGCTTGTTTGGCTTTAAAGTATTCTGTGTGTGGAGCAAATACGCTTATATTACCGTCTTCAGATTCAATATCGGTAACGTCAACATCTGCTTCCATTAATGCCTCAAGAGCCGCTTCTTCATCGTCACCTTTAAAAACAAATATGCAGGCATGATCGAACATATGGCTTACACTGCCTGAGCTACCTATTTTACATTTAATTTTATTGAAGCAGGTGCGTACATCGCCAATGGTGCGATTAACATTATCGGTTAGGCAGTCAACGATAACCATGCAACCACCAGGGCCGAAGCCTTCGTAACGAGCGGGAACGAAATCTTCGCCACCGCCACCTTTAGCTTTGGTTAGAGCCTTTTCTATAACATGAGCCGGGACTTGATCTTTTTTAGCTCGATCGATAAGACTGCGTAATGATAAGTTACCATTTGGATCAACACCGCCAGCTTTAGCGCAAACATAAATTTCACGGCCATATTTGCTGTAAACCTTTGCTTTGGCATCTGATGTCTTTGCCATAGATTCTTTGCGATTTTGATACGCTCGCCCCATTGTGTACTGCTCCGATGATATATTTTGTGAGTAAATTCTACAGATATGGCCTAGTGTTGTGAACTATTATTAATCGATGAAGGGAAAATATAATATAAATTTAAGTAGATTCTTTCCACCATTGAGCAATAACATTACCAATGGCTGGATTAACCAGATAGCCATAGGAACGATGACAGTTTAAACCTTCTTCATTATGGAAAAAGTTATAAATGCCCTCACAATGATCTTCTATTGAATCGATGATTCCTAGTGATTTCATTGGATTAAAGCTTACTGATAGAACTTTTTCTAAAGCAACAACATCGCCTACAGATGAAATATTGACCCATTGATTGATATTTGTAGGATATTTACTTTTGCCATGACGTTGATGCCCCATTAATCTATTTTGAATATACCGAAGTCCAAGAGGACTACCTAAGGTTAAAAATAGGTCAATCTTTCCTTTCAAATGCTCTAAATGCGATAATTCCCATAAAGTATCATAAGCTATGACTGAACCTAAACTGTGCCCGATGAGAAGTATTCTCTCATTCTGTAAGAATGCTGTACGTAATTGTGATTTTAATAACTCTCGAATCTGACAAGCAACATTATTTCGATTTTGAAAATAATGTTTGGTCTCGACAATTGACATTGTTATTGGCTTAGGAAGGAGTGGAATAATAAAGGGAAACTTATCCGCCAATAGTACGAATAATCCATTTAGTTTTCGATACCAATTATGTGCAGCCTGAATGTCCATATCTGAGGCTGTATGAGTATTTATTAATGAGTCAATCCAAGGGAGGTCACGGCTTATATCTTTGTTCTTTTTATAGTAAAGATAGTTCCAGGCAGATAATTGAAATTGGCTTTTATGTTTTAGGATATCTTGATAGCAGTCAGGGTCGGCTCTTCGAATACCCTCTAACAATGTCCGCCACAACAGTTCTTGATGCTGCTCAGCCGGCGGTTTAGGATTTTTTCCTGGAACAAATATAATACGCCTTTTATTCATTTCCAATACTTGAGCTCATAGTTAAAAAAGTTGTATTTAAGGTATAGCCGTTATAAATCAGAATATAAAAACGTTTAGAGGAATAAGATGGCTATCAGAGAACTTAATATAACTTAAATATGCAAATATGTCCTAACTGGTTCTAAGTAGAATATGCTTGGCTATCTATAAATGGAATATTAAAAGGTAGGAAGCTTAAAAATCGATCAAGGTGTTTATTTTATATAGCTAGCGTTTTTAGCTAAAAATATAAATTAGACAAGCCATTCAGATAATGGACGTGGTTTTCCTAAATAATAACCTTGCCCATAAGTAATGCCAATTTTCCTTAATTCATCAACATCTTCTTTTGTTTCTACATACTCAGCAACGGTTTCCTGATTTCTTAATTTACTAATTTCATTAGTGTAACGAATCATGGCATGATCAACTGGGTCGGTGAGCATATCACGAACAAAGCTACCATCAATTTTTACAATATCAAAAGGTAGTTTTTTTAAATATTCAAAAGAAGACATACCTGTACCAAAATCATCTAAAGCAAAACCAATTCCATGACTTTTGCAAAACTTAATAAATTCTTGCGCATGCACTAGATTACCAATACTGGATGTTTCTGTAACTTCTAATTCAAGACGCTCCCATGGGAAATCATAGCTATTGATAACATTTTTTACGCATGCCTGGAAGTCTGGATGGTTTAATGTTCCACCTGCTAGATTTATATGCACAGAGTGTAGTTTATTGATATGTTCAGGCTCATTAATAATGGTATTTAAGTAGGTTGTTAATACATGAATGTCTATGTCAACCATAAGTTGATAACGTTCAGCGGTTGGTAAGAAAGTATCAGGAGGAAGAAAATCTCCATTGCTGTCCCACATACGTAATAATATTTCATAACTTATTTTGTCTGTATCAATTTGCAGAGGAACAATGTCTTGTGCAAATAGTTCGAAGCGGGATGGCCCATCTTTGAGTGCTTCTTTTATGTAGCTGGCAATATGAACTTCCGTTTTTATTTCATTGTCATTTTGATCGGTATAATCAAGAACATGTAATTTATTTTGACCTTTCGATTTGGCCGTATAAAAGGCAATATCTGCAGATTTAATAAGATCTGTTATTGTGTATTCGAAAGGCTTGAACTCGACTAAACCAATTGATGCTGAAATCGATAATGTTTCACCTTGCCATACGAATCTAAAATCACTCATGTCCTGAATAAGTTGCTCAGCGATATCAATGCCTTCTTGTTTGTTAGTATCTTTAAGAAGAATAAAAAAGTCATCCCCTCCCACTCGAGCTATAGCGGCACTTACAGGTAGGTTGATTATAAGGTGGTGAGCAACAAGTTGGAGTAATTCATCCCCTGCTACATGGCCAACCGAATCATTTATGTTTTTAAATTGGTCTAGATCTAAGTTTAGTAAAGCGTGTGTTGTAATGTTTTCATCTTGTAGAGATTTTTTTATTTCTTTCTCAATTGCAAAACGGTTAAGTAACCCTGTCAAACTGTCGTGATGACTTTGGAATTGTAATACTTTTGTTGTTTCAATGATTTTTGAAATCATTTGATTGTAGCCATCAAAAAGATAGCCTAATTCATTTTTTGCAATGGTTTTTACTTTATTGAATTTATTATTTTCAATATCATTATGTTGTATTGCATCAGCAAGAGTTTCAAATGGACGAGTGTAGTATAAGCTTATTCTCCATGCGATAAGAAATCCGATTAATAACTCGATAGGAAAAATCCATAATAATGTAATAAAGTTTTCTTTAATTCTAGTGTTGTATTGTTCTGGATTAACTACAATGACTGCTTCTCCATAGCTATAGTCTTCGGCGGTAATAGCTGTTTTGATAAAAAGTCGTCCATTTGAGTCAAATGAAGGTTTACCTATTATTAATTTTTCAATGTTTTTTGAATTAATGTATTCTTGCTCGCCAAACGAGAATATTGGTTCATTTTTTTTGTTGTAAAGTTGTAATGCATCAACGGATTTGAATCCTTGAATCCGAAAGCTTATATCAGATAATGTATCTGCTTTTGTATTTATTAATGCTTTTAATAAATCATTATTAAGAGAACGTTCGAGTGTATCGGCTTGCTCGATTGCAAGTGTTTGTCTTTCTTGTATATCAAACCAATTGACAAGTGATAACGTTGCTAACTCTACAATGGTTAATAGTACAAGCATCAATAAAGTAAGCTGGGTACGTATACTCAGACGTTTCCACATTCCTTCTATCCTTTTTTGTATTTAAACTATGTAATTACTTTAGCTTTCTTCCAGAGTAATTATTTTATATGGATATTA
>Ga0316204_10012423_pt1 | contig 10385 bp, 12 predicted proteins | sample 6monrhotite_MG_2_FD_205661 | JGI IMG/M metagenome (GOLD analysis project Ga0316204, IMG submission 205661) | Microbial mat bacterial communities from mineral coupon in-situ incubated in ocean water Damariscotta River, Maine, United States -... | ecosystem: Environmental > Aquatic > Marine >... | reverse complement strand
GGGCCTTTTTAAATTCCTGCTCGCCAAACACCTTACGCAAGTTGGAATTGATGGTAATCGACAGCCGCGATTCGGCGCCGCGCACATCACGTACCGCCTGATAGACTTTCAGCGGATCTTCCACCCGGTATTCTGAAAAGGCATCAACGATGATCCGTTTCTGATCCTGAGTGATGACGATAAGTTCCGGCGTATCAAGCAACATAATCCGTTTATTAAAATAAACCACATCCTGTACGAAAGGTTTCTTGAAATGAATCCCGGCATTTTTTTCTGTTTTTACCCATTTACCTAATTGCAGGACCAATACCTGCTCGGTTTCCTTGACCGTATAAACAGACGCGCCCAGAAGGATGACGCCCGCGCCCAAAATGACCAATAGAACCAGTGTTTTTAAATTATTCATTATCTTACTCTCATCCTATTTCTGTTTTTTGATTGCAGGTAACGGCAGGTAAGGCAAAACGCCGGGCCCGTCCCCTTCGAGGATAACCTTATCCGTATTGCTCAAGATTCTTTCCATAGTTTCAAGATACATACGGCGACGGGTCACATCCTTGGCCAATTTATATTGCTCATAAACCGACAGGAAGCGGGCGCTTTCCCCTTGGGCTTTTGTGATCGCCTTGGCTTTATAGGCTTCGGCTTCCTGATTCATTCTTTCCGCCTGACCGCGGGCCGTGGGGACAATCTTATTTTGATATTTCTTGGCTTCGTTGATTGTTTTATCCCGGTCTGCCTCAGCTTTTTGAACATCATTAAAGGCTTCGGAAACCTGTGATGGGGGGGATACGGTATCCATCTTGATCTGGGTGATTTCAATACCCGCTTCATATTTATCCAGAACCATTTGCATAATGCCGCGAACTTCAATCTCGATACCTAGCCGTTCTGACGTCATGATCTGTTGAATGGCGGTTTTTGCCACCACTTCGCGCATGGCACTTTCGGAAATTGACTTGATGCTCTGTTCTTTCTGGTCAAGATTAAACAGAAAGCGGGCCGGATCCTTGATCCGCCATAAAATAGAATATTTCACATCGACGATATTTTCGTCTCCGGTCAACATCTGACGTTCTTTTGTGCTGCCGCCAAAACCCACATCAATTTTATTGACTGCGGTGACCTTGGGTTTATAGACCTTGTCTATGGGCGGAAAATGGTAATGCAGGCCCGTGCCTTGGGTTCCAATATATTTTCCAAAACGCAGCACGACTCCCGCCTCATCGGGCTGAACTTTATAAAAAGCCGCATAGGCATAACCAAAAATCAAGGCCAGAATGACCAGAGAAATCATGCCCCTGCCGCCGCCCTGCCTACCGCCGCCGCCACCGCCGCCGAACATATTACGGAATTTATCCTGACCCTTGCGGATCAGTTCATCAATATCCGGTGGCTCCTGCCCACCGCCGCCAGGCCCGTTGCCCCAAGGCCCACGGTTATTACCATCATTATTATTTTGCCATGACATAGAATAAACTCCTTTGAAGAATAAAATTTCACTGAACCGATAGGAAAAAAATATTCCCCCTATAAAAAAGATCATAGGCTCTATATATTCCAAGTCGCATTATAGAACAATAGAAAACGGCATAATCGTAAGCCAAAGAAATAGATCGGAAGTAAAGATAATATGACACAGATCAAGCGGGAAGAAATACTGAATATCCTAAAAACCATCCAGCATCCGGATAAAAATGTTGATATCGTCAGTCTCGGCATGGTTCAAGGCTTGATAATCAAGGAAGATGAGATCGGATTCGCCCTCAATATCGACCCCGCAGAAGCCGGCATCATGGAACAGGTTCGTAAAAACTGTGATGCCGCCCTATTGGCATTGGCTGGCGTGGATAAAGTGGTTTCTGTTCTGACGGCCCAGCGGGATCAAACAACAGAGGTGCCGCCGCCCGCTTCACCGAACCAAGGCACCAATCTGCTCAATAACGCCACCCAAATCCCGGGCGTAAAACATGTGATCGCGGTCGCCAGCGGCAAGGGCGGCGTGGGCAAATCCACCACCGCGGTTAATTTGGCCCTCGCGCTGCAATCCCTGGGCCTGAAGACCGGCATTTTTGATCTGGATATTTATGGCCCCTCTATCCCGACCTTACTCGGGGTCACATCACGGCCCGAGCAAGACGAAGATAAAAAAATCATCCCTATTATACAGCATGGTCTCGTCAGCATGTCGCTGGGTTATTTGATGAAGCAGGATACCGCCACCATCTGGCGCGGGCCGATGGTTATGGGGGCGGTCAAGCAAATGACCAATGACACCAGATGGGATGTGGACGGCAAACTGGACGTGCTTGTCCTTGACCTGCCGCCGGGTACCGGTGACGTGCAATTGACCCTGGCTCAAACCATTGATGTGGACGGCGCCATTGTGGTCTCCACCCCACAGGATATTGCCCTGATTGATGCCCGAAAGGGCCTTGATATGTTTCAAAAAACCAATACGGAAGTTTTTGGTATCATTGAAAATATGAGCTATTTTCTCTGCCCGTCCTGCGGCGAGCGGTCGGATGTCTTTGGCCATGGCGGCGCGCGCGAGACGGCGGCAAAACTCGGCATTGATTTCCTCGGCGAAATCCCGCTTCATATGGATATCCGCAGCACGTCCGACAGCGGTACGCCTATCGTGGTGGCTCAACCGGAAAGCCCCTATAGCGCCATATATATCGACATCGCCAGAAAGATTGCGGCAAAGCTGTGAATGATGAGGTACTGAAAGAAATCCTGACCGAAGTTAAATCCATCGCCCTGATCGGGGCCAGTAAAAATCCGGAACGCCCATCATATCGGGTGATGAAATTCTTAATCTCCCAAGGGTATGACCTCTATCCGGTCAATCCGGGCCTCGCAGGGAAAAAACTTCTGGGCCGCAAGGTTTACGCCAGCCTATCGGACATTCCCCTGCCGATCGATATGGTGGACATCTTCCGAAAATCGGAAGCCGTCGGCCCGATCGTGGACGAAGCCATCAAAACAGGGGCCAAAATCATCTGGATGCAGCTCGGCGTCATCAATGAGCCCGCCGCCAAAACCGCCCAACAAGCCGGCCTAAAAGTCATCATGAACCACTGCCCCGCTATCGAGATTCCACGGCTAGGGTTGTTGAGGGGGTAAAGGGGTATACTACACTATTTAAATCATTTCTCACAGGATCAACCAATGAAAAAGAATTATCCTTCGCTACTTAAAAAAATGCACAAATTCTTTTTTGTATTTATCTTTAATTGTAATTTTTATGCTCTCGCGGCTTCTGATGATGAAACAACTCTGTTTAAGGAAAGTTTAATCCCGCTTAATAACTTTATTAATAAAGAAAATATTAAAGATTATGCTACGCAGGAATATATATTGACACGCTGTTCTGCAAATTTTCGGTTTATAGCAATTTTACTTAAGACAAATGGAGCAAAACACGAGGACGTTTTCAATGATGCCATGTTTTTTGTTCAAGCGGCCATGGAAATAAGAAAATTGAATAATATTATGAGAAATAATATACAGACCGATAAAGGCATTTTAGCTGGAATAGCTCAAGCCGTAAAAATAATAACAGATAAATATATTAATGACTCAAATGCACATTATTTAACTTCTGGATCCCATTTTACGGGTAGTTATATTGATGGAGATAGAGTAATTTGTAAGAAAATAAATTCTAATCTAATCAAATTTTTAAATGGTCAATTGACATTCCCATAATTATTAATCAGCAAGGCAAAAGACATCTTTCATAAGAAGATAACAAAATTGGCCATAGTATAAGATGAAAATTGGAAAAGAAAAAAGTAAATGTTACTTTGAATTACTTTTACAAAACCATTTTACTTCAGGTTCTGCCTTATTCATTATTTTAGCAATAAATTCACAATCCCCCGCATAAGTGAATACCGCTCTATGCGTTACTACAGAAGAACGTAATAGAAATAAATGTTTATTAGTTAGACGCGAATTCTCTACCTCTTCTTTTAACCTATCTGCCCGAGCAGGTAAACTGAGTAGAGTCATTATGGAGAATGCTATAATTATTTTTTTCATTATTTTTCCTTCTATGTAATCGTAATATATATACTATGGTTGTATAGTTTATAAATTACACTTACAACTCATACAAAATATGTACTTGCAAAGAAGGAAAAATAATGAATTGAAAAACGTTGTTGCCGCTCTGCTGTTTTTGCATATTATTGACCGAACTAGCAAATGCTATGCCTATTCTACAAATAGGTGAAAACGGGCAATTGACGGGTGCCAAAAATGTCCATGTCAATGGCTTAATATATGATGTTATATTTGAAGAAGGCACAGCTATTGATGTTTTTGGTTCGGACTTATCACTTATAGCTCATAGCTTACCACAAGCCACAACCTTTTCTATAGCACTACTAAACTCTGTATTTAAAGACGGTATTAATGGTAATTTTGATACGCGCCCCGAACTCACAGCAGGCTGTTATTACAACTTAGAATGTTTTATTGCCACACCTTATAAGGTTTCAGATAATAGAATTTATTTGTCAATGGCCACAAATAGGATAGTGGAAACAGGTGATTATGAAGTCCTCCAAACCACAAGCCTGACAACTGATTACTCAATCAACAATTTTAACATCGGGTATAATAAAACATACGCTAAATGGCAGCTTGTTTCTAGTGTTCAAGTTCCTGAACCAAATAGTTTTATTTTATTAATTTTAAGTCTTCTTGGAATGATGATGCATCGAAAGTTAATTACCTCAGGAAATAATTATGATTTATAATAAATATATTTTAGGTTTAATAATAGTATTCACACTTACAGCATGTCAAACCACTGGCAAAACCAAATGGGAGCCAATAACAGGAAATACGACGACAAGTTTTCAATATGTAAATTCTATTTGTTCTTCCGCTGGCGACACTGCTGGTCAACAGGCAATAGCTAACTTACCTCAAAAAGATTGTTCTGGAGGCGGCTTTGAAGGAGGGTTTGCGTGTAGTTTTCAACAAAAACTAGATGTAGGACAAAAAAAAAGAGATGCCTTCAGAAATTCTTATAATTCATGCATGATTAACCAAGGCTGGATAATGACCCAGCAAAATTAAAGGATAAAACTAATGAAAAAAGCAATTAATTTTAAGATTATAGTATTAATCAGCACAATTCTTCTTTCTACTGGTTCCTCTATAGCAGTTGAAGCAACCTCTAATAATAATCCTATTCAAGCAAAGTCAGACGCATATTTAATAAACTCCCCTTCTATTGATAAAAATTTAAATTTTTTACAAAATAAAAGTTACGCGATGATTTGTTTCAATACAGGAGAACAAATTTCAGGTTTAAATAAAATCTGTTATTACAACTGCGCAGGTAGCCAAGCAGCAATTACTATCCCATCAACACAATTATGCCCATTGAATATTGAACGATAAAAAAATTAATAAATCATCCCATATAGTGTGGTGGGATGGTATTTCAAAGCCTTCTGTAGGTTACTCATTGATAGCAGTCCGCTCTAAACCCGATCAAGCACAATCAAGCTGTAATCGTGGCTGTCTTTTTCGGCTGCTTTGAATGTTTCGTGGGAGGCTTCGAGCCAGTCGCCGGCGTTGAGGGCGGGGAAATGGGTGTCGCCGGTCACGTCGCCGTGGACGCGGGTGAGGTAGAGACGGTCGGCATCGGGCAGGCAGAGGGCGTATATCTGGGCGCCGCCGATGACCATCACTTCGTCCAATCCCTTGGCCATGGCGAGATTTTTGCCCACATCAAGGGCCATCTCTAAGCTAAAGGCGGTGATCACCCCCTCGGGCGCGAAAGTTTTATCGCGCGTAATGACGATATTGACCCGTCCGGGCAAGGGCCGGCCAATGGACTGGAACGTCTTGCGGCCCATGATGATCGGCTTGCCCATGGTCTTTTCTTTAAAGTATTTCAAGTCCGAGGAAATCTGCCACGGCAGGGCGTTATCCTTGCCGATAACGCCATTTTCCGCCGCCGCCACGATCAGGCATAATTTGACCATCAGACCGCAACCTTTCCGGCAATATGGGGATGGGACTGATAGCCCACCAAATCAAAATCATCATAGGTAAATTCAAAGATATCTTTCACATTCGGATTGATCTTCATGGTCGGCAGGGCCATCGGCGCGCGGCTGAGTTGCAATTCCACCTGTTCCAGATGATTGCTGTAAAGATGCGCATCGCCAAAGGTATGGATGAAGTCCCCCGGCTGCAAGCCGCAAACCTGCGCCAGCATCTGGGTCAGCAAAGCATATGAGGCGATATTAAACGGCACGCCAAGGAAAATATCCGCGCTGCGTTGATAGAGCTGGCAGCTCAGCTTGCCCTTCGCCACATAAAATTGAAACAGGCAATGACAGGGCGGCAGAGCCATATGATCCACATCAGCCACATTCCACGCGCTGACAATTAACCGGCGGCTGTCGGGATTGGTCTTGATCATCTGCACAAGATTGCTGATCTGATCAATGGTGGCCCCGTTCGGCGTGGGCCATGACCGCCATTGATGGCCATAAACGGGCCCAAGATCGCCATCCGCATCGGCCCATTCGTCCCATATTTTAACGCCATTATCCTGCAAATATTTAATATTGGTATCGCCAGTCAAAAACCAGAGCAATTCATGGATGATTGATTTTAAATGAAGTTTCTTGGTGGTGACCATGGGAAAGCCCTCGGCCAGATCAAAGCGCATCTGATGCCCAAAAACGCTAACTGTTCCGGTTCCGGTACGATCTTCCTTGGCCGTGCCATGATCCCGCACATGGCGCATTAAATCCAGATATTGCTTCATATAGTCCCGCCGTAATTTATGTCTTTTGCCCAGTTTATATAAATATTTTACGTAAGCTATTCAATTCTTAATCATGATGTCTTATATACAAGATGTCGGGTAACCGACTATGGCAATAAACTGATGTATGGAATAGGCGGAACGGACCCGGGGGCGGTACCCGGCGCCTCCACCAATCACCCAAAAAGATTGGTGTTTGGGGGCGAAATAGGATCGACGTACGTAATAAAGATATAACTTTTGCTCAGCATGATTCCGCTGTTAATGGGTCAAAACTTGTAAATGCAAACGATAATGAAGCATTTGCTGTAGCAGCCTAATAGGTTAGTTACGCGGGGTTCGAAGGGCACCTAGCAACAGAAGCCCTTCACTTTTTTGCCGCCTTCCCGAAATATTCCTTTTATCCTAGATTAAGAATATATCTCCTGATATATCAGGGATGGTTTTTGGCATTTTCGGAAATATTTACTATATGCATGGCAAACAATCAACGGCCTTTCTGAGCATTATCGCCCGCCGCCTTGGCCGCGGGGCCGCGCGGTTTATGTTGGCCAGCTTGCTGTTGAATATTTTTGCGACAGCGGCTTTATCGGCGGCAAGTCCGGGCCTGCAAGATGCTCTGGAGAACGACTTTTTAACCGGCAGCTACATCATCTGTACGCCCCAAGGGCTTAAACGCATTACCCTGGACGAGAATGGCAATCCTGTCAGCGGCAACGAAGGTAAATTTGAACATTGCGTCTATTGCCTATCTTTCCATAAGATAACCATCGGGAGTCTTTCATCAGAGATCAGCTATCCTGTTCATGATCTTATTGCCGATAAACGCCTTTATTCTCACGATGTTTCCTGCCATGCCGATGCGGTGCTCAATATGGCCTGGCCGCCGCGCGCGCCGCCGCAAATCTAACCCCACAAGACAACTTCACGATCATGCTATACGGCCCAATTGGGTGCGTATGCCTATGCATAATTTAAAAATCTTTAGGGAATAGATTAATGTCTACACGAAATTTTCTTAACCGCGGCCTATATTTGGCTGCTGGTACAGCACTTATCGGCCTATGCCAGAATGCGGCAGCCCAAACCGTCATCATCGCACCAAAAAAGACGCTTGACGAGACTGTCGTCACCGGAACCTTGTTACAAAAACCGGCCCTGTCCACATCCATCCCAAAAGACACGAATGGCAAGCCCGCTGCCGATGCGGGTGATTATCTGCGGCATATTCCCGGCGTCACCAGTGGGCGCATGGGCGGTCATGCCCTGGAGCCTGTCATCCGTGGTCAAAGCAGAAGCCAGCTTAATATCGTCAATAACGGGGCCTTTCTTGAAGGCGCCGGCCCAAACCGGATGGATACCCCCGCATCCTTTACCGACATTGATACGGCCGATAGGGTGATTGTCCTTCGCGGCTATCAATCGGTACAGCATGGGCCCGGCGGCAGCGGCGGCACGATTATCATTGAACATCACGCGCCAACCTTCAATGACGGCCAAAATATCAAGGGCCGCATGGACGGCGCGTTCGAGAGCAATGGCAACATCTGGGGCAGCCAAGGGCATATCTCCGCCCGTGCGAACAAAATTTACCTGCGTCTGAATGGCCATTTCAAGAATGCGGGAAATTATCAGGACGGGCGTGATAATGAGGTCAGAAGTGCCTTCAAAGCTCACGGCGGCATGGCAGAGATCGGTTATAGCGATGATCATAGCCTGATCAATTTTGCCATCAGCCATAAAGAAACGCGCAATGCATTATTTCCCGGCGCAGGTATGGATTCGCTAGAAGGCTCCGCCACGCTACTTCGCGGAAAGCTGCGGCATGAATTTGAGGACGGCGGTCTGATGCATGCCCTCAGAATAGATATTTACCGCGCCGATGCCTTTCACCTGATGAATAATTTCGCCTTTCGTGAGCGCATGATGATGTTCCGTCAGGCGGGACTGGATGCCCTCACCACCGGCGGGAAAATCGCGGTTGACCTAAAAATGGCAAAAACTGATATCACTCTTGGTCTTGATATTAAAAACGTAAACCACGCAGGACTGCGGCGCGGGCATAATATGGACCGTACCGACATGACCCCCATTCAATCTATTCTGATTCCGGATGCCACCCTACGCAATATCGGCATATTTGCCGAAGCCCTCATGCCCCTGTCAGATGATTTGCAGCTTAAGGCGGGCCTGCGTCATGACCATGTAAAATCATCGGTGAATAAGGCGGATATGCAGAATGATCTTGTCATGCCGGGCATGATGCCCATCAGCCCCAACATGCTGTATCGGCAATATTACGGCGCACCCGCAACGGGGCAAACAGATAATAATCTGGGCGGGTTATTACGGCTTGAATATGACATGACAGATCAGGCCAGCTTTTATATTGGCCTCAGCCGCAGCAACCGAAGCGCCAATACGGTCGAACGTTATATGGCAAGCCTCATGGGGAACATGATTATGCCGTCCGGCATGGTCATGAATATGAGCTGGGTCGGCAACCCTGCGCTTGTCCCGGAAAAACATAGCCAGTTTGATATCGGTTTTGGCCTGCGTAAACCACGTTGGAATTTTCTGTTCAATGCCTATTATAACGATATTAATGATTATATTTTTCGGGATCGCGCCCATGGGCAGGACGGTATTCTTTTGGCTAATAATGCGCTGATCTACCGCAATATTGACGCGCGAATCTGGGGTTTTGAGCTGGAAGGGCGCACAAAAATCACCGACAATTTGGATATTTCAGGCAATATTTCCTACAGCAACGGTCATAATCAGGATCTGGATATTCCGCTTTATCAGATTCCGCCCTTAATCTATGATCTCGAAATGGCCTATATCAGTGATAACTGGACCATAGGCACGCGCCTGCGCGGGGCACTCAAACAGTCCCGCATTGATGCCAACCCCTTCATAGCCAGTGGCCGTGATGCAGGCAGGACAGCGGGTTATGCCGCCCTCGACTTATTTGCCGCCATAACACTCATGAAAATGACAAAATTACGGTTTGGGGTGTCGAACCTGTTTGATAAATTTTATGCCAATCATCTTAATCGGGAAAGTCTGAATGATGCGACCTCTGTGCGGGTTAATGAACCGGGTCAATCCTTCTATATACGTCTTCAGTCCGAATTCTGAAAATTGAAAAGGCTTGAGGATACGGCCAATCACGACCGTATCCTCATCTCTCATTCTGGAATATCAATAAAAATAGACTAGCCCACCCAGATGTTACCCGTTATACTTTGTTTCCATAGAGTCGCATCCTTAAAATTAAGATGTTGGAAAAATGACAGATAGCATAATTCAGTATGATGCCATGGTTCAACTGGCCCTTCTTTCGGTGGTACGGGACGTATTGCAAAATACGGTTAAAGAAGGCCTCCCCGGTGATCATCATTTCTACCTCACCTTTAGTACCGTTCATCCTGAAGTCAGCATTCCTGCCTATCTGAAAGAACGTTACCCCGAAGAAATAACCATTGTTGTTCAGAACCAATTCTCAGATCTTATAGTGGACGATGACCATTTTGAAATTTCTTTGAGCTTTAATGGTAAACTGGAACATCTG
>Ga0316204_10012422_pt1 | contig 10386 bp, 13 predicted proteins | sample 6monrhotite_MG_2_FD_205661 | JGI IMG/M metagenome (GOLD analysis project Ga0316204, IMG submission 205661) | Microbial mat bacterial communities from mineral coupon in-situ incubated in ocean water Damariscotta River, Maine, United States -... | ecosystem: Environmental > Aquatic > Marine >... | reverse complement strand
CGTCTTTGATACATGTGAGCCGACAATAACCGCACCGGCTCTGTCATCACGCACATATTCTCGCATTTTTTCTGCTACGATCGGCTGTGCCGGCAATTGTGCCAGTGCCGTTAACAAACTGGCGGCACTGCGAAACAGAAAACGTTTTCCTTCTCTTGCCGCCTGCATCAACTGGCTACAGAAATGATTAAGATCATCCTGAGTCTCGCCATCCACCACACAACATTGATTAGCTTTCAATGACAGCAAACGCGATAATGAATCACCACGCACATCCTGCAGAGTGAAACGCTCAACCTGTGAAGCCTTGATACGACCAGCAGTTTTTTCTTGCACATATTCCGGCAGATAACTGTGTGAGTAACCGAACACCGAGTCACGAGCAAACTCTGTTTCATGCACCGGCACCGGTTTACCATCAATCACCAGATAGTGGGTACTTTCGATGGTAATACGTCCGCCTTCAAAAAAGGCGGGAACCATAAAATGTGCATCAAATGGTCCCAACTCTTCTGCGATGATATCCGTTTCTACCGGGTAGTGTCCACGCAATGTCGAATCGGAGCGACTGACCAGCAGCGGGTTAATGTTATTACCCTCTGATTTCAGTTGTTCCAGCGCCATGCGTAAATTAATGCAAACTTCACGGGTTAAATCAGCCGCATCAGTTGCACTCATGCCCCGGGTGTTAGTAAGCACAAAAAACAATGGCGCCGTATCCGTTAAACCCTGTTTTAATGTTTCCACATCCCAGCGGGTCAACAACAAACAGCTATGTACCGTCTGTGAGCCGGTTGGGTCATCATCAAGCACGATGATTTTTGTTTTACTCATCGAGTCATACTCCGTTTATTACGCTGTTTATTTCAATTACGAAATAAACTAGGCTGCTTTTTTACTGGCAAAAAAACCTTCAATGCATGACAACATAGCATCGGCAGTAATGCCATTGAAAGCCATTATCTCTTCAGGTGTTGCAGTCGTTTCACCACGTTTCCAGCAGAAGGTGTCACGTCTTGGTGCTCGGGTACGTATCAGCACAGGCTCCAGTGCCGCACTCGGTCCACCACTCACCGCCAGTAATGCATCACCATCAAACAACGCATTAAACTGATCATCATCCATAAACTTGTCATCCGGTTGAGACACCGTGTTCCAAGCAATATCAGTTGGACGATACAAACGTCGTGGATTAACAACAGCAACAATGCGGACATTGTAACCTTCACTTTCCAGCTTATCTTTGGCTTCAAAGACTGGCAGGAAGATCATGTCGCCCGTTACCGCAAAGACTACAGTACCTTTACTGCCCGATTTCGATTCGTAAATAGTCGCCGCACCTTCCTCTACAGCCTGACGTGATTCTTCCAACGTCATGTAGACCGGTAGCGGACTTTTCGAAGCAATGATCACCATGCTCTTGTTATAACTGGCAGTGGCATATTCATAAGCTACCTGTATGCCATTGGCATCGCAGGGGAACAATGGATAAGAATTACCATTGCGCATCATTGCCGCAAAATAGTTTTCAATTTCCGGGCGCTGATGCGTCCAGCCATTTCGACCCTGTTCTAATGCACCTGCCGTAAACATACAAACCGTCGATGGTGTTTTACGACGCAGTTCCGCCATGGCCTGAGCAACAGTTTGCATAATCGGCCAGCCATTTATCGCAAAAGACTCGTACGATAACCAGATAGAGCGTGAACCAAACAATGCCAGTCCTGCTGCAAAACCGGCACAGGCATCTTCATTCAATGGTTCATAAACCTGACCGTTAGGTTCCTGGTTATAGAGAGGATCCTGGGTCGGGTGACGAATTTTTAATGCATCGTTAATATTTTTCATTGCCGAGGCTTCATTACCATCCGCATTGGTGACCACATAACGCACATCTGATAGCCCTACTTGCCCAACCAGCTCGCCCATGGCGGTGGAAGGTACGGCCTTATCATCTTTATCGAACTCATTCATCTTCAGCTCTGGTAATGGCGTAAATTCCAGTTCGCCTTCAGTAACCACTGTTTTCGCTGCAGGTCCACCACCGGCACGGCGTAAATTGTCACGCACCAGTTGCCAGGCTTCAGCAGGCAATGCACGACGTTTTAAACCATCAATGATGTGCGGCTGATCCAGTGTATCGGCAGGATACAAATTGTGTGACTTGGCGCCAACCGTATGTACACCAGTACCTTTTAATTGCTTGATAATGAAAGCCGTCAGCTTACCGCCCATGGCCGATTTTGCCGCCGCATCAACTCCCTGCAATATGGCTTTGGTAAACGCCAGGCGCTGTAGAAAGGAGAAATAACTGCTATCGACATAGGCACCCTGCTGCTCACTGTCATCAAAATCTTTAGCATCAATCAAAATGACTTCTTCAAATCCGTGACCTTTCCAGTAATCGATCATTTGTTCATTGTCATGCAGGGACACCATGGAATGATGTTCCTGTGAATAACCGTTCCAGATCAGACAGGGTAAAAAGTTGGTGACTTCCGGGTAGGCGGTATGGAAATGCATCATCGAATTCAATACATAAGGTTCACCCATGCCGCCATCACCGATGGTGACCGGAAATAATTTATCGCGATGCAGGTAAGCACCAGCCATGGCAAAGTGCTGCCCCTGACCCAGTGGACCGGCCGGTGCCAGCAAACCAGGAATAGCGCCGGACAAATGCCCCAGCAAGCCGTCCTGTTCTCGGAAGCGCTGCATCATGTCATCCATGTTATTAATGCCCATGTCTTCCAGTGAACTGTCCAGGAACATCGAAGAATAAAAACCTGGGGCGTGATGACCAACTTCAGTGACAATATTAGTATGCCCCAGCATCATCAATGAAGCATGGGCTTCAGCACTGGAGGCAAAACCGCCCGGATGACCACTGCCCTTAGAACCGGTGACCTGAAGCGTCAGATAACGCAATGCATCTGCTGCCAGTAAAGTCTGATAAACACTCGCGTCATCAGCACTGTTATCAATAGAACTCTGGCCTTCAGCAATGACTGCCTGAGCAGCATGCTTGTCAAAATCAGGCCAATGCTCACCGAAGTGTTGAATACCCTGACAAAAATCTGGAATATTTGTATTGTTGCTGCTCATGGGAAGCTCCTCGCTAAATTTGATTATCTCTATTTTTCACAATGCAATTATTTTTTCACATTGTGAAATATTAATAACCCAAAAAAGCGGTGTTTACTTCTCCACCGCTTGATTTAATTATTTACTACTTGTGCAAACCTTATCTCATCCTATATAATTTTACAATACAGAATCGTTTTCACATTATGAAATTGGAACATTTATGTCATCAATACAAGTCATCGATCGTTGTGCCAGCTTGCTAGACGCAATTAGCCAATATGAAGATCCCGTTAGTCTAAAAATGCTGTCTGCCGATAGTGGCCTGCATCCTTCAACCGCTTATCGTATTCTTGCCGCTTTAATGGAAGCCGGTTTTGTAGACAAGAATACGGCCGGACATTATATGCTCGGTAACAAGCTGGTACGGCTGGCAAGCAAAGTCCGTCACGGCGTTGATCTTAGGGAACAGGCATTGGACATTATGGAAGCACTGCGTGATGAAATTGGTGAAACCGTTAATCTCACAGTGCGGGAAGGCGATGAAGTCATCTATATCGAACGTGTCACCCCCAAGCGCATGATGCGCGTCGAACAGGTCATCGGCAGCCGCGCACCCTTACACGTCACCGCGGTGGGTAAGCTGATGCTGGCGGAACTGGGGGAGCATTTTATTCACGCCTACGCTGGCCGCACCGGACTTAAATCCTACACTCCACATACCATCACCACCGAACCTGACCTGCTCAATATTACTCGGCAGCTACATAACCAGGATTTTGCTTATGATAATGAAGAAGCGGAAGAAGGTGTCGGCTGCATTGGCGTCCTTATTTATGACAACAGTCATCACGTAATTGCCGGCTTATCTATATCCGCGCCCATTGAGCGCCGTAAGGATGAATGGGTTAAACTGGTGAAAAATGCGGGCCAAAAAATTTCTGAACGACTCGGTGCATAATTCAGACAATACTTTTACCAACAAAGAGGCACACGTTTTCTTTTCCGATCCAATATTCTAAAATGAAATGGTAGTAAAACGGGTGTGGTTACAGGTCAAATACTTGAAATTGTTAAACCAAAAACTTTGACCCCTTGATTCCTCCTTGATTCAAAAGTGCTCTTCTACCCTGATTGTTTTAATACCCGCTGATTGTACTGTATTAGTAGCATTGTCTAATGAATGATATAGTTTTTCAGTACCAGTATGATCCGTTAAAGCGACTATATCACCATCAGTTCTGTGAAATAAAATACGCCAACCATTCCCGTTTGGCGATGGTTCAATAATTGCTTCTGAAATTGTTTTATTATGATATTCTTCTGCTGCAATATCGATATCCACTTATATTATCCTTTTAAATTTTCGTCATTAATATCGCTAATATCAGAGTAGCAGCTTGTGAATATTTTGAATAGAAGATATTTACTTATTTAAACAACCAATGTTCGGTAATAAACAAAAAAACAGAAGAATATAAAATTTATTGTATAAAATGTGTGTGTATGACTAAAATCAGACTATGGAGAATTTTTGTAGTAAAAGCTGATCTTATTTAACTAAGTTATTGAAACAATCACAAAAAATACTAAGGTAAGGAAGTGATTACAATGCAACCAGTTTACAAAACCGGATTTGTAACGATGTTTGCACTTGATTACGACTTTTATATCAGGTCAAAGCAAGCTGATACCAAACCAGCCCTGCTGGAATTATTCCAACAAACGATGCAAAAATATGGGCAACATCATATTGTCATATGGCAAGAGATCCGACTAACATTTGGAAGTAAAGGACTCTGGTTATAGTTATCTTTTCGATTTTGCATCATCACCCAGCCTTGGAGCACAGCGATAATCTTGAAGATAGAGTCGTCGCAAGCTGGAGTATGTCACATGCTCCATCAGATGCAAGGGATAGTATACGGATGAAAGGATTCATCGGCAAATCATTACTGCTTGGCAGTAATACTGACAAAGGGTATTTCATGAGCCATGGGTCAGGGGGAGGTGTGGATATTAATCAACGAAGAAAATCAAATCCTACTTCCTATATTTCACACAATGATGACCTGGCACCTGAACAGTATCTTTTTAAAAGGTTTGCTTTAATTATTTACTATTGAATGACCAACCTGGGTAAAGCTGATATCCACTCGTCTTTCAAAAGCCAATTGTTCAACCATTCTTTTAGATTGCTTGTATTCATCCTGGACTTTCTTTTGACTATACAAAGGTTGTTGCTCTCCATTTGCCTTAATATTAATCCGTTCAGACTTGATTTCGGACTGTACTAGATAGTCCCTGATTGCTTCTGCCCTTTTTTGTGATAACGCCTGATTGTTTTTTCTTGACCTCGGTAATCACTGAAGCCGGATAGGAGTATATTGATGTGCGGATAATGATTTAATAAGTAGACCAATCGTTTTAACTTTGGAACATAGTGTTGTTCCAGCTGCTGACTATTGGTTGTAAAGTCTATACTGGAATTAAGTCCCCACGCCAATAATGTCAGATGATCATCCGGCATGGGAGTAAAATGACAACGCATGGGTGCAATTATGGTGATATAAGAGTTAATTATGTTCAAATTATGGCAATTATTTCCCTAATCCGGGTTCAATTAGGAAAATATAAATATCCTGCACCTGGCTTATTTGTCATAAACATAATTTATGAGAGGTTCAACATCAATTTATGGGTGTCTCCTATTTTTAGTTCCAATTATCACGTTTCTATAACAGACTTATTACCTTTTCATAACATCGCTCTTAAACCATAGATTTCCTCGAACTAACCGTATTACACTCAGTTATGACTACCGTAGTTAACCACCTTAATGGAGACAACATATGAGTTTAATGACCAAAACAACAGGCGCAGCTCTCGCAATTGCAGCAGCAACCATGGTCGGTTGTTCAAGCAACATGACTACCGATAAATCGGCCAGTGTTTCTGAAAGCGTGCATTGTTACGGCGTTAATAAGTGCAAAGGGCATAACGATTGCAAATCGGCGAGTAATGCCTGCAAGGGTCATGCTTCGTGCAAAGGTCAGGGTTTTATCAGCATGTCTGCAAGCTCGTGTGATCATGTTGGTGGTAAAGTCGGTTCATAAATAACATATTATTAAATTTAATTTAGGAGATTGACACATGACTAATTCAAAAAAAGCACTGGGTATTGCCATGGCAGCTGCTGCCGCAGGTATGTTGAGTGCGACAACACCGACATTTGCTGCGGGTTCATCCGACGCCAATGTACACTGCTATGGTGTTAACAAGTGCAAAGGTCACAATGATTGCAAAACAGCCAGTAATGCCTGTAAAGGTCATGCGTCCTGTAAGGGACAAGGTTTTGTCGCTGTGTCTGAAAAGGCCTGTGATCACCTGGGTGGTAAAGTCGGTAAATAAGGACTTAGGCCTGTATTAATTCGACGATGCAGAATGGACTCAGCTTTCTGCATCGTTGGCATTTTCATGCAACTTGACCGGAGAACAATAGAGTGACACGTCCTTTTCTGGGTTTTGGTCTTGGTCTTCGAACTGAGCACTACCCTTATATTTTGGAACACAAGCCCGCTGTAGACTGGTTTGAAATACTCACCGAAAATTATATGGTGCCGGGTGGCAAGCCACTCGATCATCTCGACAAAATTCGTAACGATTACCCCATGGTCATGCACGGTGTCTCGCTATCGATTGGCAGTACTGACCCACTGGATTCAGACTACCTGAAAAACCTTAAACAACTCATACAACGCGTGCAACCACAATGGATTTCTGATCATCTGTGCTGGACGGGTGTAAACGATACCAATAGTCACGATCTTTTACCCTTGCCCTACAATGAAGACACTCTTGCTCATGTCGTCGACCGTGTCATGCAGGTGCAGGATTATCTGGGGCAACGCATACTACTAGAGAATCTTTCCAGTTATGTCACTTATAAAAATTCGGAAATGTCCGAGTGGGACTTTTTCAATGAAATTGCTTGCCGCGCGGATTGCCATATTCTGCTAGACATTAACAATATTTTTGTCAGTGCGCATAATCATCATTTTCACCCGGTTGATTATCTCAACGGCATTGATATTGACCGGGTAATGCAGTTTCACCTCGCTGGCCATAGCTACCATGGTGAGATGATTATCGACACCCATGATCATGATGTCTGTGATCCGGTATGGTCGCTTTATGCCACGGCGCTGGAGCGTTTTGGCGCAGTCAGCACGATGATTGAGCGCGATGATGATATTCCCGAGTTCCCGCAACTGCGCAGAGAATTGACGATTGCTGAAGACATTGCAGCGAGAACACTGCCCGCTGAGGCCCTGCGGTTGAATACTACACCGCAAGCCAATACCGACACAAACCAAACTGACATAGAATTACAATATGAACACACTGCGTAAACTACAGAGCGAATTTCTGGATTACCTGCTGGATGATTCCGTCACTGGCATTATTGAGCGCATAGAATCCAGCCCGCGACGCTCCGCTGAACAGCGCATGACATTTTATGGCAACGCCTACAACTTGCGCTTAAAAGAAGCGCTCAGCACCGATTATGAACGTCTGCATAGCTATCTGGGTGATGATCTGTTCGAAACCCTGATGCAGTATTACATCGAAAGCTACCCATCTCATCATCCCAGCCTGCGCTACTTTGGTCAGCATATGGTCGAGCTGGTCGAACGGCAGGAACCCTTTAACCAATTAACAGAAGTCGCCGAAATTGCCCGTATCGAACAGGCCTTTGCTAACAGCTTTGATGCCGCCGGTTGCCAGTGTGTGTCAATTGAGCAACTGGCACAGCTAGATCCTGCTGCATGGGCAACATTGACACTGCGCTTTCACAACGCCGTACAGATACTGCCGCAACAGTATAATAGTTTCCAGATATGGCGAGCACTCGCCAACGAAGAAACACCACCAGAAAAAATATCCGACGATACCAGCTGGTTAATCTGGCGTCAGGACCTGGTTAGCCGCTATCGCGCACTGGAACATGCAGAGCACACGGCGTTGACGACTGCCATGGCAGCAGGCAGCTTTGCGGATATGTGCGAAGCACTGCTAGAACATTTTAGTGAACAGGAGACACCACAGAAGGCCGTAGGCTATTTGCAGCAATGGATAAATGATCAGATGATCTGTGATTTTAACTAGTTTCTGCCATTAAAAGTATCGGCTAGATCGAGTGAACTACTGACAAAAAGCTTCCCTTACAATTTAAGGTATTTTTCTTAATGCACCAGTGTCGGTCCTTGTGCAGACTTGTCGAGAATAGAAAGTACTTTTAAAATAAGTTCTTGCGTAGGATATTTATACATTCAACACAATGTCACATGCGTCTGAACTATCACGCATCCATTCAACTATTTCCTTAATTTGTGTCGTCTTTTTTATTTGCCAATCTATTCCGCCTTTCAGTCCATTGGCATCTGCCATGGTTTTTGCCACCATCGTTTTTGGCAAGCCAAAGGTTAGATAGCCATGGACGCCCATCTTGGGGTAAAGCTCCGCACTCACTTTTTCAACCTTTCCTACAGATGCAGTCGCGCGTTGCCAATTTAGTTTAACAGTTTCCATATAACCTTCATGTTGCCAAAGGAAAATCCATGCACTGCCGGCTCCCACCGAATTGACAGCGTTGCATACTCTTTCGGGATCAGGATCAAGCGACTTTATCAGATCCCACAAATCCAGTTCTTGAAGCTTGAACATCGAATCAAAAGCCTTAGAAATTCTATCTTTAAGTCGCGGCAACACCAACTCGAATGGTTGTTTGAGCAAAGTAACAATGGGGCGTGGCGCATTCTCAACAAGAGTTTGAAAGGGTGTCACATGTGCGCCGGTATTATTCGTTACAACCAGATTATTGAGTGTCACCAACACATCCAATAATTCAGCACGAAATGCTTCGAGGTCTGGATCATTTAATCTATCCTGGTGTTCCTGACGTTTTTGTTTTAAATCATCTCTTTTTTCCTGTAGCTCTGAAAAATCGACGAGCTCAAGTAACTGTGCTGGATCGAATCCTCCTCCAGAGAATTAATCTTTCATTTGTTTCAGAGAATCAAGCGTCGCTTTCAAATTGTCCATTTCAGCTATTTGAAAGTTTAAACTAGATGAAACAGCCGTAATCCTAGTTTGAATATTTATCGTTCTGTTCTTGAGCGTTACGGTATCATCCTTAATTTGCATCAACCTTGTTTTTCACCTGATCGATGACTGCCGCATGACTTAATCCAGGTAAGGCGAAGGCTGTCGCCATAATTAAACAAATACCTCTTGAGCGTAATTTATGAGTAATGTTCTCCATGACCTTCTCCTTTTGTTCCCGAGTATTTTTGTCTTAGATAGCTATAGCAACGTGAGAGATTTCGCCTTCATAATTAATCCCTCAATCAATTCTGAAGCAGGCTGACTTAATAATTGTTCTTCTAACTGAGTATTAGTGTACAACTGAAAAAAAATAACTTCGTGGAACTATGGAATATAAAAAAGGACATATGTCCTTTTTTAAAGCTGAGAACTTTTTTTCCTTACAAACGGCTCCAGTTGTAAAAACTTTACTCTGATACGCTATACTTATTAAATTACCAAATACAGCTTTTAGACAAAGCAGAGACACATTGAAATGAAAAACATTATGAAAGGTATTTTTATTGTAATTGGAATGATAATTATATTAAGCCTTGGGATAGGCTATCTAATTATCACAGATCCGGATAATGAACAACGCGCTGTTTTTGCCCTCGTCCTGGAAGAATTCAAACAGAGAAAGGACGCATTACAAGAAGCATTCCGCAAGAACGAAACCTTGCCACCGTCCCAAGAATCTGTATCAAAACATTATCTCGACAAGACCGGAAATAAAGTAGCGATACCGCTTTATATTATAATACAAACAGATAAAATGACCGTTGATTTTGTCGATGCATCAGGTGACGAGAGCAGTGTGGAATTTGAACCAATTGTCAAAATCCATAAAAAAACCAAAAAAAAATCATATAAATGGATTTGCTCCGGTGGAACAATGTTATTAAGGTTTCGTTCAAAGCCTTGTCGCACATTAAATGGTTTTAGTTTTCAAAGTCTATAACTGAACCCGACTTAAATATTTCAGGTATTGTCAAGTTATTAGAAAATTTCATTAAATAATGCCATAATTTTCCAATGAAACCAAAAAATATTTATTCAGGGCATCGTTACCCGAAACAAATTATAAGCCATGTCGTTTGGCTTTATCACCGGTTTACCTTAAGTTTTCGGGATATTGAAGATATCCTTGCTTAT
>Ga0316204_10012421_pt1 | contig 10387 bp, 10 predicted proteins | sample 6monrhotite_MG_2_FD_205661 | JGI IMG/M metagenome (GOLD analysis project Ga0316204, IMG submission 205661) | Microbial mat bacterial communities from mineral coupon in-situ incubated in ocean water Damariscotta River, Maine, United States -... | ecosystem: Environmental > Aquatic > Marine >... | reverse complement strand
GCCTGTAAGTATGTGTTGATAAGATAGACTGAGGAGCACTGCAGCAGGTTTTTCCTTTTCAGGGGGAACTTGCGAGGCTCAGTCGAGAAACAGTTCAACGGTGCTCATACAATATGCCTGATAAGGCGAGTTTAGGAGTATGAGAGAATGTCTGATTTTACCGATTATAAAGTAGCCGATATGTCCCCGGAAAGCATTGCCTGGGGCCGTAAAGAGCTGGCTATTGCAGAAACTGAAATGCCAGGCCTGATGGTGACCCGTGAAAAATATGCGGCATCACAGCCATTGAAGGGTGCACGTATTGCAGGTTCTCTGCACATGACCATCCAGACCGGCGTGTTGATTGAAACACTGACCGCTCTTGGTGCGGAAGTGCGTTGGGCATCGTGCAATATCTATTCTACACAGGATCACGCTGCTGCTGCGATTGCTGCTGAAGGCATCCCTGTCTTTGCTCACAAAGGCGAAACGCTGGAAGAGTATTGGGAATTTTGTCACTCCATCATGGAATGGCATGATGGCGGCACGCCGAACATGATTCTTGATGATGGCGGTGATGCAACAACGCTGCTGGTGCTCGGTGCAAAAGCTGAACTGGATGCATCTGTACTGGATAACCCGGGCTCTGAAGAAGAGGAGTACCTCTTCGCATCAATCAAAAAACGGCTGGCTTCTTCGCCTGGTTACTACACGACACGTCGCGATGCGATTCAGGGCGTAACTGAAGAGACCACGACAGGCGTGCATCGTTTGTATCAGATGCATGAGCGTGGCGAACTGCCGTTCCCTGCTATCAATGTGAATGATTCTGTAACCAAGTCCAAGTTCGATAACCTCTACGGCTGCCGTGAGTCACTGCTTGACGGCATCAAGCGCGCAACTGATGTGATGATTGCAGGCAAGATCTGCGTTGTTCTGGGTTACGGCGATGTGGGTAAAGGTTGTGCGCAGGCATTCCGCGGCATGGGCGCAACCGTATGGGTCACTGAAATTGACCCGATCTGTGCACTGCAGGCTTCCATGGAAGGCTACCGCGTTGTAAACATGGATGATGCATGCTCACAGGGTGATATCTTTGTGACCACTACCGGCAACTTCCACGTGATCACGCATGACCACATGATTGCCATGAAGGATCAGTCGATTGTTTGTAATATCGGCCACTTCGATAATGAGATCGATGTAGCAAGCCTGAAGAAATATGAGTGGGACAATGTAAAACCACAGGTAGATCAGATTATCTTCCCGAATGGTAATCGTATTACCCTGCTGGCTGAAGGTCGCCTGGTGAACCTTGGCTGTGGTACCGGTCACCCAAGCTTTGTGATGTCCAACTCCTTCACCAACCAGACTCTGGCACAGATCGAGCTGTTCACGCAGACCGGTGAGTACAAGAATGAAGTGTACACACTGCCTAAGAAGCTGGATGAAGAAGTTGCACGTCTGCATATGGCCAAAGTTGGTGTCAACCTGACACCGCTGACACAGGTGCAGTCTGATTACATCGGTGTGCCGATAGATGGCCCATACAAACCAGAGCACTACCGCTACTAAGTATGTGTGATGCGGCAAGGATGGTGATGATGAAGCAGTTGTTTCGCATTGCCGTCCTTGCCGCATTTTTTTTTGTATCGGCGAGCCGGGCTGCAGGCGGTCTGTCCGTGGATGCAACGTATGATCTGACCGGTGACGGTATTATTGACGCCTCAGACTGGGGGCGTATGACCGAAGAGGCCAAAAAGGCTTACGCCTACGAATCTGTTCAGGCTCTTGGCCAGGATCCTCTCTCCATGCTTGAAAAGGAGTGGAATCGTGGCGACCGTTACCTGAAGGGTTTACGGGATGTTTATGAGTAAGATGACTTGTCGACGGGACTCGGATAAGTGATGATGTTCACCTCAGCTCTCGGGAAGGAGGACTATCATGTTTAGAATAACGCTATTGGCAGCAATACTGGTACTGATTGCAGGCTGCGCATTTGATGACCATCAGGCTGAGCTTGATGCTGCTGCTCAGGCAGAAAATGATCGGTTGAAGAGTGAGGCTGCAACACTGCGAGATGCCGTTGCAGAACAGAAGATGGCATTAGAAGCATTAAAGCAGCAGTCACAACAGTAAATGAACCAGACGTGGAGGCAGGCTTATGTCTAAATGTAAAGTATATTTGATGGTGCTGCTCTTACCGCTGTTTTCCGCTTGCGCTACTATTGATGCGTTCCTCTTTGATGCGCACCCGGATGGTACACCAATCTCTCGCGACAAGACTCAGACATATGTGGCTAGTTCAAACGATAATGATACACAGCTGCTACCTCAGGATCGTACCCAGAATGAAGAATTGCGAGAGGAGGCTGAAGCGCTGCGTGAAGCAGTAAACCAACAGCAGGCAGAGCTTGAGGCAATCAGGGCACACGAGGCTGCCGAACAGTTGGCTGCAGCAAAGGCTGCAACATCTACAGCAGTTTCTGCTGAGAAAGAGCAGTTGTGGGTCAGGGTGACATTTAAACCGGGCCAGACAGGGTTGACAGAGCAGGTGCGTAAGGCCCTTTCTGATGTGGCTGCTAAATTTCCAGCTGGCCAGAGTAAACAGACCCTGGCTGTGCGCGCTTACTGCGATAATGAACCGATAGGTGGATTTGATGGTAAGCAGCGTTCTGCTCACCGTTATGCATCACAGCAGGACTTGAGCCAGGCGCGTGCAGATATGGTCAAAGATGTGCTGGTGAAGGCGGGGATTTCATCGGAGATCATCAATGCAAGAGGATATGGTGCAAGTGGCTTTATCGCTGACAATTCCACGGCTGAAGGTCGCGACAAGAACCGTCGGGTAGATATATTTCTGCTTGGTGAATAAAACATAGCTGTTGATATGCTAAAAGGGCACCCGATGGGCAAGGGGCTTACTTAGCGAGTTGAAAATCAGCAACCAAAAAGGATTATGACAAGTAATGTCAACGCCTCGCAGGGATTGGCCGCCTCGGAAATATCTTCCGCAGGCGGTTTTCCCCTAAGTGCCTGATTTTATTGCCGACCTTGCTCATCTGGGCTCGATTTCAACACATCATTCAACACATCAAGTAAATGGCTTGCCCGATGGGTGCCCTTTTTTTGTTGGTTGTTTATTACAAAACCATCAGAGTTGTTCTGTGACTGAGGTTGGCAGGTAAACCCCCTCTTCGGTCACGCGAAACTCAAGAGGGTAGAGGCCTCGGTTGCAAGGGCCACTCAGGCACGAGCCGCTCAAGGGATCAAAGAGTGCGCCGTGGGTATGGCAGAGTAGTTGCTCCCCATTCTCGGAGAAAAACTGGCCTAGCTGCCAGTCCAGTGGTGAGCCTGCATGCGGGCAGTGGTTGCGCCATGCTCTTAGTTGCCCCTGATAGCAGATAAGAAATCCCTGTTGCTGAATCTCGACCTGCACACCGCTTGAAAGGGTTATGGTTGAAATCAGCTCAAAGCAGCTGGCCTCTCCTTCATTGGGGAGGGCCACCAGTTGCCACTGTTCGTTGTTTTCTATCATGAGGATATGAGAGCTCTGATAGAGATCGACTGCAGTGCATCTACGGAGGTAATAGGTGTATATGATAAAGGCGGCCACCCGTCGGTAGCCGCCAGCGGATCAAGAGACCCGCTTAACTTATTAATAGTTAGTAAATGAGAAATTGTCAATATTGACCGGCTGTTACCGGCTTCTTTCCTCAAGCAGGAGCACGACCGTGCGATTATAGCAGTCAGCGGCCTTGTCAATCTCGCCAGCTTCATTGTGCCAGTCAGCCAGGCTCTTCCAGGCATCGGAGGAGAAGGCGTTTTCTGCCAGGGCACTCATCTGTTCAATGGCAAGCCCTTCAAGTTTGGCGGCATGAGCCAGTTCTGCGCGTAGCCAACGTTGTGCGGTATTCATTTCCACATCTTTTAATTTTTCCAGCTTGCGATAACAGCGCATACCATCCTGCCTTTGAACCTCAAGCAGGGCATGGGCTATCCCAAAGTCATTATGTTGCACCAGATAGGCAAGCCACAAGCGTTGTGCTGTTTTTTGGTCATCATGAGCAAGCAGCTGCTTGCCGTAGGCAAGAAGGATATTACGTTCATCCGGCAGTAGCCGGTAAGCCTTACGTAAATGTGCCATGGCCTGTTCGGGTTGCTTTTCTGCCAGCTGTACATATGCATTGGCCAGACGAGGTTTTATGGAATGGGCAGAGCGATGCCCCTGCTTCCATTCTGCTTCCAGTAGTTGTACTGCAGAAGGCCAGTTGCCCTCCTCTTCAGCCATGTCTGCCATGCGGGAAAGCGCGAGTGGTGCGCCGGGATGGACTTTCAACCAGGCTTGAAGGTGGGCTTTGCGTGTAATCAGATCTGCCTTGCTGTGTATGCCGGGGTCGGTGGCAATACGAGCGGCGAGCGCTGTAACCAGAGCGTCATCCTGCTCGTTTCCCGGTTGTTGATCTTTGGCGGGAATGCCCAGCGTTTTCAGGAGGTCCATGGTCCAGTCGGGTAGCACACCTTTGGCCCGTTTGATGGCCTTGGCACCGTTGTCGCCGCGCATATCAAGCCAGCGTGCCAGCCCTGCACGCAGGCGTGCTTCGCGTCGTTTGCGACTGCCGCTGCGCAGTGATCGCCAAACAGTGCCCGGGCCTGCGAACAGGGCACGGGTAATCAGGCGCAACAGCCATAACACGAGTAGTAGAATCAGCAGTGCGATAATAAATGCGCCCTGGCGCGTTTCGAAGATCCATCCGAAGGCTTCCAGACGCAGTTCCTGGTCTGCAATGTCAGGGAAAACGATCAGGGAGACGGTTAACAGAAGGGTGAATGAGAGTAACAGAATCAGGCGCATCAGTTAGTCCCCTCTGCATTCGCAGCCCACACTTTGGCAGCTTTACGAATGCGATTGATATCAGCCTGAGTGGCTTCAAAGTTATCAGGTAGACCCAGTTCAACTGTCAGGCTCTCATCCTGTTTCCGCATTGCCTTGAGCTGTAGCAGTAACTCGGCATGCAGTGTCTGCCATGCCCCCTGCTCAGGCCAGCTTTCAAGCGAGAGTTGGCGAGCAACCATTAACAGTTGTGTTCGCAAGCTGGCCAGTCGACGGGCCTCAATTGTGGGTGCCTGTCGCAGGTGGAACTGGCCGACAATCCATGCGAGCCAAGGGTGTTCCGGTTGTGGAAGGATATCTTCATGTGTGGGGACAGAGAGGGCGTCGGCCCAGTGAACCAGTGCATCCTGCCAATTGCGCAGTGCTCTGCTGCTGTCTCTGGCAAGAACGTGCATCTGTTCAGCTGTAGCGCGTTGTTCAGCAGTCAGGTTTACCATCAGGGAGATCTCTTCCCATGCCAGCTGGATCTGCGGCAGGCGGCTGGCCGGATCAGTAATCCAGCGCAGGCGTACCTGTAAGTTCATATGTTGTTGTTCGCTCAGGCCGGTACGCAGGGCGTACTGACTCTCTTCCATGCGAGAGAGTTCGCCGCGCAGGCTATCTATGGTTGTCAGCAGAGCGCTTATTTCATTGGAGGAGATGGTCGCCATCGCATCAATTGCTGGTGGTTCTGATACAGGGGGGGTGACTGGCTCGGTTGCCATTTTACTTGTAGCTTCAGGTTGTATGGCTGGTTCAGCTTCAGGAATAGTTTCGGGAGCGGGGTCAGCTTCTACTGCAGCTTCAGTCTGGAAATCCGGTTCCGGGGCGGCGGGCACTGCAGTGGGAGTAGTCTCAGGAGTTCCATTCTCATTCAGTGAAGCAAGGTTGGTTTTGGTCGATTCAATTAGTGATTGTAATTGCCCGTTTGTAGCCAGTGCGCCTGCTACGATGAGAATAATCAGGATGATGACGGTTATGATTTTTCCGCGGGACGATGTTGATTTCTTGTGACTCGACTCTTTGTCTGAATGGGAGTCTGAAGACGCATCTGCAGCGGAAGCCGAAATAACCATTTCCGCTTGGTTGTCGGCTGTGTTGTCAGGATTCTCTTTTTTTTCGCTCATCTTATCCCTTATCTTGGTCCAACCAGCGCGCTACGTCCAGTGCGTGATAAGAGAGGATCAGATCGGCACCTGCGCGTTTGAAGCTGAGCATGGTTTCCAAAACCACCCGTTTTTCATCAATCCAGCCCTTTTCAGCTGCCGCTTTTACCATGGCGTATTCGCCGGAAACGTTGTAAACAGCCATTGGAAGGTTGGTGGCATCTTTGACTTCACGAATAATGTCCATGTAGGCAAGGCCAGGTTTGACCATCAGCATATCTGCACCCTCTTCGACATCCTGCAATGCTTCCTTCACTGCTTCGCGACGATTGGCCGGATCCATCTGATAGCTGGAACGGTCGCCAAATGCGGGAGTGGAGTCGGCCGCATCCCGGAACGGGCCGAAGTAGCCGGATGCATATTTCACGGCATAGGAGATGATGGGCGTGTGTTGGAATCCGGCCTCATCCAGACCGTCGCGAATTGCGGCAATCATGCCATCCATCATGCCGGAAGGAGCAACAATATCGACACCTGCCCGGGCATAAGAGACCGCTTCTTTCTGCAGGTTGAGTAGTGTCTCATCATTGTCCACTTCTTCACCATGCAGAACGCCGCAGTGACCGTGATCGGTGTATTCGCAAAAGCAGGTGTCGGCGATGACACAGGTATCGGGGCTTGCTGCTTTGGCCGCACGAATGGCCTGTTGTACAATGCCGTTGTCATCCCAGCCACCGGAGCCGATAGCATCTTTTTCTGCAGGAATGCCAAACAGGATGATGCCGGGGATGCCGAGTGCGGCTACCTGTTGAGTCAGCTCACCTACCATGGAAAGCGGAATGCGGGAGACGCCGGGCATGCTTTTTACTTCAAGCGGTGCATCGATGGTTTCATCGACAAAGACCGGATAGATAAAATCGTCCGCAGAGAGTGTTGTCTCACGAACCATGCGCCGGATCACAGGGGTTCTGCGCAGGCGGCGGGAGCGGACAATCAGATCAGGCAGGGACATGGGTTATACCTCTTTAATGTTTTGTGGACTCAAAAAACTCAGCCAGAGCATCGAGTATGGAGTCAAAACTAGCGTCTTTTGCCACAACCTGCACGTTCAAGCCTTCTGCTCTCGCAGCTTGTGCTAATTTCTCGCTGATGACGGCAATTACAGGTCGATTGGCCAGTTCTATGTCAGCTATCATGCGGCGGTAGTGGCGCGCGGCCTTGGGGCTACCGAGCAGTACTGCATCGATGCAGTTATTATTTAGCATCTCTACTACTTCTGAAGCCTCCCCTTCGGGGCAAATCGTACGGTAGGCCGGTACCAGAGCTACCCGCACCCCCTCTTGTCTTAGCTCCTTGATAAGTCTGTCACGCCCTTCTTCGGCGCGAAAAAACAACAATCCCTGTTTAGGAATGCCGGCTTCCCGGTAGGCAGTGATCAGCCCATCCTGTGAGGCAACATCAGGAATGAGGTCGATATTGATGCCGTGAGAGACAAGTGCGGCTGCAGTTTGAGCTCCGACTGCGGCAATGCGTTTACCATCCAGTTGCTCAGCCAGTCTTTTGTCGGGCCTAAGAAGTTCGGCCAGAGATTGTACTGCATTGGCGCTGGTAAACAGCACATCGCCGCACTCCTTCAATAAGGGTAGCCCGGACTCAAGGGAGTCATCAAGTGTTTGAATTTCAAGACAGGGGAACAGCACGGGAAGAGCTGCACGCTTCAGGACGATCTGCTCAAGTTGGATGTTCTGTTGAGCGGCCCGAGTTAGCAGAATGCGTTTGCCAGTAAGTGCGGTGGATGCCATGTGGCAATCATGCAATATCTGATGGGTAAGGGCCATCTCTGAAAACCTGTCCGGTGTGGCAGTGTCGAGGGATCTCCTTTCTGTTGGTTTGATTGAATAAAACTTGCCAAAGCAGACGATTCATGATGAAATAATACCCAGAGCAAGGTTTATTCCGTCATTACGCCCATGGAAGGGTGCGTAAATCAACCTGAAAACTTTGATTTATAAGGGCTGAAAACCATTGGTTTCGGTCACAATATGCAATCGGCTACTGCTAGCTTGCAAGAGGAAGAGAATGGCAACAGAAATAGAAAAAGAACAGGCAAGAAAAGTACTCAAGGATGTCTTCGGCTACGATCAGTTTCGTCCTATGCAGGAGGAGATTGTGCTCTCGCTGCTCGATGGCAAGGATGCTTTCGTACTCATGCCGACAGGTGGCGGTAAGTCACTCTGCTATCAGATACCGGGTATCATGCGTGAAGGCACAGGCATCGTGGTTTCACCACTGATTTCGCTGATGAAGGATCAGGTGGATGCACTGACAGCCTGTGGTGTGAAGGCGGCCTATTACAATTCATCCCTGAAGGCAGCAGAGGCCAAGGATGTGCTTGAGCGTTTCGAAGGTGGTGATCTGGATCTGCTTTATGTCGCACCTGAGCGCCTGCTCTCCAAGGCGTTTCTACAAAAGCTGGAAAAAATAAAATTATCCATGTTTGCTATTGATGAGGCGCATTGTGTTTCTCAATGGGGGCATGATTTCCGCCCGGAGTACGTGCGTCTGGGCGAATTGCGCGATATTTTCCCTGATATTCCCATGCTCGCACTTACCGCGACTGCTGATGAGCACACGCGTGAAGACATTTCCGAGCGTTTAAGACTGGAAAAAGCGGGGCGTTTTGTTGCCAGTTTTGACCGTCCTAACATCCGTTATCTGGTGGCTGAAAAGCGCCAGCCTTTGACCCAGATTCTGCAATTCCTCGAAGGCTGGCCGAATGCTTCAGGCGTAATTTACTGCCTGTCGCGCAAGCGCGTGGAGGATCTGGCTGTGAATCTGCAGCGACACGGAATCCGTGCTGCGGCTTACCATGCAGGTATTCCGGGTCGCAGTCGTGAAAAGGTGCAGGATGATTTCCTGCGTGATCGTGTGAAGGTTATTGTTGCGACGATTGCCTTCGGCATGGGTGTTGATAAACCGAATGTACGTTTCGTCATTCATCATGATCTTCCCAAAAGTATCGAATCCTATTATCAGGAAACCGGTCGTGCAGGACGTGACGGACTGGAGTCCGAGGCCTTGATGCTTTACGGCTCCGGAGATGTGAATCTGGTGCGTCGCCTGATTGAGAATGTAGAGAATATTGATCAGCGTCGTGTTGAGGTACACAAGCTTAACAGTATGGTGGCTTTCTCTGAGGCTCTGACCTGTCGCCGTCGGGTACTACTCGGTTATTTCGGTGAAAATCTCGATAAGCCGTGTGGTAATTGTGATATCTGCCTAGATCCGCCGGAAACCTATGATGCTACCGAATTTGCTCAGGCGGCTCTGCAGTGTGTGCGCGAACTCAAAGGGCACTTCGGCATGGGTTATATTGTCGATGTGCTGCGTGGCTCTACCAATGCACGTATTCGGGAAAATAACCATGACAAGTTAAAAACTCACGGTACGGGTGCGGATCTGAATGCAGATGAGTGGACCTCTATCCTGCGTCAGCTTGTACATCACGGTTACTTTATTCAGGACGTTTCCAAACGTGCAGCGATGCTGGCAACGAAAAAGGCTGAATACGTCGGTACGGGTGAACCGATTATGCTGGCCAAGTATCAGCCGGGTATTCGTCGTCAGTTCAAACGTCTGGGCACGCCAAGGGATGAGCCGCTGTTCAAAAAACTGGTAACCCTGCGTGAGAAGATTGCCGAAAGAGAAGATCTTCCACCGCATGTGGTGTTCAGTGATGTGACGCTGACTGAGCTTGCTCAGCGCAAGCCTGTTGATGAAGCCGGGTTGAACAGTATCAGTGGTGTCGGTCAGCATAAGCTGGAAGCCTATGGCAATGAATTCGTCGCTGTGATTCGGGTACATGTCGAGAAGACCTCTGAGAAAGGTGAGTTGAAAGGCGGCAAGGATATACCCAAGCTTATTGCCAAAGGGCCGGGTCTGACTGAGACGCAGACCTATACTCTTTCGCTGTACCGTAAGGGTATGACGGTGGAAGAGATGAGTGCGGAGCAGGGTGTGAGCGTTGCTACGATACTTAAGCATTACGTTGCGATTATTCGTGCAGGCCAATATATCGATGTGCCAAGCTTTATCGGTGAAGAGTTTGATCAGCTGATGACGGAGCTGGACGATGCAGATCCGTATGCATCGCTGACTGAAATCAAACGTGATCTCACAGTGGATCTGGGTAATGAAGAGTTTCGTCTGATTCTTGCCTGGCGTGAAGCCATCGGCGTAGCGTGATTGCTGCTTGATGAATCAAAAAAGGCCCGGAGTTAATCCCGGGCCTTTTTTATGTGCTTGTCCCGTCCTGAAATAAGTTGACAGAAAAAGGACTTATTATGGACAAGGTAGATATAGCAAAGCGCAGGCGGAGCCAGCGTGATTATTCATTGGGCTTTAAATTGAGCGTCGTCGAACAGATAGA
>Ga0316204_10012420_pt1 | contig 10387 bp, 13 predicted proteins | sample 6monrhotite_MG_2_FD_205661 | JGI IMG/M metagenome (GOLD analysis project Ga0316204, IMG submission 205661) | Microbial mat bacterial communities from mineral coupon in-situ incubated in ocean water Damariscotta River, Maine, United States -... | ecosystem: Environmental > Aquatic > Marine >... | reverse complement strand
GACAGCGCCAACCAGACCAGACTGCCAAGAGGAAAAACGATCAGTGCCATAATCGGCGTGGCGAAAAAGACGTAGAGTAGCAGGAACATAATCACGCTGCCGACATCAGGAACGCCGCCTGTATCGGTAAACTGAAGTCCGGCAATAATGGTCGCGGTAAGCATGATGCCGGCTGAGGCAAAGCTAGCAGCGGCTAGCCCTTTGATGATCGCACCAATCCCGGGAGTAGTAGTATCGTCTAGGGCCATTTCGCCTCTGGTGGCATCGAAGACAGGATGGATTTGACGTTACCGCCGGTTTCCAGTCCGAACTTGGTACCACGGTCATACAGAAGATTAAACTCTGCATATCGACCCCGCCGAACCAGTTGCTCTTCGCGGTCGGCTTGTGTCCACGGCGTTGCCATGCGGGTGCGAACGATTTTCGGATAGATTTCCAGAAAAGCGCGGCCAACATCCTGCGTGAAGGAAAAATCCGCCGCCCAGTCGCCGGTGTCGTGGCGGTCATAGAATATGCCGCCTACACCGCGCGGTTCATTGCGGTGCTTCAGCCAGAAATATTCCTCGCACCATTTATCAAAGCGATCATGGAAATCATCGCCATGCTTGTCGCATGCCGTCTTGCAGGCAGCATGAAAGGTGACGGCATCCTCGAAAGATTTATTCCGCTGGTAATCTTGGGTTGGATTGAGGTCCATACCGCCGCCAAACCAGCCCTTTGTCGTCGCGATAAAGCGGGTATTCATGTGCACAGCTGGCACGTGCGGATTGTGCATATGCGCAATCAGTGAAATGCCTGACGCCCAGAAACGCGGGTCTTTGTCTGCGCCGGGGATTTGTTTGGCAAATTCCGGCGAGAATTCGCCAAAAACGGTGGAGCAATGAACGCCGACTTTTTCAAACAATCGGCCCTTCATGATCGAGGCGACACCGCCGCCCTGATCCGACGAGCCATCGCCGCGCGTCCAGGCCTCGCGTTCAAACCGGCCCGGCGCACCCGGATAGAGATCGCCGGGCGCTTTATCTTCCAAACGCTCGAACTCGGCGCAAATTTCATCGCGAAGGGCCTCAAACCAGCCTTTTGCGGTCGCTTTTTCTGTTTCCAGTGCCATGGCGGGTGTCTCCGAACCGTCCAGCATCGTCTCATTCCCTTCGTGGCCGAATATCACAGGGAATAAAACCCCACTTGCGCTGTGGAGAAATGAGGCGCGCCGACGCGCGGCGTTGCGCCGCAGGGTCAAATTCGCCATTCTGCAATTTAAAAGGGGAAACGACACGGATATGATGTGGGATTGGGGACAAACGCTCGCGGCGGTTTTTGCGGGCGCAATTGGTGGCGGAATCGGCGGCCTGATCGCGTGGGCGACGAGTTTTCTCGGTGCAGGGAAGGTCAGCTTGCTTCGGCCGCTTATTGTCATTGGCGCAGCGATAATCGGTTACGTGAACCTCGCGCCCTATCTTGAACTCGCCACAGGTCCATTTGTCCGTCAGTTTAGTGCCGAATCCATTGCCATAGAAATAGATCGAAGCGTCAGAGAACACCCTATGCTGGATGCCTATCTGGATCGCTTCCCTGATCGCGGCGAACAGATTTTGGTGGATGCCGAGCGGGCTTTTCGAGAATCGGGCGAAGCAGGTCTAATGCAGTATGCAATGACGATGGGTGAGCAGGTGGGCTATTCTGTTTTGCTCGAAGTCGGGGCTTATGCAAGTGATGACGATCTGCGTCGGCTTCTTGATGCCACGATAAATGTAGGTCGATTGAATATCGACAATCCGCAGCCCTGCTACGTCCTTTTCTACAACCAATTGGCGCCTCAAAATATTGGACCTGAAGGCAATGCGGCCTTAGGGGAAATAGAGGGGCTTGGCCAAATCACCAGAGCTGTGACTTTGATCCTGCGAAATGCCGGCCAAACACCAATTCCTGTCGACTATGCGCGGGGCCAGGCGGCCATTGAGGGAGCACGTACGGAGCTTTTAGCGGGTGACCGTCAGAGTGATATTCGGTTCCTGATGGGCGCGCGCCCGGCTTCAGAAACTGAGTATCAAACTGCCTGTATTTTGATGGTCGATTTGATGGAGAGCTTTAGCGCTCACGAAGATAGCGCCGCCATAATCCGCATGATGTATGGCTCCGGAGGCTAGCGCGTCTGACGCATCGCTTCGGCCAGCGCGATGCCCGCGCTCATTGAAACATTGAGTGATCGCGCTTCGGGCAGGATCGGAATGAAGATGCGCGCATCGGCATCGTAATGCACAGAATCAGGCACACCGGCACTTTCGCGGCCGAAAACCAGTTGATCATCGGGTCGGAATGCAAAATTCCACAATGAGGTCGCGGCTTTTGTTGTGAACAACACCATGCGCCCAGAACCGCGATCCGTGCGCCATTTTTCATACGAATCATGGCGCTGAAAGTCAGCCAGAGGTGCGTAATCCAGCGCTGCACGGCGCATCGCCTTGTCATTTAGCGGAAAGGCACAAGGCTCGATCACGTCAAGCCCAGCACCAAAACACGCCGCCAGTCGGATCGATGCACCGAGGTTTTGCGGAATATCTGGTTGAAAAAATACGATCCGCATTTTAAGCCGCGCTGGATATGGGGTTTGGGGGACGTGCGGCGGGATGCCGCTTCGCTTCCATTCCCGATACAAGTTAAGTGACGCGGTGATGCCTTTGACGGGCATCGCACGTCAAGCGGGGTTTTCCGGTTGCGCCCGCAGCCGGACAGCAAGGCAAGAAAATCAAGAGGTCGGCCGTGACAGACCATATCAGCGAAGAACCGACACGCCGGGACTTCATTTATATCGCTGCCGGGGGCGCAGCCGCCATCGGCGGTGCGTTGACAATCTGGCCCTTCATTCACCAGATGAATCCAGCCGCCGACACATTGGCATTGGGCTCTATCCGCAAGGATATTTCGAGCCTCGCCGTCGGCCAGGAAATCACCATCATGTTCCGTGGTGGCCCGGTGTTTATCCGGCGACGCACTGAGGCAGAAATCGCCGAAGCGGTCGATACGCCGTTTGACGCCTTGCCTGATGATATGGCGCGCAATGAAAACCTGCCGGACGATGCTTCGGCGGTTGACGCGAACCGGGTGCTCAATCCGGAATTCCTGATCGTAAAAGGCAATTGTACTCACCTTGGCTGTGTGCCGGTGGGCAATGGCGCGGGCGATTACGATGGCTGGTTCTGTCCATGTCATGGTTCGCACTATGATGCGTCCGCCCGCATTCGCCGCGGCCCGGCCCCGGAAAATCTCCCGGTTCCGACCTACATTTTCGAGAATGAAGGCGCGGTTGTGAAACTGGGCGCTACGTCAGACGAAGTTGCTGCTGCCGGATGGAGCGTCGCATGAGCCATCAATCCACTTACAATCCGCAGACCGGTTTCGAGAAATGGCTAGATGCCCGTCTCCCGATTGTCCGTCTGGGCTATGATTCATTCGTCGATTTCCCGACACCGCGTAATCTGAATTACTGGTACACATTCGGCGGCATTCTTGCCGTTTTCCTGGTGATCCAGATTCTGTCTGGCGTCGTTCTGGCCATGCATTATGTGCCGCACGTCGATCACGCCTTTGACTCGGTCGAGCGCATTCGCCGCGATGTGAATTATGGCTGGTTGATCCAGTCCATGCACGCCAATGGAGCGGCCTTCTTCTTTGTCGCCGTTTACCTGCACATGTTCCGCGGCCTCTATTACGGTTCATACAAATCACCGCGCGAAATCCTCTGGATCATCGGCGTTGTTATCTATCTCCTGATGATGGCAGCGGCCTTCATGGGATATGTCTTGCCCTGGGGTCAGATGTCCTATTGGGGCGCGACCGTGATCACCAACCTCGTCGGGGCCTTGCCGGTTGTCGGTGAGGGTATACGCGAATGGCTATGGGGTGATTTTGCCGTGGGTAATGCCACGCTGAACCGCTTCTTCTCGCTGCACTATCTCATCCCCTTCCTGATTGCCGGTCTCGTAATCCTGCACATCTGGGCGCTGCACGTTCCGGGCAATAACAACCCGACCGGCGTCGAAGTGAAGGGCAAGGGCGATACGCTGCCATTCCACCCGTATTACACGGTGAAGGACGGCTTCGCGATTGTGCTTTTCCTGATGATATTCGCGGGTTTTGTCTTTTACCTGCCGAATGTGCTCGGCCATGCTGATAACTCCATCGAAGCTAACCCGCTGGTGACACCTGCGCACATTGTTCCGGAATGGTATTTCCTTCCCTTCTACGCGATCCTGCGGGCCGTGACCTTTGATATTGGTCCGATCAGCGCGAAGCTGGGCGGTGTCTTGGCCATGTTTGGTGCCATCGGCGTCCTCTTCGTTGTGCCTTGGCTCGACGGATCGCCGGTTAAATCGATGCGCTATCGCCCGATTGCGAAATGGTGCTTCCTGATTTTCGTGATTGCCTGCCTTGGCCTTGGCTGGTGCGGCGCGGAAAATCCGGACAATCTGGTGTTTGAATTTGGCGGCGTCGGAATGAAATTTGTGGTCTTGTCGCAAATTCTGACCGCTTACTATTTTGCCTTCTTCCTGGTCATCCTTCCGGTGCTCGGCTTTATTGAGAAACCGACGGAGAGACCGGCGAGTATCGAGGCGTCTGTATTGGGCTCATCGTCCAATGCGACACCGGCGGAATAGGGACAGGAGAGAAACGATGAAACGCTTTATCGCGACCTTTGCTGCCCTTGCCGCTCTGGCAACGCCCGCACTTGCGGCCGAAGGGGAAGTTCACGCTCCGGAAGAATACACTTGGTCTTTTGAAGGCCCGTTCGGAACATACGACGATCGTCAATTACAACGTGGCTTTCAGGTCTATCAGGAAGTCTGTGCCTCCTGCCACAGCATGGATTTGCTCAGCTTTCGGAATCTCGGCCAACCGGGGGGACCGTTCGAGGAAATCGAACATGAAGGCGAAACACTGACCTGGGCCAATCCGAACGACAATCCGATCGTCATCGATATCGCGAGCCGGTCTACCTATTCGGAACTGGATCTCGAAACCGGTGAGATGATGGACCGTCAGGGAATTCCGGCGGATCGCTTCCCAAATCCTTACGCGAATTCAGCTCAGGCTGCGGCTTCAAATGGGGGTGCTGTGCCTCCGGATTTTTCGGTCATCGTCAAGGCCCGATCGGGCGGTGCGGAATACATTCGTTCCCTGCTATTGGGCTATGATTATGAAGTGCCGGAAGACGTCACGCTTTTGCCGGGACAGCATTATAATTACTATTTCCCGGGCGGCGTTCTCGCAATGGGTCCGCAATTGTTTGATGGCGCAGTTTCCTATGCCGACGATTCGCCTCAGACAGCCGAGCAATATGCGACCGATGTTGCCGCTTTCCTGGCCTGGGCGTCCGAGCCTCACATGGAATCACGCAAGGGCATGGGCCTTGGCGTCATGATCTTCTTGCTGATTTTCGCGATCCTGATGTGGCTGGCCTATCGTCAAGTCTGGGCGAATGTGAAGCACTAGGCGTCAATGATGTTTGATTGATCAAGGCCGCAGCCATCGCTGCGGCCTTTTTCGTTGGAGAAGGCAGACACAAATGACCCAATGGAAACTCGGCATTATCGGTGGATCCGGCCTGTACGATTTACCCGGCTTAAGCGACGTATCCCATCGTTCCATCGACACCCCATGGGGCGCGCCATCGGATGATCTGACCACCGGGACGCTGAAGGGGGTGGAATTGGTCTTCCTGCCGCGGCATGGGCGGGGTCATCGCATCCCGCCGCATGAAATCAATTACCTCGCCAATATCGCAGCGCTGAAAATGGCAGGCTGCACTGATATTGTGTCGATCTCTGCCTGCGGATCGTTGAATGCGGATTTGCCACCCGGACGCTTTGTCGTGCTGGATCAATACATCGACCGCACGAGATCGCGCGTGAACACTTTCTTCGATACGGGTTGCGCGGCGCATGTCTCGATCGCCGACCCGGTCTGCCACCGCCTGGCCTCGCTCGTCGCTGACGCCGCAGAAGCCGCAGGAGCGCCGGTGACGCGCGGCGGCACCTATCTGGCGATGGAAGGTCCACAATTTTCCACCCGCGCAGAGAGCGCGCTCTATCGCAGCTGGGGCTGTGATGTGATCGGCATGACCAACATGCCCGAAGCTCGGCTCGCCCGCGAGGCAGAGCTGCCCTATGCGTCCATTGCCATGGTCACGGATTTCGACAGTTGGAAGAGCGACGAGGCCGCTGTTGACGTGCCCGCCGTGCTCGCCGTGATGAGGCAAAATGCCGAATTGGCTCAGCTGACTATTGCCCGACTGACGGATATGGTGTCCGATACAGACCGAACGCCCTCAAAGCAGGGGATCGAAACGGTACTGGAAACGGCGATCATAACGCCACCAGATGCCCGCGATCCCGAATTGGTCCGAAAATTGAAGACCATTGCGGGGCGCGTTCTATAGGGGGTGTTCGGGTGTTGCGTTTTTTTGTGTGTGTTCTGTTTTTTGTGTCGGCTTCCGCTCAGGCGACCGACTCTTTTCCTGTGCCGCGTCAACTCGCGGAAGATGCGTCAGCCTCTGTTGTTGATGTCGTTTGCCGGGTGGGTCTCACCAATCGCGGATCGCGCAGCCGGGGCGTTCTTGTCGCCGGCGGTAGTCATGATCGCCGCTCGGAAGTCATCATCACGACCGGCCATGGCGTACGCTATTACAACAGCGCCGATCCGCGCCAATGCTGGATACTTGATGCCAGCGGTGAGCGCCACGACATCATCTCCGTCATTCGCCCGGAAGGCATGAATTCGTCGTTCGATGATTGGGCGATCATCCTGACCGAAGACGATTTCGCTCATCCGGAATGGCGTTTGCCAATTGCGTGGGGGGCAGCCGATCAGATCACGCCGCGCCATGTCGCCCTGCTGGGCCGGGATCATTTATCGACGGATTGTACGCTAACGCAGAGCGACCGCCTGATGGATGGCGGAGAGCTGGTCCGCTTGCATGATTGCGGCTCTCGCCACGGCCTGTCCGGGGCGCCTATCCTGACGTTGGAAAATGGCCGCTTGTCGGTGATTGGCGTCAATGCGGGCCGCGTCACTGGCTTCAATGGTCAGTCCATAGCCGTTGTTTTCGACGGTGGTCTGATCGCGGCGACGCTGGAAGGTACGCTGGATCGCGCCAGCGCAGTGGTGCGCTAACACAGGCGTGATTTGCTGGTACTGAAGCCGGGACCTAGTCTCGCTAAATGATTAAGCGCGCTCTTTTGATATTTGGACTGTTGGCTTTTGTGGCCGAGGCAAATGATATTCAGCCTGCGTCCATGGAAAACATGATTTCCGGCCGCGAGGGGCTCGTTGATCTTGTCTGCCCCCTGCCGGATTCCTCTGACCGTTTTGTCAGCCAGGCCTTTGCCGTCGAACTCACAGACGCGCATGGTTTTGAAATTCTCGTCGCCACTCGGCATGGCGCGGGAGGTCTTCAGGCCATCGACAATGCACAATGCTGGATTCGCGGCCCCCGAGGCGAAAACTACGCGATCGCGGATGTCCGGTATTCCCGCTCCAATGCAACCGAAGATCATGACTGGTTGGTTCTGCGCACGTCGGAATCGTTTGGCACGAACATGCAGAGATTGACGCTGGCAAGGCTACAAGTGTCGGTGGATCATCTTCCGGGCATTACGTTAGTCAGGCAAAATCATCCCGCTACGGTATGCCAAGTTTTGTCTCAGACAGAAATCATCCACAATGACGGCAGCTTGTTTGCTCACGATTGCCGTACCCGACCGGGGCTATCGGGCTCACCCATCATGATCGCCAATGACGGATCGGGCGTTGTGATCGGTTTTCATATTGGTCGGGTCACCGAATATTCTGGCGGCGGGCAGGAACAATACGGTCTGGCACGCTGGATAGATGCGGAAATCGAACACGCCATCATGGACTTGGCCGCACCGGCCAATTAGCGTTCGGTTCAACGTTTACCCATGCAGGTGCGAAAATGATTGATGTCCTATTGCTTTTGGCCGTCTTGTCTCAAGATACGGCATTTCCCGATTATTCCGGCCCGGTTCGCCCGATGATCGAGTGTTCCGAACATATGGGCGAAGACCGCGCTATGCGTCGTTGCCTCGATGGAATACTCGACGATGCTGAAGAAGAGCTGGATTCGGCGCTTGATGCCGCCAGTAATGAGGCCGCCGAGATTGATCTTGATCTGCCGGGGCTCGCCAATGCATCCGCAAATCTTGAAGCCGCCCACACCGCATGGACGGCCTATCGCAATGCGGAATGCGAGCGCCGGGCTTCACTCCTGATGATTGGTGATGATGGCGAGGCAGTGGCAATCGATTGCCGCATATCCCTTACCCGCGCCCGCACCACGGAGCTGCGCGAACAATGAGCCGCCCTATTCTACATATCGGCAATAAGCGCCTGTCCTCATGGTCGCTTCGGCCCTGGCTGGCGCTAAAAAAGGCCGGTGTTGAATTCGACGAAAATGTTATTCCGCTCGACACCCATGATACCCGTGAGGCCTTGGCCGCTATCTCTCCGGTGGCCACTGTGCCGGTGCTCGAAGTCGACGGATTGAAAATCTGGGACTCGCTTGCGATTTGCGAATGGGCGGCTGAACAAAAATCCGGTCTGTGGCCAAGCGATCCCGGCCAGCGCGCCTTAGCTCGGGCCAGCGTGTGCTCAATGCATTCCGGGTTTTCCGGTCTACGGGCCACCTTGCCGATGGATTTGCAACGTCCGAAAGGCTCGATGGGCATGGGCGTCGCCTGTTGGGCTGACATCGAAGCCATCGAGAAAATGTGGGCGCGGCTGAAACAGGACAGCGGACCATTCCTGTTCGGTGACTGGTCCATCGCCGATGCGTTTTTCACGCCAGTCGCCACGCGCTTTGTAACCTATAAAGTGCCGATCAATGAGGCCTCACGCGCTTATGTCGACACATTGCTGAGCGATTCGGATTTTCTTGATTGGCATGAAGCCGCGTTGAAAGAAGACTTTCTGGCCTTGGGAGCCTGATCGATGGACATCATCAAGAACGCCATTCGCACCATTCCGGACTATCCAAAGCCCGGCATTCAATTTCGCGATGTCACGACTTTGCTCAAAGATGCTCGCGCGTTTCGCGCCGCGATTGACCAGATGGTCATGCCGTGGGCCGGGGCCAAGATCGACAAGGTGGCCGGGATTGAAGCGCGCGGATTTATCCTCGGCGGCGCGGTGGCTCACCAGCTCTCGGTCGGTTTCACTCCGGTTCGCAAAAAGGGTAAATTGCCCGGGCGCACACTCTCTGAAAACTATGAACTGGAATACGGCACCGACACGCTGGAAATCCACACCGATGCCGTGGCCGAAACCGAGCGTGTCTTGCTCGTCGATGATCTCATCGCCACCGGCGGCACAGCCGAAGCCGCAATCAAACTCCTGCGCCGCGCCGGGGCCGAAGTGGTGGGCGCCACTTTCGTCATTGACCTGCCGGATCTCGGAGGTGCCAAGCGCATCGAAGCCATGGGCGTGCCCTGCGCCAGCCTCGTGAGCTTTGAGGGCGAGTAGGTTTACCTGCACCTGAGCTCTGAATTCTGCTATCCTACGCCCATCAGGGGAAGGATTCATCATGTTTGTAGGCCATTATGGACCGGCGCTCGCCGGGCCGCGCTTCGTCAAAACCGTGCCGGTCTGGGCGATGTGTATCGCCGTTCAGTTTCTCGATTATCTATGGGGCGTCTTTGTCTATTTTGGCATAGAGAATGTCCGCATCGAGCCGGGCTTTACCGCCGTCAGCCCGCTGGATCTCTATGACATGCCGTGGACGCACTCCCTCCTCATGGCGGTGGTTTGGTCCGTTGTGTTGGGCTTTATATGGTCACTGTTTGCGCGGACGCAAAAGCGCGCCGGGGCCATCATCATCGGTCTGGGTGTCTTTTCACACTGGCTGTTGGATCTGCTGGTGCATGTGCCAGATCTCGCCCTTTGGCCCGGTGGCCCGAAGGTTGGCTTTGGCCTGTGGAATAATGAGCCGGTCGCGCTGACGTTGGAGTTTGGCGTGTTAGCCGTTGGCCTCTTGCTCTACATTTCCGCCACCCGCGCCAAAGGGGCGTTTGGCAAAATCGGTCCCTGGATTTTCGGCGCGCTTCTCGTCGGGCTCTATTCGATCAGTTTCTTCGCGCCGCCGCCGGAAACCGCCCAGCAATTCGGCCCCATGGCCATTGGGCTTTATACGCTGGTCGCAGTTTTGGCGTGGCTATTCTGCGACAGGGTTCGCGAGGCGAAGTAATTCCCTCACCCTCGAAAGCCACCCACGGGTTGGCCGTCTTTCTCTCCCTCTCCCTTGAGGGAGAGGGAAGAGCACGAATTCGCGTAGCGAAGAGGGATCGGGGTGAGGGGGTTACTCCCCCAACAACTC
>Ga0316204_10012419_pt1 | contig 10391 bp, 10 predicted proteins | sample 6monrhotite_MG_2_FD_205661 | JGI IMG/M metagenome (GOLD analysis project Ga0316204, IMG submission 205661) | Microbial mat bacterial communities from mineral coupon in-situ incubated in ocean water Damariscotta River, Maine, United States -... | ecosystem: Environmental > Aquatic > Marine >... | reverse complement strand
CCGTCGGCTTTGCAGGCATGACAGGACCGTACCTGCTGATGATTTGGTGGACGAAGCTGACCAGCATCGGTGGTTACGCCGGTATTGGCGCCGGGTTCGCTACATTCATAGCAGCGCCGGCGATCTTCCCGGAGTGGCCCGCCAGCCTTATCGCGGCGATCGCCTCGTTGATCGTTGCGGTTGTCGTATCGCTGGCCACGCAGAAGTCGAGCCCGCCGCGACCGCTGACGGATGCCGATGAGCAACCCCTCGAGCTGTCCGACCGCCTTGGCACATTGCCGCTGTTCCGGAAGGCCGACTAGGTCTTGGATACGCAGGCGACGATTTTCGTCGGAGTTGCGGTTTATATCCTGCTGATGCTGGTCGTCGGCATTTACGCATCGCGAAAAACGCATTCATCGGCGGAGTTTGCCGTTGCTGGCCGCAGCCTGCCGCTTTGGCTATGCGCGGCGACCATCGCGGCCACCTGGTTTGGTGGCGGCATGATGATGGGTGGCTCGGGTGCCGCGTACGACGACGGTATGCTTGGCGTAATAGCCGATCCGTTCGGCGCGGCGGTTTGCCTGTTTCTGGTCGGGCTGTTCTTTGCGCGCCTGATGCGGCGACTCAAGTACTTCACCATTGTCGAGTTTGTCGAGTGTCGTTTCGGTCCGACCTGCGGCGTCATCATGTCAGCGGGCGCGTTGTTCTCTTCGATACTGTGGACCGGCGGCATGCTGGTCGCGTTCGGCTTTGTGTTTGAGTCTCTGACAGGCACGCCATTGGTCGTTGGCATTCTTGGCGGCGCCCTGGTCGTCGTTATCTATACGACCGTGGGTGGCATGCTCGCCGTCGCACTCACCGACGTGATCCAGATTGTCATTATTGCCGTCGGTCTCCTCACCTTGCTTGTAGTCGTGCTGATTGATGCGGGCGGCTGGGGTGCGGTGTCAGCACAGTTGCCGGAGAACACCTGGCGCATGTACCCGCTGCAGAACACGCCGGAGGTGTGGCTCAACTACATTCGTGCCTGGCTCATTTTTGGTCTCGCCGATATCGCATCGCAGTCATTGGCCCAGCGCGCCATGGCCGCAAAGGATGAAGACACTGCCGTTAAGGCGTTCTACGTTGCAAGTATCGGCTACATCGCGTTTGGCATGATTCCGGTGATGCTCGGCGTCATCGCCAGCGTCACAATGCCTGAGCTTGCAAACTCTGAAGCCGTGCTGCCGGCGCTAGCGCTGGAACATCTGCACCCGATCGCCGTCGCTTTGTTTGTCGGCGCATTGCTCGCCGCAATCATGAGCTCATGTGACAGCACCTTGCTCGCGGGCGCCACCGTGATCAGCACCAACATCCTGCCGTTTTTCAAGAAAGACGCCAGCGATCAGCTGCGGCTCAGGGTGTCGCGGATCGGAATCTGGATGTGTGGTGCTGTGGCGGTCGCCGTCGCTCTGAACGCACAGGTCGTTTTCGACACCGCCCTCGATGCCAACCTGCTGACGCTCGCGGCCATTATCGTGCCCTTCATTCTTGGTGTGTGGTGGAAGAAAGCCAATCGCACCGGTGCGCTTTCGGCCATGACCGTCGGCATCGTCGTGTGGTTGTTGTCCGGGCTCGTGTATCCGCATTTGCCGGGTGACCTCATCGGCCTGGGTGCTTCTTTCCTGACGATGATTATTGTGACGCCATTGACGCAGAAATTCGATCCTCCGCGCGGTCTCGTTGACAGCGATGGCAAGTCGGTTGAGCTGGCTAATCGACTGGGTACTGTGTAGAAAGTACAACAGATATGAGCGGTTACTTCGACGAACTAAAGAGACGCAACGTGTTCCGCGTGGGCGCCGCCTATGCGGTCGTCGGCTGGCTGACGATCGAGGTTGTCGACACCATCGCTCCCCGCATGGCGATGCCGGAGTGGGTGCCCGGGTTCTTCATCATCCTGGTTCTTTTAGGCTTTCCCATCGCGCTGCTGTTTTCCTGGGCGTTCGAACTGACGCCGGAAGGTCTGAAGAAGACCGCAGAAGTTGACGCGGACGAGTCCATCGCCTCGAACACCGGCCAGAAGATCAACTACTTCATCATTGCAGCGCTGCTGGCGTTCATTCTGTTCCAGCAGTTCGCGCCATCCTTGCGCGACTTGTCGCCGTTCGCTGCGGACACCGGTGAAGCGCAAGCGATCGCCATTGCCGTACTGCCCTTCGCGGACCTTTCTGCAGACCGGGACCAGGAGTACCTGGGCGACGGTGTCGCTGAAGAAATTCTCAACGTGCTGGCGGGCATAGACGGACTCAAGGTCACGTCGCGTACTTCGGCGTTTGCATTCAAGGGACAGAACATTGCCATACCGGAGATAGCCAACATCCTTCGCGTCAGCCACGTTGTCGAAGGCAGTATCCGCAAACAGAACGACCAGGTTCGCATCACTGCACAGCTGATTAACGTCGAGGACGACAGCCACCTCTGGTCGGATACGTTCGACTCCGACCTGAGCAACATCTTTCGACTGCAGGACGAAATTGCAGACTTCATTTCGGCCGCACTCTCCAGCGAACTTGGCCTGACACTCGCAGGTGTTGATCGGGAAACGCCGGACTGGGATGTTGGCGCCTATGAGCTCTACCTGCGTGCGCGACAACAAGTTGTCGCGCGAGAAAACTTTGAGGAACCCATCAGGCTGCTGGATGCCGCGTTGCTAATCGAACCGGATTTCGCCGATGCATGGGCGGAAAAAGGCGCAGCGCTCGCGCTGTACGCTTTTCAACAGTCATTTTATGACGAGGATTTTCCAGCCGCGCTGGCGACCTATGAGCTTTCCTGGGCTGCCGCACAACGAGCTACCGAGCTTGAGCCCGGACATCCGCTGGGACTCGCCGTGCAGGGGCTCGTGCGGTTGAACCAGAAGCGTTGGATCGAAGCGCGCGTCTATTTCGAGCGTGCTATCAGCGTTAACAATCCGAACGACTATGCGTTCTTATGGCTGGGCATCCTGCAAACACTGACCGGTGACACCGAAGGCGCAATAGCGATGTTCGAGTCACGACTTGAGGAAAGCCCATCGGCACCGAACCTGGTGCGCTGGCATGTGCAGACGCTGGAGGGCCTGGGTCGATCGGGAATCATCTGGGACTCGAAGGCGGCCTCAGGGAAAACCGCTCAGCTGGAGACTGTTTTTACAAAGCAGACCGCCGGATTGCAGCTCGGAAAAATCAGCATCGATGACTTTGTAGCCTGGTTTGAAACGATCTCGACTGACATGAGCGCAGAAGAGCGCGCATCGGCCATCACACTGATACGCACGCTGCACGATGATCCTGAGGCGGCAATCGATACAGCCGTATGGAATCGACTGAAGCAACAGGGCGCTCTCAAGTTGGTAAGATCGTACGCTATCGCGATTGGCAAAAATTACGCCCGGTATGCAGCCGTCGAGCGGCTCAACCTGATAGCGGCGCAGCCAAACGACAATAGCCTGACGTTATTCTGGAGTGAGGCCGCATCGAGCGTGCGCCAAAGCCCCGAATTTCACGAGATGGTTCGGGAGCTGGATCTGCCCACCTACTGGGATCTGTATGGCTGGCCGCCAGCGTGCCTGCGCACAGGCACGAACGACTTCGAGTGCCAATAGCGCCTAGCGCTTGCCCTTCATCTTCTGCGCCGCGCGATAACGCGCTTCGGCTTCGGCGAGTTCCGCCTGCGCACGCTTGACGTCGGTCTCCGCTGAGACACCCTCGAGCGCCTTCCTGGCTTCATCGCGTGCGGCAAGTGCCGCAGCTTCGTCGAGCTGGTCACCGCGCAGCGCGGTATCGGCAAGAATCTTCACGCCGTGCGGCTGCACCTCGAGGATGCCGCCCGTGATGTAGTACGCGTGCTCAACATCGTCCAGACCAATAACGCGCACTTCACCGGGCTTCAGCATCGTCAGCATCGGTGCGTGACGTGGCGTGATACCGACCTCGCCCATCTTCGCCGGGGCGAAGACCATTTTGCCGTCGGCCGAGTGCAGTTCACCCTCTGCCGATACGATGTTGACGTTGATTGTTGCCATGGTGTTTCCCTACTGGAAGTTCTTGGCGTTCTCGACAGCTTCGTCGATCGTGCCGACCATGTAGAAAGCCTGCTCCGGAATGTGATCGTAGTCGCCGTTAACGATGCCGTTAAAGCCGCGGATCGTCTCGGCCAGCGAAACGTACTTGCCGGGCGAGTTGGTGAAGACCTCAGCAACGAAGAACGGCTGCGACAGGAACTTCTGGATCTTGCGAGCACGGTTAACGATTTGCTTGTCTTCTTCCGACAGCTCGTCCATACCCAGGATGGCGATGATGTCCTGCAGCTCTTTGTAGCGCTGCAGTACTGCCTGCACTCCACGAGCACAGTCATAGTGCTCCTGGCCGATAACGAGCGGATCAAGAATACGTGAAGTCGAGTCGAGCGGATCAACGGCCGGGTAAATACCAAGCTCGGCGATGTTACGCGACAGTACGAGCGTGGCGTCAAGGTGAGCAAAGGTCGTTGCCGGTGACGGGTCAGTCAAGTCATCAGCGGGTACATAAACGGCCTGGAACGACGTGATGGAACCGGTCTTGGTCGAAGCAATGCGCTCCTGCAGTACGCCCATTTCCTCAGCCAGCGTCGGCTGGTAGCCCACAGCTGAAGGCATACGACCCAGCAGTGCGGATACTTCCGTTCCGGCAAGCGTGTAACGGTAGATGTTGTCGATGAACATGAGGACGTCACGACCTTCGTCGCGGAACGCCTCAGCCATGGTCAGACCGGTAAGCGCGACGCGCAGACGGTTACCAGGAGGCTCGTTCATCTGACCGTAAACCAGCGATACCTTGTCGATAACGCCAGAGTCCGTCATCTCGTGATAGAAGTCGTTACCTTCACGAGTACGCTCACCAACACCTGCGAATACTGAGTAGCCGCCGTGCTCTTTAGCGATGTTATTGATGAGCTCCATCAGCGTTACGGTCTTACCTACACCGGCGCCACCGAACAGGCCAACCTTACCGCCCTTTGAGATAGGCATGATGAGGTCGACAACCTTGATGCCCGTTTCGAGCAGCTCGGTCGTTGCCGCCTGCTCTTCGTAAGAAGGCGGGTTGCGATGGATCGGCCAGCGCTCTTCAGAGCCAATCTCGCCGGCGTTGTCGATCGGATTGCCGAGCACGTCCATGATGCGGCCGAGGGTCTTCTCGCCAACTGGAACCGTGATCGCGGAGCCCGTATTGCTGACAGACATGCCACGCTTCAGACCCTCCGAGGAGCCCATTGCAATGGTGCGAACCACGCCGTCACCCAGCTGTTGCTGAACTTCAAGCGTAATGCCCGCGTCATCAATGACGAGTGCGTCATAAATTTTGGGAATCTGGCCAGCCGGGAACTCAACGTCCACAACCGAACCAATAACCTGCACAGTATTTCCGGTGCTCATCTTTAGGTTCCTTCTAACCCGATACGGCAGCAGCGCCGCCGACAATTTCTGAAATTTCTTGTGTAATAGAGGCCTGGCGAGCCTTGTTGTACTGCAGCTGCAGTTTCTCAATGATCTCGCCGCCGTTGTCCGTCGCGGACTTCATCGCGACCATCTTCGCCGCCATCTCGCAGGCGAAGTTCTCGACCGCGCCACGATACACCTGTGACTCGATGTAACGACCCAATATGTCGTCCAGCAAATCGCCTGCATCGGGCTCGTAAATGTAGTCCCAGTGCTCCTGCAAATCGGTGTCGCCAAGCTCGATAGCGCTAATCGGCAACAGCGTGGTGACTTCCGGCCTCTGGCTCATCGCACTGATGAACTCGTTGTGCACGAGGAACAGGCGATCAATGTTGCCGTCCTCGTAAGAGTCGAGCATGATTTTGATGGCGCCCAACAGGTCATTAACCTGGGGCTTGTCGCCAAGATGCGTAGCGGTGCCGACGACATTGCCGCCCATGCGACGGAAGAACTGCACGCCCTTCGCGCCGACCAGCGCCAGGTCAACCTCGGCGCCGTCGTTCTGCCACTTGCTGATCTCACCGATAACCGTCTTGAACAGGTTGGCATTGAGGCCACCGCACAAACCACGATCGGTTGAGATGACAATCATGCCAACTCGCTTGGCATCACGCTCGGTCATGAACGGGTGCTTGTAGTCCGGGTTGGCATGCGACAGGTGACCAATAACACGGCGAATGCTGCGCGCATACGGCCGTGAGGCTTCCATCTGCTTTTGTGCCTTGCGGATCTTGCTGGCCGCAACTTTTTCCATCGCACTCGTGATCTTCTGAATATTTTTTACAGAAGCGATCTTCGAGCGGATTTCCTTTTCGCCGGACATTAGTAAGCGCCTTTCTCCGCGAACGCTTCGCAGATCCCTTTGAGGGTTGCGGCGATCTCGTCGTTGTAGTCACCGGACTCGTTCATAGCGTCGAGGTCCGCCTGGTTGTGTGCACGAGCGAAGTCGTGCAACGCCTCTTCGTAGTTAACAACCTTATTCGCCGGCACGGGATCAAGGAACCCTTCGTTTGCCGCGAACAATGACAGTGCCATCTCTGCGACCGAAAGCGGCGAGTACTGCTTCTGCTTCATCAGCTCGGTTACGCGCTCACCGCGCTCCAGCTGTGCGCGCGTCGAAGCGTCGAGGTCAGAAGCAAACTGTGCGAATGCCGCCAGCTCGCGATACTGCGCGAGCGCAAGACGAACACCGCCGCCGAGCTTCTTGATGATCTTCGTCTGAGCCGCACCGCCTACACGAGATACCGACAGACCGGCGTTAATAGCCGGGCGGATACCTGCGTTGAAGAGGTCGGTCTCGAGGAAGATCTGACCGTCCGTAATCGAGATCACGTTGGTAGGTACAAACGCCGAAACGTCACCAGCCTGCGTCTCAATGATCGGCAGTGCCGTCAATGATCCGGTCTTGCCCTTGATCTTGCCGCCTGACACTTTTTCTATATGGTCGGCGTTGACGCGACAGGCGCGCTCGAGCAGACGTGAATGCAGGTAGAAGACGTCACCGGGGTAGGCTTCACGACCCGGCGGACGACGCAGCAACAGAGATACCTGGCGGTATGCCCATGCCTGCTTGGTCAGGTCGTCGAAGATGATCAGGGCGTCTTCACCCTTATCGAGGAAGTACTCACCCATCGAGGTGCCGGAGTACGGAGCGATGTACTGCATGGCGGGGCTATCGGCAGCAGACGCGGCAACGATGATGGTGTGCTCCAGCGCGCCTTCTTCTTCAAGCTTGCGGACAACGCCGGCGACTGAAGAGGCTTTCTGGCCGATGGCAACGTAGATACATTTAATGCCGGTACCGCGCTGGTTGATGATTGCATCAACCGCAACAGCGGTCTTGCCGGTCTGGCGGTCACCAATGATCAGCTCACGCTGGCCACGACCGATGGGCACCATCGAGTCAATTGACTTCAGGCCGGTCTGTACCGGCTGGTCAACAGACTTACGCTCAATAACGCCAGGGGCGACCTTCTCGATCGGCGCACTCAGGTCCGTATCAATCGGGCCCTTGCCGTCGATCGGGGTACCCAGCGCGTCGACGACGCGACCCAGCAGGGCGTCACCGATCGGCACCTCGAGGATGCGGCCCGTCGTCTTGACGGTGTCGCCTTCCGAGATGTGCTTGTAGTCACCGAGGACAACCGAACCGACTGAATCCTGTTCAAGGTTCAGCGCCATACCGAAGGTGTTACCCGGGAACTCGAGCATTTCGCCGTAGCGAGCATCGGCCAGGCCGTGAACGCGCACGATACCGTCGGTTACGGCGATTACCGTACCAACATCACGCGCTTCGGAGCTCGCCTCGAAGTTCTCGATGCGTTCTTTAATCAGCGTGCTGATTTCAGAAGCTTTGAGTGCCATTTTGTCTTCCTCTCTATTTGACCAGCGCGGTTGTCAGGCCTTCAAGCCTGGACCGCAGTGATCCATCAATAACGATATCGCCGGCCTGTATAACAGCGCCGCCAATAAGGTCTGCGTTTATTTCTGTTTCAATGTTCACGTCGCGACCAAAGCGCGCTTTCAGCGCGCGGGCTATCTCTGCAACCTGCTCACTACTGAGCGGCGTTGCCGATGTCACAACAGCATCAACCGTGTTCTCAACCTCTGCCTTGAGCGCGTCGAACTGCTCGGCGATCTCCGGAAAGGCAACGACACGATCGTTCTCGATGAGTAACTTCAGGAAATTGGTGCCGTGCTTACTGCCACCAGCGAACACTGAACCTTCACCGGCCGCTTTGGAAAACAACCCCTGCAGGAACGACAATCGTTTGTCGTCCGACAACGTCGGTATTCCCATGAAGTCGGCGACCTGTCCGTCAGCCAGCAGCGTTTTAGCGACGGCCAGCGAGTCGGAGAGCTCAACCAACGCGTTGTCTTCCTGCGCAACATCGAAAATTGCCTGCGCGTAGGGCCGGGCTACTGTGTTGTTGTCCGCCATGATCGACTAGATCTCCTGCGCCAGCTTGCCCAGGATGTCTTCGTGCGTATCGGCATCGATCTCGCGCATCAGGATCTTCTCGGCGCCGGCCATCGCAATCGCAGAAACCTGGCCACGCAACTCTTCGCGAGCGCGGTTGGCTTCCTGTTCGATCTCAGCCTTGGCTGCAAGCAGCTGACGCTCGCGTTCCTTGACACCGTCGGTCTTACCTTCTGCGACGATTTCATTGGCACGTGCGTGCGCCTGATCGAGGATGCTTGATGCCTGACGACGTGCGTCTGCAACGATCTCCTCGGATTCGGCGCTTGCCTGCTCGAGTTTTTCCTGACCCTGATCGGCAGCAGCAAGACCTTCGGCGATCTTCTCCTGACGCTCTTCGATCGCTGCAAGCAGCGGCGGCCAGATGTACTTCATGCAGAACCAGACGAAAACGATCATTGCGATCGTCTGGCCCAGCAAGGTCATGTTGATATCCACAATCTGCTCCTAGTTACAGATCTTGTCTTGCAGGGGCGAGCTCAAGCTCACTCCCACGATCGCTTTAACCGCCGGTTGCAGCCTGAAGCTGGCCGATGAACGGGTTTGCGAATGCGAAGAACAGTGCGATACCAACACCAATCATTGCCACGGCGTCGAGCAGTGCGACGACGATGAACATTTTCGTCTGCAGCATCGGAGCCAGCTCCGGCTGGCGTGCAGCACCTTCAAGGAAGCGGCCGCCCAGAAGGCCCATGCCGATACCAACGCCGAGGGCGCCGAGACCGATCAGAAGTGCGACAGCGATAGCCGTGAAGCCAATAACAGTTTCCATCAATTTCTCCTAACGAGATGTTTTTCTAACTTGTTGAAATAAAAAGGTAAGTTTATTAATGCGTTTCCGATGCCAAGCTCAAATACACTATGGTCAGCATCATGAAAATAAAGGCCTGTAGCGTCACAATCAGCACGTGGAATACCGCCCAGCCAAAGTGCAATGGCAGCTGCCAGACTCCGAGCAGTGCTATCAGGATAAAAATGAGTTCGCCGGCAAACATGTTGCCGAACAGTCGCAGGCTCAATGAAACCGGCTTCGCCAGCAGAGCGACCGACTCTAGAATGAAGTTGAACGCGATAATGAACGGCGCCGCGATGATGCCAGGGCCCTTCAGGGGCGGTGCGATCGGGTGCAGCGTCAGCTCGCCGATAAAGCCTGTAATGCCCTTGTTCTTGATCGTGTAGAAAATGATCAGGAAGAACACGGCGATCGACATACCGAAGGTAACGTTGACGTCAGTGGTCGGCACCACCTTCATGTACGGGATGCCTGCAGCACCCGCGGCCATCGGAATCCAGTCGACCGGCACCAGGTCCATGAGGTTCATCAGGAACACCCAGACGAAGATTGTCAGGCCGAGCGGCGCGATCAGCCTGCTCTTGCCGTGGAAGGTATCCTTGACGCTACCGTCCACGAACTCGACGATGATCTCAACCACCGCCTGAAATTTGCTCGGCTTGCCCGCCGTAGGTTTTTTCGCGATCGAACGAAACAGCGTCACGAAAACCAGGCCTAGCAGCACCGACCAGAACATCGAGTCGACGTTGACTGCCATTGGGTTACCAGCGCATTGATTCCATACCCACTCACCCGATTCTGCCTTGCAGACCTGCAGGTTTTGCAGGTGGTGAGCAATATAGTCGCTTGAGGTTTGTGGGCCGTGTCCGCCTTCACTCGCCATTCTTAGATTCCGTTTCCAATTCCTGTTGTTCTTCGTCACGCGTCAGGAAACCTGCGAAGGTCACCAGCTGCGTACCTATGAATGCGACAAACAATGGTGCCGCCGCAAGCGGTCGCACCAGCGTGAACACGATGATGAACATCACCACGGTCAGCGCAAGCTTGCCCAATTCACCGATGTAAGCCGCCTGAATCAGGGCACGTGCCCCTGGATCCCGACGCGGTACTGCAAGCCGCAACGCCAGAAATGCATTTGG
>Ga0316204_10012418_pt1 | contig 10391 bp, 7 predicted proteins | sample 6monrhotite_MG_2_FD_205661 | JGI IMG/M metagenome (GOLD analysis project Ga0316204, IMG submission 205661) | Microbial mat bacterial communities from mineral coupon in-situ incubated in ocean water Damariscotta River, Maine, United States -... | ecosystem: Environmental > Aquatic > Marine >... | reverse complement strand
AACATGGGATATTGAGCAGATGGTTAAAGAAATGCAAACAGCGGTATCAGCTGGCGTTATGGGCATGGATAAATTCAGCGATGAAGTTCGTGGTGGTGTCAACGATGTACAACAAGTGGGGGCACAACTCTCCGTTATTATTGACGATGTACAAGCTTTGCTGCCTAGCTTTGAAGCTGTTCATGAAGGTATGCAAAATCAAGCATTAGGCGCACAACAAATTAACGAATCAATTAGTCAGCTAAGTGAAGGCACACAACAAACAGCAGATTCATTACGACAATCTGGCGGCGCATTAAGCCAGTTGAATGATGCTGCGCGTAGCCTACAAAGTGGTGTCTCTATATTTAAGATTAAGTCGACGTCTTAATTAACTTAACGTCAAATAACTATGTTATTACTAACTTTCCAGATTAATAATGAACACTATGCAGTCCGTGCAACTGACGTTATCGAAATCTTACCTTTGACAACGATAAGGCCAATGCCTCTTGCGCCAAAGTGTATAGCAGGTGTATTAGATTATAGGCAGAAGATTTTACCCGTTATTGATCTTGTTGAATTAACAAATAATAGACCTCACAACAAAGTATTAAGTAGTCGTATCATTATTATGAATTATTCTGTTAATCAGGATAATCATCCCATCGGACTCATTGCAGAAAAAGTAACTGACACCATCAGCATTGATGAAAAGAAACTATCTGCCTCGAATATAACAATACCTAACGCCAGTTATTTAGGGAAAATGTATAAAGACTCAGAAAATTTTGTACAAATTATTGAGGTTAATTCAATTTTATCAGCAGAGATTCAAAATATGCTTTTTCAAGATTCGAACACTTTGAAATCACTTGCGATGAATTAACAGTAAAATGTTTTTAGAGAAAATATCATCTATCTTATATGATTCAATTGGTTTAAATACTAATTCAATTGGCCAACAAGCCATTTTAGATGCCGTCAATATTCGCATGAAGGATTGTTCAATAAATGACATCGAACAGTATCACGTAAAACTATTGACACAAGACAGTGAGTTAAAAGAACTCATTGAAGAAGTGGTCGTGCCTGAGACATGGTTTTTTAGAGACAATAAACCCTTTAAACAATTAATAAAATTTGCTGATGAAGAATGGGGGGCAAAAACAAGCAACAAACCGTTACGTATTCTAAGTCTTCCTTGTGCCACAGGAGAAGAACCCTATTCCATTGCAATGACGATGCTAGAAGCAGGGTTTATGCCATCACAGGTTCAAATTGAAGCATTAGATATCAGTAAGCGTAATATACGTCGCTGTAGAGAAGCTGAATATCGGCCACATTCGTTTAGAGGTGTGGCGAACTCGGTAAGGGATCGTTTCTTTCATGAGGTTGAAGGTAATAAATACCAGCCTGATATCATTGTAAAATCGATGGTGAATTTTTCACAAGCCAGTATTCTTGATCCAAAATTTCTTTTTTCTAAAAAGTCATATGATGTTGTTTTTTGTAGAAATTTACTTATCTATTTTGACAGCGAAACACAGTTAAAAGCAAAGCGTGCACTCAACAAACTTTTAACCGCTAATGGTTTATTGTTTTTAGGCCATGCAGAAACCGGTATCTTCCTAAATAGCTGGCACTTATCTAAGAAATACCCGAAAGCATTTATTATGCGAAAGTTTAATGATGGTGACGAGGTTGCGCCTAAACATAATAAAAATGGTATCTTACCAAAAAGACAAACCTATCAAAGAAAGCTAGTAACAAACATTAAAAAATCAATAAAGCCACGAGTATTCAAAGCGAACACATCGAATAAAGAAAATCAGCATACAGGCCATTCTTTTCAAGATAGCAATAAAGAGTCACTCACTGGTGCATATCAATTATTCAGTAATAAAAACTTTATAGATGCAGAAAAATTATGCCTTAAATTACTTGATAAGAATAAACAAGATAGCAAGATCCATCTGTTACTTGCTCAAATACATATAGAAATCAAGAGCATTGAACAAGCTAAAAAATACCTACATAACGTAATCTATTTATCACCAGGTAACTATGAAGCATTGATGCAGTTATATCGCATTGAATTAAACGAAGGAAATAATATACAAGCAGAAAGATTATTGAAACGTGCAGAAAGAGCGCAAGCTAAGGGAGGTCAGTAATATGAATGATAAACATCATAATCTGGCTGCACCGAAGTTAAATTCACCAATGAATAATTGCTGGAATAGGATTGGTATTTGGGGGAAAGAAATTCCGCGATGTGAGAAACTTGAAGTTTATATTCATTGTCGAAACTGTACCGTATACACAGAAGCAGGACGTCAAGTACTCGAGCGTAATTTAACCGATGGCTATGAGTCTGACTGGGCAAAAGTTTACTCTCAAAATAAACAAGAGCATATAAGAAACAAAGAATCTCTGACCATATTTCGTTTGGGAGATGAAATATTGGCTATCCCCACTGAATATATTATGTCCATAAATGACATCGGTAATATCCATACTATTCCACACAATGATAACAAAGTATTACGGGGTATAATTAATCTAGAGGGTGAACTGAAAATTTGTATCTCTTTAGGACGTCTGCTGGGCTTGAATAAAGCGGTAAATGAAATTAATGAGAAACATCGTGTTTATAACCGTATGGTTGAAATCACATACCAAGGTAAGGAATACATCTTTATCACCAGCGAAGTACTTGGCATTCACAGTATTACAGAAAAAGATTACAAAGAATTACCCGCTACAATTTCACAAGCAAAAGGTACCTACTCAAAAGCATTGATTGAATGGAAAGAAAATGATATCGCATATTTAGATATTGGTTTAATTTTCTATAACCTGGATAGAAACTTAGCATGAGTAATAATATTAACCCAATGTTACCTTTGTTCTATATGGAAGCTGAATTACAGTTCCCTATCATAAAAAAGAACCTAGGTAATTTTGTTACAAATAAACAATTTGATGTTGAAGAATTACTAAAAGCGTTAACCTCATTCAAGGGTGCTGCAAAAATCGCCAGCCTTAATGAAATATTTGAGAATACTGTGTCTATTGAGGTACTAATTGAATCGCATACAAAAACACCTGTTAAGCTTAATGATAAATCAATATCTGCTCTTTTAAATAACATTGAAATCCTAAGCAACATTATCGAACAAAAGGACATCAATAATCTGATATATGAGAATGAAACTCTTAGTGATATAACAACCACCATTAAAAACATTAAAAGCGACATTAATTCTGTTACCGCTGACGAAAAAGTAGCCTCCCAGCCGGATCCTATTAAAAAACCAGTCCCTCTTTCTGCAGACCTTTCGATGATGGAACTTTTTCGTGCAGAATCAGAGTCACAAACAAGCACGCTAAGTGAAAAACTTCTTGAATTAGAAAATAATCCTGAAGACCCTCAATTATTAGAAAACTTAATGCGTGCAGCTCACTCTTTTAAAGGTGCGGCACGCATGGTAGGCATCGATCATGCCGTTTCAATTGGTCATGTAATGGAAGATGTGTTTGTCGCAGCACAAAAAAATCAACTTATCTTGTCAAATGAAAATATGGATATATTACTCGCCAGTGTTGACTTACTTTCTAGCATGGCACAATCGACAGCAGATGATTACGAAACATGGTGCGTCGAACATAATGATGAAATTAAAAATGCCAATATAGCGATAAAAGCAATTCTAGATGGTGAAAGTGAAAAAGTTAAAGTATCTGCTGACAAAATTAAAACTGTACATTCCGATAGTTCAGCAGCAGTCACTGACACTAATGCGAATAATGTTTCTGATAATAATAATGTACGTGTTTCGACCAATAACCTTAATCGTTTGATAGGACTTTCTAGTGAAGCTCAAATGGAATCTCGTTGGTTACAACCCTATTCTGTTTCTTTGTTACAAGTAAAAAAACAGCAAACTGACTTAATTAAACTAATGGATACATTACGAGACCATTTAGTTGATTTAAATGCAAATGAATCGATTTTTGACGTCATTAATGAAGCACATCAAAAAGCAGATATTTGTCGTGACCTTTTAACTCAAAGACTTACTGAACTTGAAAACTATGATCGCCGCTCAAGTAGTTTGTCTCATCGTTTAAATAACGAAATACTTAAAATACGTATGCGTCCTTTTTCAGATGGCACAAAGGGATTTAGTCGTTTGGTAAGAGATGTCTCTCGCTCATTGAATAAAGAAATTGATCTCAGGATAAATGGACTCAACACTCAAGTAGATCGTGACATCCTCGATAAACTACAAGCTCCATTGAATCATTTGTTACGTAATGCTATTGATCATGGTATAGAAGATGAACAAGAACGATTAATAAACAAAAAACCGGCCAAAGGTACTATCACCTTAGAAGCGAGTCACAATGCGGGAATGCTGACTATCAAGGTTCAAGATGATGGAAAAGGTATCGATTTAGATAAGTTACGTGAAAAAATTATTAAGAAAAAACTTGTCTCGTCTGATATGGCAGAAAAATTATCTGAATCTGAACTATTAGATTTCTTATTCTTACCAAACTTCTCGACTAGAGAAAATGTAACTGAAATATCTGGCCGAGGTGTTGGACTTGATGTTGTACATACCGCCTTACAAGAGATGCGCGGAACCATAAGAGCCACCACTCAACTTGGCAAAGGGATGACATTTTTATTTCAATTACCGCTCACGCTTTCTGTTATTCGGGCATTACTGGTAAAAATAAATAATGAAACGTATGCTTTTCCACTTGCTCATATTAATAAAACATTAAAAATTAATGCTCAGCAAATCGAGATAATGGAAAACAGACAATACTTTACTCTCGGCTCACAACATATTGGTGTTATCACTGCTCACCAAGTTCTTGAGCTAAATCATCAGCCACATCTCAATGAAGACATACCTATTGTTATATTGGGTAATCGGCTTAATAATTATGCCGTCGTTGTTGATGAATTTTTAGGCGAACGTAATTTATCAGTCCACACTATTGATGAACGCCTAGGGAAAATTCAAAACGTCAGCTCTGCTTCTTTAACAGAAGATGGTCATCCATTATTAATCTTCGATGTAGAAGATATGATACGCTCTATAGACATTTTATTGTCTGATGGTCGCCTGAGGAATATTGATAAAACGCAAAGCAGCGCCAAAGAGCCAGAAAACAGTAGTAAAAAAAGAGTGCTGGTCGTTGATGATTCAATTACTGTTAGAGAAACCGAGCGTAATCTATTAGAAAGCGAAGGTTATCAGGTAGAAATTGCTGTTGATGGCATGGATGGTTGGAATGCTACCCGTACTAATCAATACGACTTAATTATTAGTGATATTGACATGCCAAGAATGAATGGTTTTGAATTAGTTGAACAAATAAAAAGTGATGATCGGTTTAAAAATATTCCTGTCATCATCGTATCTTATAAAGATAGAGAAGAAGATCGTTTACGCGGACTTGATGTTGGTGCTGATTACTATTTAACAAAAGGTAGTTTTCATGATGATACATTTATAGAGGCTGTATCAGATTTAATAGGCGAAGCATAAAAATATCACTACATAGTTAAAAATGACTAAGGTTAAAATATTTAATGAGAATTGCGATAGTTAATGATACTCCAATGATACTCGAGAGCTTAAAGAGGATCATTATTTCATCTAGCCAACACGAAATAGCTTGGCTTGCAGAAAATGGAAAAATCGCAACAGAAGTTTGCGCGCATGATACTCCCGATCTCATTTTAATGGATCTCATTATGCCGATAATGGATGGAGCTGAAGCAAGTAAAATAATTATGCAGCACTCTCCTTGTGCCATTCTTGTGGTCACCTCAAGTGTTGAGGGTAATGCCAGCCTAGTATTTAATGCCATGGGTAGTGGTGCTTTAGATGCAGTCAACACACCTGTTTTAAATCCCGAACACCCGGACTATAGCGCAGATAATTTATTACGTAAAATTGGTGTTATTGAAAAACTCATTAGACCTAATATTACTATCCCTAAGCAGACTGAAACATCTTCAATAAAAAGAACAAATAAGTCTAAAGATGCAATGCTTCTCGCTATTGGTTCATCAACAGGTGGGCCTGCAGCATTAGTCACTTTACTTTCCGCCCTGCCTTCTGATTTTGATGCGGCCATTGTTATTGTTCAGCATATTGATCAACAGTTTTGTTTAGGATTGATTGAGTGGATAGACGAACAAATCCATTTGCCCGTTACTATGGCAAAAAATGGTGAAGCGCCAATGGAAGGTCATGTTTATGTTTCAGCGGGCGATCAGCATTTAACTCTTGATGTAAATGGAAAATTTACTTACAGCCATGAACCCGTCAGTTACCCTTACCAACCATCGGTGAATGAATTTTTTAATAGTGTCGCGACTCATTGGCAGGGTGATGCTTATGGCGTTTTGTTAACAGGAATGGGCAAAGATGGTGCAGTTGGACTACTGGCTATGAAACAAAAAGGCTACCCCACTATTGCTCAAGATGAAGAATCATGTGCTGTCTACGGGATGCCAAAGGCTGCAGCAAAATTAAATGCAGCAAAGTATGTATTACCGCTCGTGGATATTAGTTCTCAATTACTAAAAGATATAAACTAACTGTAAGTCACAGGAATCATTATGACCGATGGTATTGCAAATATAGATTTGAAACCGATTGAGGATTATCAAGCAATTGTATTGCTTGTTGATGACCAGGCAATGGTGGGTGAAGCCATTCGTCGAATGTTGGAAAATGAATCCGATATTGAATTTCATTATTGTGAAGATCCTGCAAAAGCATTAGAAACAGCAATGAATGTAAACGCCACCATCATATTACAAGATTTAGTTATGCCAGATATTGATGGTATGACACTACTGCGTTTTTATAAAAACCATCCTGATACATCGGCTATACCCGTCATCATACTGTCATCAAAAGAAGATGCAGAAATCAAAAGTGATAGTTTCTCTAGCGGCGCAAATGATTACCTCGTCAAGCTACCTGATCCTATTGAACTTATCGCACGTATTCGCGCGCATACCCGTCACTATCTTGCCGCTAAGCAACTAAATGAAGCTTATGCCGCAGTGAGACAAATGCAAGATCAGTTGGCTGAAGCAAACTCAAAACTGGAAGAACACAATGTTGAACTACAACGCCTTTCTACTATTGATGGCTTAACTGGCATTGCAAACCGCCGAACCTTTGATGTTTCGATGAAGAAAGAATGGTCTAGTGCTAGAAGAACAGATACTGATGTCGAAGTTTCTGTCATCATGATTGATATTGATAATTTTAAACTTTATAACGATGGCTATGGCCACCAACAAGGTGATGACTGCTTAAAACAAGTTGCTCAAGGTATTGCCACTTGTATCAAAAGAGACTGCGATCTCATTGCTCGTTACGGTGGAGAAGAGTTTGTAGCTATTTTGCCAAACACACCTGCCGAAGGCGCACTCCATATTGCTGAAATTATGCGCTCGCATGTCGAAAACCTGGCTATTCCACATGAATATTCACCATCAAGCAATATTGTGACTTTAAGCTTAGGGGTATCAACGGTTGTTCCTAGCGAACACAACAGTGCTGATAATTTAATCGAAGCTGCAGATAAGGCCCTTTATCAGGCAAAAGAAAGCGGCCGAAATAAGGTGATGACTCTACCTGATTTACTCTATCCTGATCCTCAATAAAATCCCTGAGACATACTTAATAGACTCGACTAATTTCGTCTTTGCGATTCTAAATTGCTCTATTTTCGCATATCATACGGCTAATAATTTGACTGATTTTTTAAAAGTAGTATGAGGAATAAGCAATGACCTACGTGGTAACCGAGAATTGTATTAAATGTGTCTACACAGACTGTGTTGAAGTCTGTCCTGTCGACTGTTTTCATATCGGTCCAAATTTTATGGTTATTGATCCTGATGAATGTATTGATTGCACCTTATGCGAACCAGAATGCCCCGCTGAAGCCATATTTGCCGAAGATGAACTTCCTGATGGCATGGATAGCTATATTGAACTTAATGAAGAGCTGTCACGAGAATGGCCCGTTCTTACGGAACAAACTGAGCCACCTGCCGATGCAGCAGATTGGGATGGAAAACCAGATAAGTTACAGTATTTAGAGCGGTAGCGGCCACTCAGCGCACTTTATGTCGCCGCAACACGTCACTCTCATTCATTATGGCGAAGAACCTCTCGCTCAGCTTGCTAGCGATATACTCAAACATTATTCAGATTGTTTACCTGATCTCACGTCAGATACCACTGGGGCGGTCATTTTATTGGCTGAAGCTCATGCGGCTAAACGTCTCCGCCACTTATTATTAGAACAAGCCAAGCAGCAAGGCATTCATGCTTTGTTATGCCCTAGAATATCAAATATACGTGACTGGGCTAAACAACAATTCAACCAGCATATGCCGTTACCTCATGATGTTTGTGGCCAACACCAACGCGAGCTCATACTATTTGATGCCTTAACCCAATACCAAAGCTTACTAGGCAGTGGTAGTCCGTGGCATTTGACGGATGACTTACTCAAACTTTTTGATGAGCTAACGCTTAACTTAAAACAATTACCTGAAAGTTATGAGGAATTTGAAAATGAAATTGCCCAAGCGTATGGAATCAATGCAAGTGAATTTCCTTCTTTAGGACGAGAAGCAAGCTTAGTCTATACCTTATGGCATGCGTGGCACACACAACTTAAAGCAGAACAACTATTCGATAGTGAAGCCGCTTATTTGTTAGGGCTCCAGGCTGGATTAAAACATAGTCAGGATATCCTTTATATTGCCGGCTACCACCAATTTGAAGAAGCCGAAAAAAATTGGTTAGTCTCACTGATTGAGCAAAAACGCGGTTACCTTTATCTGCATGGCCAAGTAAACAGTGATGTCACTGAAGACATATCACGCTATCACCCTGATACACCAACAACCGTATTAAGCCAATTTTTTAGTGCTAGTCAAAATTCAACTAAGAAAAGCTTGTACACACAATTTATTAACAGTTGCTATGAAAATAATCATAGTCATTTCTTACAACGAAGCAGTGAATTTGCAAAAAATCCTGATACTGAAATTAAACAACGCTTATCGCTGTTGTTTAGTAAAGGACATGAAGAACAAGCTCATGTCGTTGAATTACAGGTCAGACGTTGGTTATTAGAAGGTAAAAAAAATATAGGCATTGTCACTGAAAATAGACGGCTAGCTCGTCGAGTACGTGCTTTATTGGAACGTGCCGATGTACCGTTACAAGATTTAGCCGGTTGGGCGCTTTCAACAACGCGTGCCGGTGCGGTACTCGAAAGATGGCTGGAATGTATAGAAGAAGATTTTTCACACTTGCCTCTACTCGATATACTCAAATCGCCCTTTATTTTTTCACAGTTTGATCCGCAACAGGTAAAACTCGCGGCTTACCGCTTAGAGCACGATATTATTCGGCAAGAAAATATTGCCACCAGCCTCTCTCGTTATATAAAAACCATTCATTCCCGTACTGAACGTTTGCAATGGTCGAGTGAAGAAACTGAAATACTACTCAGTATGCTCACGGCCTTTGAAGAAGCTAACTCGCTTTTAGCCCCTTTATTAAAAGGCCGCCATACCGCAAAGTACTTTATCGAGCAGCTATCACAAAGTTTACTGGTAATCGGCATGACACCACTGCTTGAAGATGATGCTGCCGGCATACGTATTATTGAAATGCTCGACACACTCAAACACAGTGCAGATAAATATTCACTGGAATTGAGTTGGTCAGATTTTCGAACTTGGTTAGGACGAAGTCTTGAACATTTTGTCTTTAGCCCAGATCAAACAGGCAGCCCAGTATGTTTAATGGGACTGGCTCAAAGTCGCTTACAAAATTTTGATGCCTTAATTATAGCAAGCGCTGAACATGAACACCTACCAGGTAAAACGAACCTGACACCTTTTTTCAATAATGCCGTTAGGCAACAACTCCATATTGCCACCACCCATGCTGCAATGACTGAACGTTTTCATCACTTCCGCCGTTTGCTTGAATCATCACCGCATATATTGATTACCGCCAACCATGAAGAAAACGGCGAAGAAGTACCTTTGAGTCCATGGTTAGAAATTATTCATCGTTTCTATGAACAGAGTTATGAACATTCGCTTGAAGATAATGAACTTAAGCAACTCGCCGCAGAACAAGCAAGTTATGTGATACGCTGCGAAGAAACCGCCTTGCCAGTAAAAACATCACAAGCAAAAGCGGTGTTAACAAAAGAGCTTGTACCCAAATACTATTCTCCAAGCAGTTACCAAAAACTCATGGATTGCCCTTATCAGTTTTTTGCAGCTCATGCCTTACAACTGTCACCGAGTGAAGAAGTGCAAG
>Ga0316204_10012417_pt1 | contig 10392 bp, 11 predicted proteins | sample 6monrhotite_MG_2_FD_205661 | JGI IMG/M metagenome (GOLD analysis project Ga0316204, IMG submission 205661) | Microbial mat bacterial communities from mineral coupon in-situ incubated in ocean water Damariscotta River, Maine, United States -... | ecosystem: Environmental > Aquatic > Marine >... | reverse complement strand
ATCGCGGCTTAGAAGCAGTCGGCAAGCAGGTACTCAGCAAACATATGACCGATGAGGAGGCTGCAAAAATGCTGGTCGCCATCGCCCATGAGGAGGATTTGAACGGTCGTATTCGCCGCAATGTATTGGATACGCGCCGCGCAGTTTCATTCCTAATGCGCAGCAAGTTTCTTGAGAAAACTCAATTGGAAGATGCCAAACAGATTCTGCGCGACATTGAGTCTCTGGATGGTCACACCACTTTCCTATTTGGTAAAATCAACTTTCTGATGGATGCCACTGTCGGCTTTATCAACATCAATCAGAACAAAGTCATTCAACGTTTAACAGTGCTCAGCGTGGTTTTCATGCCACTTAATGTATTGGCTGGCATAGGCGGCATGTCTGAGTTTTCGATGATGACTCGGCATATCCCTTGGCCGGTTTCCTACAGCATTTTCACCGCTGGATTGTTCTTTGTTGGTTGGCTGACTTATGTGCTCTTAAAGTTCATCGAAAAACGCGAAAAGCACAAGCAGCCAGCTTAGTACGCTTTAAATCGCGCGTAATTTCTCGAGAAGCGGAGCAGTTTCAGGCCGCACTTCGCGCCATTTACAAAAAGCCTCAGCCGCTTGTTCAACCAGCATCCCTAGCCCATCTGCAAGCTGGCCTGCACCTTGTTCTGCGGCGAATTTAAGGAAGGGCGTTTGTTTACCGTACATCATGTCGTAAGCCAAAGATTCCGCAGTAAATATCCCATCCGGCAACGGAGGTAACTGGTCAGTCAAACTGCTTGAGGTCGCATTGACGACCACATCAAAAGTTTTCCCCGCCAGTGCTTCGTAGCTACTGGCAATTACCGTGCCATAGGGGGCAAATTCAGAAACCATTTGTTGGGCTTTTTCCACACTGCGATTGACGACTGTAATCGTTGTTCCCGCATTGAACAGTTGCCATATCACGCCACGTGCCGCACCACCCGCCCCCATCAGCAATACTTTCTTGAACAATAACTTGCAGGCTAAATTTTGTTCAACATCAACCAATAGCCCCGCACCATCGGTGTTATCACCAAGGATTTCACCATCTCTGAAAAACAAGGTATTCACCGCCTCCGCAGCCTTAGCACGTCCGGTAACTTGCTTGCACATTCCGAACGCTTCCAACTTAAACGGAACGGTGACATTGCAACCCTTGTAACCCTCACTCACCAGACGCTCAATGGTTGCCCTAAATCCATCCAAAGGCGCTTCGATCGCTTCATAAGAAATATCCTGATGCGTTTGCACAGCGAAGGATTGATGTATCAGCGGCGATTTGCTGTGCGAAATGGGATTGCCTATCACGGCATATCGGTCGGTCATGGGGAGTATTTTCCTTGGCTAGGGCTTATTTACGGCTGATTATAACGTAAGCGTCTGCCGCTTAAACAACACTGGCATTCCGACTAACACCATCATCCACACAATGGCGGCCCCAGAAGGTAGATCAAACCACACTGACATCAACAAGCCCAGTATGTATCCCGCGACACCAATGCTATAAGCCACAGGCATACGATACCGTTTCAACTTATGGGTTGCCAATGCGGGCACAATCAAGCTGGCAAACACCAGATAGATTCCCACCAACTGCACCGATGCCGTTACCGCCAATGCAAACAAGGCATAAAATACAAAATGATTTTGGCGTTGATGCACGAATCTCCATACCAGCAACAGTCCAGCAGAAAGTAGTGCAGTCGCAATAAGCTGCGTATTGCTAACCCACAGTATCTGTCCTACCAGCAGATCTTTCAAATGTTCGCCCGCATGAATGTCACGACTCATGAGCAATATGCCCATGCTGGCAGCCAGCACAAAGGTCAAGCCGATACCCGCCTCTTTAATTTCCGGCATGCTGTGCTCCAGCCATGTCAGCAATGCAGCCCCGCACAGCGCACTCACCGCTGCGATGAGTTGCACCAACAAGGGCTGTCCGGTTAAATTAAGCAAGCCTGCCACCACCACACCCAGCCCAGCTATCTGAGCCACGGCGAGATCCGCAAAGATCACGCCGCGTTGTAATACACGCATACCGAAGGGAATATGCGTGGCAAGCACCAACAGGCCCGCTACAAAGGCGGGCCATAAAATATCGAGTGTGTTCATTTCAGCCCTGCCAGCAGGCGTGCGACGCTGTCATCAAATAAGCTATACAGGTCTTTTGCTCCATCGCTACCACCTACTGTAAAGGGAAGCTCGACGGCTGAAATATGCGCGCGCTGAGCTATCCATTCAGAAGGACGTGCACTTTGATAAGCCGCGCGCAACACCATGCGTGCCGGATGTTTTTGCAGCGTCTCCAATACTTCTGCCAGATGTGAGGCACTTGGCTCCATGCCAGGCTTCGGCTCCAGCGTTGTCACCTCTTTCAGCCCCAGCCAGTCATTCAAATAGGGAAAGCCTTTGTGCTGAACGACAATGGACACGCCTTTAAGCGGGGCCGCTTGCAGCTCCCATTTCGCAATCGCAGCACGCCAGTGCTGGTCAAACTCGACAAAACGCTGTTCATAGAATGCTGTGTTGGACGGATCTAGTAGTTCCAAGCGCTTGCTAAGCACTTTGGCTACAAGCAAAAAATTCCGTGGATCAGTTTGAATATGTGGATTACCTTGAGCGTGTACATCACCATCCGCACGATCCAAACGTGTTGGTACCTCCAGCATGCGCACAGTGGAAGCGGCTTCAAAATAACCATCACCACCTGGCTGTATCGTGGTATTACCCGATTCACGCAACACTACTGGCAACCAACCGATTTCCAATTCCGCCCCAGTACATACTAGTAGGTTCGCACGCCGTGCTTTGGCAATTAAGCTAGGTCGTGCCTCGACGTGATGCGGATCTTGCAATGCTCCGGTAGCCGTATAGACATTGACTTTATCCCCAGCGAGTTCGTGCGTGAGAGATGCCCATTCAGGTTCACAAGCAAATACATTGAGTTCGGCGTGAGCAGAAACAGGAATCAGGAAAGCCATAAACACACTGAGACCGCATGCTGCGACATTTATTTTAAAATTCATAATATTCTCCTAGTAGCTATGCGCGCCATGCGCGCCCATTGCCATGATGTATTGCACGAAAAATTGCTTGCCGCTCAAACCTTTACGCGAGTCATCTTGCGCAAATTGAAATCTGAAATGAGAAAATTCACTAGCGCTATAGTCCAACATCCATGTACTACGTTGCGGATTAAATTCGTAATTCGCGATAAGGTTTGACGCATTTCGTGCACCTATTTTCGCCGTTCCCGGATCAAGGCGGTCATAGCGCAAGCCGGTGCGCCAGTGCGGCATAAACTGATAAACACTTTGTATATACCAACCGCTTTGAACTACAGAGTAACGGTCAGTCACACCCGTAGCAGCCGTGTTGTAGGTCAAAAGACCATTTTCATTTCGCTCAAAATACTCGCCCTGTAGCTTCAAGTAACGATCCTGAATGTTGCCGTTCGGAGAGTATTTCCACACAAAATCTAGGCCCGTAGTTTTGCTTAATCCGGTGAAGCTATCACTCACCCCGCCCACGCTATTCAATAGGTCTGGTACTGCCGTGCTAATTGCTTTCAACCGTTTGGCCTGATGCAATGACAATCCGACACGCCAACTTTGCTCAATGCCGATGTCATCCCCAAAGTGTGCAAACAAAACATTCGCTCCTGAGCCATTTTGCGGGGTATCGCTACCGGGGAAGCCCCGTCCTTTGCCAGTCTCTGCGCCGAGTTCAATAAACATATCGGTAGGAGCTAGCCACTTAAGCTGCATTCCATCCTCGCCCAGTTGGTTATTCCAAAACGTGGAATACACTAGAGGTTGATCGACGAAATCCCAAGTATGGGCGTGCTGGTTATTGAGATAGCCTAGCGCGGAAAAAAACCGCCCGAATTCCAAATTCAGTCCATTACCTAGCGCAGTGCTTTGTACAAAAGCATTCTCTACGCTGACGCCGCCTGCGGGTGATAAAGAGAATGTGGCAACGCCGCGATATTCTGGGTCAATATCAGCCGCGATACCCAACTCAGATTCGCCAAGATTAAAGCCTTGATCGTGCCCTGAATTGGGATTCATCGCAAAGCCTGTTGCGGGGATGCTTGGGTCTTGTTGTAAATTGCCGTAGGTGCCAGAGAGAATTAAAGATAAGGCAGGATTAAAAGCCGTTGCGTTATTTACACCACCCGCAGCGTATGCGAAGGCGCTATGACACAACAGCACAGAAAACGCTGTGCGCGTGTATTTTTTAAACATGATTACTCCACAAAAAAATGACTAGACCTCGCGCTGCATGCACGAGGAAAAAGACCAAACTTATGTAGAAGAGGGTGGGCCGCGCGCCGAATAGGCGGTAATTGATACAGCGTAGAAACTACTAAAATGGGTCGCAACAAAAATGAAAGTTTGTTCGGTCGCCGTGAATAAATCCGTACTACTACCTAATGCACTACCAACTTGCGCATAAGCAGCGCACAAATTGCACAGTTTAGCGGATGCTTGTGATTTATCTTGAGAATGTTGATGCTCAGCCAAAATATGGCTAATGCCATGCGTTAGCCCGCCCAACTGCGTCAGCAATAGAGCAAAAACCAGTAACAAAGGGTAAAAATATCTGTGGATTTTCATAGCGGAGAGGACTTTAACATAATGTAGCATCGAACTTCTGCCTCAGCCTCCGAGTGTCGCAGATATTTTTTTTAATAATTTACATTTAGCCCTAAAGTTTTTCCAAAGCCTGTCGATAACTACTTTACCAATCGGAATAAGTTGTGTTTTATCCGGCGACATTAAGAAAGGCAGCATCATGGAAATCAACTCAGGTCACTCAAACGTGCAAATAGCGATTGCAGTTCAGCCACAAAGTCCTGCATCCGGTGCACGGGGGGCGGATAACAACTACAGCTTTGATGACAACACCCCTAACGCAGTCATGCAAGTGACGCCTAGCCCCTCGGTTAACACTAACGGGCAGGAAGTTGGCAGACTAATCAACACCCAGGCATGATGCCGCTCATGCATAAGAAAGGTTAAATCATGACCATTTCTGCTATCACCTCAAAAACCGTGACCTTTTCATCTAGCCATGAAGAGCGCACTGTCGCTCACTCACAAACCTTGGCATTGAATATTTCTAGCGCAAAGTCAACTACACAAGGAATAGGAACTCCGTCCACTCAAGCACCAGCACCAGAACAAGTAGATCGAGCTATTGAACAGGTCAACGAAGCTTTCCAGCAAAAAGGCCAGAACCTTCGCGCATTGATCGATAGAGACGAGGGCACGGGCATCAGTGTGGTCAAAGTCATGGACAACGAGACAAAGGAAGTCGTCAGCCAATTTCCCTCCAAAGAAATACTGGCTATCGCAGAATCAATTCGCCAATTTCAAGAAGGTAAAGGTTATCTAGTTAACACTAATGCCTAGCAGCATAAGGTAAACCAGGGGGATTTGAGATTACTCACTCTCTAGTTGGTCATTGCTGGTGAATGACCAAGTGCGAGTGATGCTAAGCACTTCGGTTTCTTTGCGTATATTCGGCGGAAAGGCACTATATGGTGCGGCGAGCTTGACGATACGCATGGCGGCAGCATCAAGAATACCTTGCCCAGATGAACGATTAACCTCCACGCTTTCCAAGCTTCCATCAGAACGTATCGAAACAGTTAGCGTCAGCCTGCCGTATATTTTCCGGTCTCTTGCCTGCTGTGGATAATTCATATTGCCTACTCGCTCAACCTTGCTACGCCAATCTTCTACATATCTCGCATAGCGATATTCTTGCGTGCGTGCACCGATAAACTTGCGCTTGGGCAGCTTCTCGTAAGAGTCCATGCTTTTGCTGATTTCCGCTTCCAGTCTGGCAATTTCAAGAGAGCGCTGCACCAAGTCCTCTCCGCTGTCCTCTTTGCTGATGGGTGGTTCATCAGATGTTTCTTGAGGCACGCTGTAGTTGCTTTTGAGTTGCGTCACTAAGCTCTTAGCTTTTTGCTCAAGTTGCCGCACTCGGCGAGCAGCTTGCTCGGGAGTAAATTGTGCATCATTGCCTAATGCTGGCAACGGTGTCTTAGCGTGACGATCCTCAGCCGTATTTCCGCCCCCGTCAAGATTGTTCTGGGCCATCTTAGCGGCATTAACTGGACGCATTTTCGATTGACTGTTAACCAACACCACCTCTAGAGGTTGCAGCGGCTTGCTTAACGATTTATCTGGGTCGGGCAATACGAAACTCACTCCAAACAGCACAAATGCATGCACGCCAAGCGAAAATAGCATGGCGATGACTATGTTTAGCTTGAAGCCAGAGCTAATCATGCAGGCGTCGCCTCGACCACAGAAACAAACCGTGCATCAAAATTCAAATCTATCAGATCAATCTCCCCTACTTCCAGCAACACACGCGTATTGGAAGGCTGTTCAGGCAAAGACGAAATGCGCGCAGTCATTGGAATGTCCACAAGCCTGACTAAATTCTCTCGCAACACCGTCACTTCGACCTGCTTTACTTCTTCCTGCAACAACCACCTTAAACTCCAGTAACGTTCCATCTGGCGCTGAAAGTCATTATAAAGGCTATACGCCACTTCAAAATCACGCAAGATGGTAAACAATGCCGTATCATTTCTGGCATATACAGCGTCACCATCCCGTAATAAGCCAATAATTTGGCGCTGATTCACTAAATCCACATAACGCCGCAAAGGCGAGCTTGACCACATATATTGCGCCACGCCCAAGCCTTGATGCGGAGCAGCAATTGTACTCATTTTTACTTTGCCGTTGTTCTGGGTGCGATATATTCCCGGCACATCATTGTCAGCCAACAATTTACCCCATGTGCTATTGACCAGAATCATCAACTCGGACACCACTTTATCAATGGGTGAACCGCGCAAGCGATTGCTGATAGTAATGCGATCATTTTCCACGTAAAAATTGTAATCAACTTGCTTTGTGCTGTTGTCCGCAGACTTGCCGCGCAAAACTTCCAACTTATTGGCAAAGTTCCACAGCACTGTGAGTTCTTCGGCATAGGCGTAATCAAGCTGGCCTGCCGCAATACTCTCCTCATTAAACAAAGGCTCCAAGGTGTCATGGCGCAGATTGTCGGCAATATGCAAGCGCTCTAGACGAGTATCGCTATGCAATATCTCCAGAGACGTAGCATCCACTTCCAAATACAGAGAAAGCGCGGGACACACTTTGTCAGCGCGCAGCGTGAATGACTGCACAACATTATCCGGCAACATGGTGATCTTATCGCCCGGCATATACACGGTGGAAAGACGCTGTGCCGCGATCTCGTCAACGGCGGTATTTGGCAATATCCCCAAAGCTGGTGCGGCAATATGTATTCCCACGCACCAATTACCGTTTTCAATACGCTCTAAGGAGAATGCGTCGTCGATCTCGGTCGTCGTTGCATCATCAATGCTGAATGCATTAACTGAGGCCAAAGGCAATTCAGGATGCGCTTCCACCTCCACCTCAGGAAAACCAATACCTTTAGGGAAGTTCTCAAACAAAAAACGCTGTAAGTGGAAATCACTAGTAGAGGGCAACGCGCCGCAACGATGCAACAAATGCGCAGCGGAAAGATGGGTTGCCGCACAAGCAGCCTCCAAGGCCTTCACCTCCAAGGTATTGCGATCTGGCTTATAAAGTATCTGCCGTAACGGCTCTGCGAATTCTAGCGGCAAAGTAAATGCGCTCAGTTCTGCGACATAACGAGCTTGCAATTCCGCTTGTAGGCGTTTTTTTTCTACGCTAGCTAGTGCAGATTTCAATGCCTCGGGCGGCGCGACTTTATAATGCCCTTTGCCCTTTTTGTAGAAATGCATCGGGGATGAGTGCAAACGTATCAACGTAGCTGCGGCCTCTATCGGGGTGGCTGCATGCCCGAAGTACTCCAGTGCCAAAGCATTAAAACCAAATTCCGCCTGAGAACAGGACTCCCAGAGAAATTCGACCTCTATATCTGCGGCAATGGCTTGTGCCTGTGCTAAAAAGTCGCTCATACTGGGCTGCTCAAAACGCAGCATCACATTAGCCGCCTTAATCTTACTGCGCTTGCCATGGAGGGTTTCCACTTGCAATGAGGTAGTGTTGTCCGCAAGGATGCTAGCGACCTTAAAACCGCCGTCTTCTTCGTAAAAAATATTCATTAGAAATCACTTCAAAATCGAGGTGTAATTATAACCCAGCCCAATAGCCGAGAACTTTATTCATGCTAAGCTGTCTGTTCGTAGACGTTATTACAGCGCGTCTGCAAACTATCAATTAAGGAGAGAGCACCATGAATAAGATCATTAGCGGCATTATCTTTGCATCCTGTTCCATTATTGTCGCACCAATGGCCTTCGCCTGTGAACCCATGCACAAGGGAAAACCTTGCAATACATCCTCTAACATGCACAAGGGAGAGCCTTGCGATACATCCTCTAAAAAGATGGGAATGGATAGCAATCAAGATGGTGTGATTTCAAAGCAAGAGTTTGACAGCTTCCATAACAGCTATTTCAAAAAACTGGATATCAACAACGATGGACAACTAAGTTCAGAAGAAATGCAAGCTTCGCACTCCAAAATGCACGGACGTGGTGACATGCACATCAGCGATCGCTTTGAAAAATCAGACACCAATCATGATGGTGCTTTGAGCCGTGAAGAAGCCAAGGATATGACTATGTTGTCACAATATTTCGACAAGATTGATGCCAACAAGGATGGCAAAGTCACTCAAAAGGAATTAAATACCATGATGGGAAAGGGTAGCCATAAAGGCATGCATGGCGATATGTAACTCAGCACCCCTTTAAATAACTCTAGACATTAAAAAACAGGGCCGTCTTTACGACGGCCCTGTTTCCTTAACTTAACTCAAGCTGAGTTTACTTAAGTGACAGTATCCAAGTTACGATTGTCTTAATATCGGCATCACTCACCTTGGACGAGGTTTTTGGCATAGGCATGCCACCAAAAGAGCCTTTACCACCGTTACGTACTTTGGCTTCCAGCGTTGCTTGAGCAGAAGCATCACCTTTGTACTTAGATGCAATCATTTCAAGCCCTGGACCTACTGTTTTTTTGCTCATTTTATGGCAAGTAGCACAGTTGTTTTTCTTCAATAATGTAGCACCATCATTAGCAAGCGCGCTACCCGCGAACATCAGTGATGCAGACAACACAAGCAATTGACGAATTTTCATGGTATTTTCCCTCTTAGTTAATAAAGACTATATGCCATTGTAGCGTACCACCCACAATGAAGTACATCCATTCGACTAGCTGTTGATAGACTATACTTCAAATTCTAACACCCTCTTGATGAGGGCATAGAAAACTGCACTACACGCCGCATAAACACCTCGCTAAGCACTTAGTAAGAATGAAAGGATTTCGATGTATCTTGAACATTTCGCCCTAACCGAACCCCCTTTCAAGATTACACCAGTTACAGAATTTTTTTTCTCCGGTGCAAATCGTGGAGAAATTCTCGAAGCCCTGATTTACTCGATTACTCGCGGCGAAGGCATCATTAAAGTCACGGGAGAAGTTGGCAGCGGCAAAACCATGTTGTGCCGCATGCTACTTGATCGCCTCCCTACTAACATCAAGGCTATCTATCTAGCCAACCCCAGCCCGTCACGCGAAGAGTTGCTGTATGCCATTGCCGATGGATTGGAGTTGGATCTAGAAGGGCAACGCGTCAGCATATTGCTGCAAAACCTACACAACCATTTAGTGACAAAACATAATCAAGGTGAGTTTTGCGCAGTATTAGTGGACGAGGCTCATGCGATGCCGCTAGAAACACTGGAAGAATTACGTCTGCTCTACAACCTACAAGTCGGCAAACATAAACTTGTCCAAATCGTTTTATTCGGGCAACCGGAACTAAACGAAAAGCTAGAGCAGTCCAATATGCGCCAGCTAAAAGACCGCATCGTGCACCATTTCAACATGCAGCCGCTGTCCAAAAAAATGATTTCGTCTTACCTGACATTTCGTATGCGTGCCGCAGGTTATCAAGGACCAGATATATTTTCAGCTGATGCCATAAATCTGATTGACCGCACATCCAATGGCCTACTGCGCCGCGTCAACATTCTGGCAGACAAGTCTCTGCTCGCCGCCTTTGTAGAAAACACCCACAGCATCGAAGCCCGCCATGTACAAGCGGCGATTAGAGACAGTGAACTTAGCTCCAACAAACATCAATTCAGCCGCCGCAACATCGCTCTTTCTGGCGGCGCCATGCTTATTGCCATGGCTATTGCGGGTGCAGGATGGATGCTGGGGAAAACCGATTCTAGCCAGAATCAAACTAAAAGCATAACAAGCAAACCCACTCTCGCACCGCCAGCAAGCGCACCCGTCGTCGC
>Ga0316204_10012416_pt1 | contig 10392 bp, 6 predicted proteins | sample 6monrhotite_MG_2_FD_205661 | JGI IMG/M metagenome (GOLD analysis project Ga0316204, IMG submission 205661) | Microbial mat bacterial communities from mineral coupon in-situ incubated in ocean water Damariscotta River, Maine, United States -... | ecosystem: Environmental > Aquatic > Marine >... | reverse complement strand
TAGTAATACCGATACTCACCGGTACATCATCAATATTTTCAAGAATTTTTGTGCCGCACTCCAAAGTATCATTCCAGATATCATCCGGATTTTGCTCAACCCAACCCTTATGAGGATAATAAAGCTTAAGCTCTTTTTGCTGCACATCCAGAACATCACCTTGCGCAGAAAATAAAATAGCGCGCGAGCTGGTCGTACCTTGATCTATTGCTAAAATTGTTCGCCCGTCCGTCTTCATGACAAAATTTCTTTCTTCAAACCCGGGAATGCCTTTTCAAGAGCCTGAACAGTAACATCACTGACATGAACACCAAGCTTGGAACGACGCCACAAAACATCCTCCACCTCACGCGCCCATTCATATTTCACAAGATAAACAATCTCGGCCTCATACACATGATCCCCGTAACAGGCACCCAAATCCTTCAATGATTTTGCCCCCTCAAGAAAACGATCCATCCGTACACCATAACTACGCGCATAACGATGCAAAAGCTCACGCGGCAACCACGGATAAAGCTGTTCTTGCTGCGCAAAAAACATTCCAAAATCACGACCCTCTATATCACCACCCGGCAGCGGCTTATCCGCAGTCCACGCATTCGCATAACGATTATCAAGATAAAGCAAACGCTCCATAACCTTCTCTGCCAACACTCTATACGTCGTAAGCTTCCCGCCGAAAATAGAAATCATCGGCGCACGAGATTCAAGATGCTCATGCAACACAAAATCCCGGCTAACAGAACGATTATCCTCGCCGCCATCATCAAATAAAGGCCGCACACCGCTATACGTCCACAAGACATCGCCACGCTCTATATCGTCTTTGAAGTGAGCATTATACGCACCACACAAATACGCCATTTCCGCATCTGAAATACGAGGATCATAAAGATCGCCATCGTAATTTTCTTCCGTCGTCCCCACCAGCGTATAATGCTCCTCATAAGGAATAACAAAAACAATGCGCCCGTCATCCTGCTGCACAATATAGGCTTGCTCTCCCGGATAGGCCCTCGGAATAATAATATGAGATCCTTTCACCAGTTTAATCTTGGGAACCGGCTTCACAGATGATTCAAGACCTGCATCTTCAAGCAGTTTTCGAACCCATGGACCCGCAGCATTCACCACCATAGACGCCGTGATTTTTTCGGTTTTTTTCTGCCCCTCACCTTTAAAACTAACAACCCAATGATCCTTAAATGGTTCCAGAGCCGTGCATTCGGTCCGCGTCATTATTTTTGCGCCTCGTTCCGCCGCATCCATGGCATTCAAAACAACCAAACGCGAATCATCAACCCAGCAATCCGAATAAACAAACCCGCGCAAATATGAATCATCCAGCGGCACACCAAGGGCCTGTGCATGTAAATTAACGCCGCATGAACCATTCAAATGCACCCGCTTTGCAAGATGGTCATACAAAAACAACCCCAACCGGATCATCCAGAACGGCCTTTGCTGCGGATTATGCGGTAAAACAAACTCCATCGGCCTAATAATATGCGGAGCAAGCTGCAAAAGTGTTTCCCGCTCTTTCAACGAGTCTCGAACAAGGCCAAACTCAAAAAACTCAAGATATCGAAGCCCTCCATGAATAAGCTTCGTACTGGAAGACGATGTGGCCTGCGCCAAGTCCCTGGCCTCGAGCAAAAGCACAGAAAGCCCGCGCCCCGCCGCATCCCGCGCAATACCTGCGCCGTTAATTCCACCACCAATAATGCATAAATCGTAATCTGTATCGCTCATAAGAACAAATTACAGCATGCAGCAAGCCCTGCAAACCCATCGAAAGAAAATTAAAAACTTAAGCCGCAAGCTTATAAAGCATGATCCGTAATTTTGCCTCTAATTCCTTGGGTGAAAACGGCTTGCGGATATACGCCGTTACGCCGGAAGATTTTGCCTCAACAACTGATTCAACATCACTACGCCCCGTAACCATCAAAAAAGGCATAGCCGCGTCCACAGTCCGTAACTGGCGCAAAACCTCCACACCGGACATCGCCGGCATATTCCAGTCACAAACAATTATATCAATAAAATCATACGCAGAATCCAGAAAATTCAACGCCTCACGACCATCTGATGCCTCAAAAATCTGAGTAATCCCCAGCTCCATCATCATATTTCGCATCATCGCCCGGGCCTCGCCCTGATCCTCAACCAATAATACTTTCATATCATCAAACGGTGACTTCATTCACTTATCTCCTCTTGTAATATTTCTTTCTTTACGGCCCAGCGAGGTGTCTCAACATTAACCCCTCCGCTATGACTACCCGAATTAAGCTTTGCATAGATCAAGCGAATTAAATCATCATGCTTTATTGGTTTCGCAATAAAAACAGCATCATCCGGCAAATCTACACGCATATTCTGCCCATTAGCCGGATACCCGCTCATATAAATGACACCCGCCTCCGGACGTAAATCTTCCATCAAATCAGCAAGCTCCACACCGCCAAGCTCAGGCATAACCACATCGGTTAAAAGCAAATCAATTGAACCTTCATAATCATCCTGAACAGCCAGAGCCTCATGACCATCTCTGGCAGTCAGAACATTCATCCCTAAATCTTCAAGTATACCGCGAACCAAGAGCAACAAATCCGGCTCATCTTCCGCCACCATTGCCGTAAAACCATCAAAGCGTATCGTGTCAACATCCCGAAGATCGCCGCTAACCTGTCGGCTAAGCGCTTTGTCGGTTAACGGCAAATAGATCATGATGCTCGTGCCCCGCCCTATCTTTGAATCAATATCAATGTGCCCGCCAATCTGCTTCACCAAACCGTAAACCATCGACAGCCCCAGACCGGTTCCCTTTCCCTGATCCTTGGTTGTAAAGAACGGATCAAAAATACGGTCTATAATTTCCTGCTTCATCCCCGTACCTGTGTCAGATACAAGCAAACAGGCATAACCACCCTCAGGCTTACTATCCAAAAGAGCCTTAGGCAAAGTATCAGAAGGACATGCACGGCTCTCGACAAGCAACGTCCCACCATCCGGCATTGCATCGCGTGCATTCACAACCAAATTCATCAAAATTTGCGTAAGACCGTCGACAGAACACTCAACAATCATCTGCTCCACATCGCTCAAGACTTTAAACTTGATCGAAGCATCCACCAACGGCTGAAGAAATGCTTGTTGTTCCTGCACCGCTTGGCCCAAATCAATCACAGTATCCTGCACAATTTCATGTCGGCTAAATGTCAACATTTGTTTAATAAGATTAGCACCGCGCTGCGTCGCCGTTTGTATTCTTCCCTGATACTCCCTGATTTTGGGGTCCTCCCCCACCGCCGTCGACGTCAAACGGCTATATCCATCAATAATCGACAAAACATTATTAAAATCATGAGCAACCCCGGCAGATAACTGCCCCAAAGCTTCCAGTTTCTGCGCTTTAGAAAGTTCAGCCTGACGCATTTTAAGCTCTGTAATATCATTAAAAACACCAACAAACAGAGCAACCTCACCTCGAAACCCTTTCACAGGACTCATCTTCAACTCATACCAATGCTCTTCGTTATTTGCATCCCTGTGCTTCAATTCAACAGTGCCCGTTTTTCTTTCCTTCCTGATTTTGAAAATAGCCTCCAAAGCCTCATCATCATCAATCTTCGAAAAGACCACCTCCAAATCTTGACCGGTTATACCCTGACGCTCAACGCCCCAGATTTCACAAAAAGCACTATTCGCAAAAACAATAATTTCCCGTTCCGCCTGATACTTCATCACAACAACACCGCTGGTTGTCGCCTGAATAGCCTGATCAAGCTCATAATTATACTCATTCAGACGCAACATCCGGTCTTCCTGGTTTTTAAGATCTCCAATATCAATAAGAATTAAATACGTCCCGCCAGCGTCTGTTTTACGCGCCTCGACAAGACAATACCGACTCCCCGGAGCCAAAATCACTTCCCTAAAACCTGCATCCTTCATCTTCTCCGCTGAACGGCCCAGAGTGTTAAAAAGACTTTCGTCACATTCAACGGCATGATCATACATATAATCCAGAAAAGCCGACAGAACGGGGCCCTTCGACTGGCCAAACCTCTCACCCCTCTCCTCTATTAACTCCGGTAAAAACTCACGTGCCTGTGAATTCGCACTCACAAAGCGATCTTTTTTATCAAAACAAATCAACCCATTTCCGATTGTGTCGGAAGCATCCTCCAACACAGCAACGCTCGCCCTATAACGACGGCGTTGCTTAAACATTAGATAAATCCCCACACACACCAATACAGCAACGAGAACATCTAAAAAGAAATGAACACCAAAAATCATTGCGGCTTACAACTCCACACGAAAACACAACTTGAGGTTATATTTATATACGCATTTTGTCTATGAAATACTTGAGAATCTTTGACATACCGCGGTGTATTTCCCAAACTAAAAAGTCGATTCCACATCGATGTCATTTGCGATCTGAAACGGTTTTCAAAGAATGCGGTCCATAAGTTTTTCTAAATATAATCTGGCCTGCACAGCAATCGCGGTGATAACCATCACCATATCCACGCATGCGCGGGCCAACGATTACTCATCAACGCTTTACGGCCCCCTCGGATTAAACACTGTGCCCAACGCCCGCATGGATGAAACGGGCACTGTTCGCGCCGGAGTCTCCACACTCGATCCCTACATCCACAGCTGGCTCGGCATTCAACTCGCAGAGCCGTTATCCATTACAGTTCGTCAAAGCGCAGAAATTTCAAATCTGAATGACGACGCAGACCGCCTCTATCCGGGAGCCGATCTCAAACTGAGACTGATGAAAGAAACAAAAACCCTGCCCGAACTTTCCGTGGGCCTGCAATCTGCAATTGGTCACAAACGCCTGGCCGGTGAATATCTCGCGCTCTCCAAACGCTACAAAGATTTTGATTTTACAGCTGGACTGGGATGGGGCCGATACGGCAGCGCCGCCCACTTCGACAACCCCTTAAAAATTCTCGGCTCTCACTTCGGTAAAAACAGATCCCTGGATGGCGAAATGCCAAACCAGCCACACGACTGGTTCACCGGACAAGACATCGGCGTTTTTGGCGGGCTTGAATATTTCACACCCCTGAAAGGCTTATCCGTCAAACTGGATTACGGCGCCGACCATTATATCGCCGAACAAGCAGACACAGGGTTTGCAAGGCCAGCCCCTTGGTCCGCAGGTCTCAATTACAAACCCGCCTCATGGATTGCTTTGGGCATAGCCGCCCAAGGCAACGACAAATTAATGGGCAGGCTCTCGCTACAAAGCCCCATAAAAAACTGGCGGGATAAAGACCACCAGACACGCACAGAAAAACGTAAGCCCTTTCGCCCCTACCGCACCGGATTATCACTCCCCTCGGAAATGGAACTCGCCGCCGCCGGCGAAGAAGTCCAGCTCTATGACGTCGAAACCACCCTCTACAACGCAACAGGCTCGCTCACTCTCAACGAAAAACACTCAACACCTCGCCAAATCGGGCACGCCGCCAAACATATCGCAAACCACGCCGGACCAGCCATAGAGCGCATCGAAATCCAACCCGTCAAACTCGGCCTATACGGCCCCGCAATACAAATTATGCGCTCCGGCCTTGAAAATGCCCTGGGCAAAAAATCCGGCAGCGCAGAAGAAATCTGGCACAGCACAGAATTCCTCCCCTTGAAAAAAGGCATACTCACCAAACGCCACCGCCCCTTTGACCAAGGCTACGGCCTGAAAGATGTGTCCTTCAAACTAGACACCCAAATCAGCCTATCGGAAGAAGACAGCGGCACACTCCACCGCACAGGAATCGTCATTGGCTCTCAAGCCCCGGAAGCCTTCGGTTTCCTCGACAGCTTCGCAAGCTTTCGCATCAACACATCGGACAATCTGGACCGTCTGAGCGAAATAAGGCCAAGGCCTGCCCTGCCGGTAAAGTCAGACATCGACCTTTTCACCCGGCGCACAATCGCCCTCGATACAGCCTTTAGCGCGTTCACACACAGCTTCCGTTCCGACCTCCATATGTCTCTCATGGGCGGATATCTCGAAGAAATGTATGGCGGCGCTGGCGGAGAAGTTCTCTACCGCCCATTCGATGCACGTTGGGCCATTGGCGCGGAAAGCTTCCTGGCCTTTAAACGTGATCCCGAAACATCTCTCAATATGGGATATACAGGAGACAGTCTTCTCAGCGGTCACGTCAACGGATGGTATGACATCCCTGAATGGGATCTCACCCTTAACGCCAAAATCGGACGCTACCTCGCCGAAGACATCGGCGGCACACTCTCCCTGCAAAAACGCTTCCATAACGGCGCTAAGCTTGAAGGCTATATGACAATGACCAACCAAAGCGATCTCGACCTTTTCGGCGGCACAACACACGCCGATCACGGTATAAGATTAAGCCTGCCTCTCGGCGGATTTAAATACGCACCCGAGCGCGCCAGTGCAAATATCACACTCGCACCATTTGGCCGTGACATCGGACAAAAACTTGAAAATCCACTCCCACTTTATGACGTCACAGAATCCTTCTCCGCCCGCCACATGGCCAAATATTGGAACGACATCACAGAATAACACCCCAAATCGACCTTTTCAGATTTTCTTTTACACAAGACATGAGGAGTGAAACGTATCTAGAATACGTGAACGACAAAGCAACGCGATCAGAACATAAATTTCGAAGAAAAAAAACCACCCCGGAGGGCGGTTTATAGGAGTACCAGATCGGATGAAGTAGTCTTAAATCTTGATACCTTAGTAGTCTTAAAGGAATTAATAATCTTAAATTGTAACCTTAAAATATAGTCTTAATTACCGTAGTCTTATATGTAGTCTTACTTGCCGTTTGCCCGTCTTTTATGTTGCTCACTAAAAATTCGGTCTCTTATGTCATTTTCGGAGCTTTTTATTATGTTGCCCTATCCCCTTGCCCAATCCAACTTTACCCTTTGAATTGTCGCTGGTCACGCACTGACCTTATACTTTTAGAATACATACAATTTTATGTAAATTCAACACTTTTATGTAAAATTGTATGTATTTTTTTATTTATCAAGCAATTTCAACAACTTAGAAAAATCATCCGGAGGCGCAACCTCAAAACTCATCACTTTTCCACTCAACGGATGGACAAAAGATATCGCCTTTGCATGCAGTGCCTGCCTGGGAAACCTCAATACTTGTTCCGCAATTTCACTACCATAAGCGTTTTTCATCGCACCGCGTACAGCAGTATGTTGCGGCCCATATAAAGGATCACCAATCAACGCATGCTTAATCGCCTGCATATGCACACGAATTTGATGCGTCCGGCCACTTTCAAGCCTACACTCCACCAAAGAAAGTGCCTCGTCATAATTCTTTTTGACCAGATAATGCGTACGTGCCTCTTTGCCACCCTTTACATTCACCGCCATTTTTAAACGGTTTCTCGGGTCCCGCCCGATCGTCATATCAACATGCCCCTTAATCGGCACCGGCACTTTCAACATCAAAGCTTCATAAACACGGCTCAAAGAACGGTCCTCAAGCTGCACCGCCAACCCCTGATGCGCCTTATCATGCTTGGCCGCCACCATCAGACCGCTTGTTTCCTTGTCCAGCCTATGGACAATTCCGGGCCGCATAACACCGCCAATACCGGACAGCCCATCACCACAATGATGCAACAACGCATTAACCAAAGTCCCGTCATGATTGCCCGCACCGGGATGCACAACCATACCCACCGCTTTGTTAATCACCAATAAATCATCATCCTCATAAACAATATCCAGCGGAATATCTTCAGGCTGAGGGTCAGCCGCCACCAACGGCGGTATCGTGAGTTCCAGCACATGCCCCGGATTAACCTTGCGTGATGTCTCCTGACACACCAGACCGTTTAACATCAACGCACCGCCCTTGATCAACCCCTCCGCCCGCGATCGTGATAGATCCGGCGACAAATCCGCCAACGCTTTATCAACCCGCATGCCTGAATGGCGATCATCCGCAACAAAACGCATAACTTCCAATGGGTCCGAAGAACTCTTCATTAACGCAACTCTCTGACTTGAACCTTGCAAGGGTCCGCATAAACATCCGCACTTTGCGCCGCAACGACCCAACCTTCGTAACTTCTTGTCACACCCGTTTCCATTTTTTCACCCTTGTCATTTTCTGTTTGCTCTGCTTCGATTTGATGTGCCAACCTTGTCGTCCCGACAATTAAACGCTCCGAATACGCGCCCGGCATCACCTGATACACATCGACCGCCTCCCCGTTAAAATACGCATCACCGGAAAATAAAACACCGCGAGGGTTCAACGTCAACAACCTAATATGTTCGGCCCCTTCTGCCTCAGCGTCTTTTTTCCCATCCAGCAAAACACTTATAATACCGTCCTTGCGCGTCATCACATCGCGCCCTTCCAAATGTAACCCTTCCGTAAAATAACGCTGCCATCCAACTGTACCGCTAGAGGCATCAACAACAGCAACCCATCCCGCACGATTACCCTCCCTCGCCGGCAACGCCGTACCAACGGCAACAAATGTCCCGGACAGCATAGAATACCCCGCAGCAAACTCAGCCGCAGCACCCCGCGAATAAGATTGCTGCCAGATCATCTGCAAATCATTATTCATCCGCATCATCCACCCAGCTTTACGGCCATAAGAGTCATACACATAGCCGACCCCCATATAATCCCCGTTATCCATCACATGAATATCCTGCAACGCATTTTCCGAGCCAATCACAAAGGCCTGGTCCGAAAAAACGACACCCTTGCTATTCACACGATATAAAACACTGGAACCGGCCTGCCCTGAACCCTGAACCTCCGAATACGCCGCCACCACATATGACTTGCCACTGGCCGCTTCAACAAGATCATATCCCTTCAAATCAGCCTTTCCGCCCTTAATTGTTTTATGTGATAACAACTCACCTGCCGTATTGACAATCCCCAGCCATATATAGGACCGCCCTTTTGACGGCATAATATTCGCCATAATCATCGCACCTTTCGGATGCGGAACCATCTTCATAATGTTCAACAGATTAGAAACCCCATGTTGTTTTTCCCACAAAACACGGCCATTCCGCCCTATTTCACTCAAGAGCAATGATTTCTTATCACCTTTATCCGGATCAATATGCTCACCCGCAACGAACAGATTTTTTGTCGGAAGCACAAACCCGCTCTTAAACTGCTCATGAGTTTCAACCTCACCATACACAGAATCCCAAACATTATAGGCCCCGAAAGACGGCGCACGCAGCTTCACAATGGCTTCCGCTTGCACATCACAATTCTGCGCGAATGCCGCGGCCGGCTGAACAAAAACAGCCAAAACCACAAGCAAAACGAGAAATCTGTTAATCATCATTATTGAATCTTTGGTAAACATCGTTCCTACACTGTAAGATTGGCGGTGGAAAAAGTCTATGCTGCTAAACAGCTTACGCTAACAAAATAAAATATCTGCATAACAAATAGTACAAAGTTCACTCATGAAACTCCTCATTATCAGTGATGCCTGGTTCCCTCAAGTGAATGGTGTAGTGCGGACCTATGAAAACTTAGGCGCAGGAATGCGGGACCTCGGCCACACCGTAAAAATCATTGGCCCTTCCGATTTCCCCATCCGCACATCCATGCCGGGCTATCCTGAAATCAAACTCGCCATCGCCCCGTATGCCCGCTTAACCCGTTTAATAGAAGAATATCAACCCGATAAAATCCACCTCTCTACGGAAGGGCCATTAGGGTGGGCCGGACGGCGCTATTGCTTAAAAAACAACAAACCGTTCTCCACGGCGTTTCACACAATGTTTCCCGATTACATGGCCAAAAGAGCCGCAAAAATACTCCCGCCACTGCATAATTTCGCCCATGAACAAGCCAAAAAATTCGTAAGACATTTTCATTCCCCCTCAAAAGCAATGATGGTCGCCACACAAAGCGTTGAAGACACATTAATGAGCTGGGGTTTCAAAAACCCCATACACCGCGTAACCCGCGGGGCCAATCTTGAACAATTTTACCCCGGTGACAAAACACTCTTTAAAGCCCTCAAAGGACCGATCGCTCTTTATGTCGGACGCATCGCCATCGAAAAAAGCATCGAAGACTTTCTCGAAATGGATTGGCATGGCTCCAAAGTCATCGTCGGTGACGGGCCAAGCCGAACATCATTAGAACAAAAATACCCAGGAGTCTATTTCACCGGAAACAAAGAAGGCGAAGAACTAGCGGCCCACTTCCGCTCCGCCGATCTCTTTGTTTTCCCCTCACGCACAGACACATTCGGAATGGTCATCGTCGAAGCACTTGCCTCCGGCCTCCCTGTCGCCGCTTATAACGTCACCGGACCAAAAGACATCGTGACA
>Ga0316204_10012415_pt1 | contig 10393 bp, 10 predicted proteins | sample 6monrhotite_MG_2_FD_205661 | JGI IMG/M metagenome (GOLD analysis project Ga0316204, IMG submission 205661) | Microbial mat bacterial communities from mineral coupon in-situ incubated in ocean water Damariscotta River, Maine, United States -... | ecosystem: Environmental > Aquatic > Marine >... | reverse complement strand
GTTGAAAAACATTCACTGGCAATCAGCACACCCTAAACCAAGTTATCGCAACAACCAATCGGCCCGCCTCAATTGACAGGCCGTTGATGCAAAATACAGTATCACTGCGCCGATCCATGTAACTTGTAGGTCATTATGTTTAAATTTTTTGCAACTTTACTTACCAGTTTGTTCCTGATTTCCGTCCCATCAACAGCAGACACCTTGATTTACGCCTACAATTCAGGCGGCCAGCGCCGCATTCATCTGCTCGACCTGGAAACAGCTAATGAAAAGATTGTTTCGCCGGCCAGCGGCGCTGCCTGGAACGCCGCTTTCCACCCAAACGGCAAGCAGATAACCTATACGCTGCAAGGGGAAAGCGACAGTCAGGTTTATGTGGCAGACCAAAACGGCGATAACCCTCAGCAATTAACCTTCGAGGCGCAATATGCGTATCACCCGTCTTTTTCACCGGACGGAAAACACATCGTCTATTCAAGGCAGAGCGAACGGCAGCTCATTATGATGAACGCCGACGGTACCGGTGCCCGCGTGATCGCAGACAGCCCAAGCTATGATGCCTTCCCGGTATTTTTCGCTGACGGCAAGCGCATCCTTTTCCATTCGCGCAGGCTGGAATCAGCCGAAGGCGACCCGGGTATTTTCATCGTTCACATCAATACCGGCGCTGTTGTGCACACGGGCCTATACGGCACCTATGCCTACCCAAGCCCCGACGGAAGCAAGATTGTGCTAGCGGGCAAGCGCAATGCCGATGCTGACCGCGATATCATGATTGCCGACATACACGACCCCTCAACTCTAACGCCGCTCACTGAAGGCGGCGGCTATGATGGCCACCCCAGCTTCACGCCCAACGGCAAGCACATTGTTTTTGTCTCGCGTATGGCGCAAGACCCATCGTTCCCGGTGGCCAACGAAAGCGACACAGCCGGCACAAACGAGGTTTTCATGATGAATTTAAACGGCACTGGGATGCGCCGGTTAACCCACGGCGGTGCTGTTGCCTGGCATCCGCTAGTCCGACACTAAACCAGCGCCAAAACCCTTACCCACATGTGACCGCTTATAGCCACAATTCCCTTATTGCGCACATTATGATACTATAAGTATAGTAAAGGGGAAAACTTATGGAAACTGTTACCAATGATATGAGCATGACCACAATTGCTGTGGTGGTTGCCGCCTTTATCATAGTTGCACTCGGCGGCTATATAATGGGAACGCGCGCACGGCCCAAAGGTATTACCTGTGATGTTGACCATCATTGGTGGTTTGGTTGGTGGGTACGATGCCAAGGCGATTGCAATGCGGGCAAAACCTGCACCCTGTTGTGGCGGATGAAAAACACCGAAGAAACTTGGACTGATGCCGGTGTCATTCCCGGAGGTAGCGTAAAATGGAGCAAGACCATGGAGTATAGGTGCACTTGCCGCTAGCCGCGCCTCACTCCATGATGGCCTAAGTAGGGTTGGACCGCCCTTGATTGCCGGGCCACAGTGACTTATTCACTAAATTGATGGCTGCGTATTGGCGCTGGCTTTTAAAGCTGTCTGCGTCTATACACCGCCCCCATGAACACACCTGAAAACATATCCGCTGAAAAACCATCCATTGGCTCAAAGGTCGGTTTCGTCTCGCTCGGTTGCCCCAAGGCACTGGTGGACAGCGAACGCATCCTGACCAAATTGCGCTCAGAAGGCTACGAAATCGCCGCTGAGTATGCAGGCAGCGATGTGGTGATTGTAAACACCTGTGGTTTTATCGATAGCGCCAAGCAAGAAAGCTTCAGCGCAATCAAAGAAGCCATGAACGAGAACGGCAAGGTTATTGTTACCGGTTGCCTGGGTGTGGACGAAGGCGCGGTGCGCGAAGTGGCCCCCGATGTACTGGCTGTCACCGGCCCCCAGCAATACGAACAAGTGGTTTCCGAGGTTCACAAGGCAGCGCCGCAACCGCACGAGCCTTATGTTCACCTTGTGCCGCCAGCGGGCCTTAAGTTAACACCGCGACATTATTCCTATGTGAAGATATCAGAGGGCTGCAACCACCGCTGTAAATTCTGCATCATCCCCTCACTACGGGGTGATCTGGTTTCGCGCCCTATTCGCGCGGTGCTTCGCGAGGCCGAGAAGCTGGTTGAGGCAGGCACCAGCGAACTGATGATTATCAGCCAGGACACGTCCGCCTACGGGCTGGACCTCAAGCACCAGAGGGAAAAGTGGAAAGACCGCGAAATTCGCGCCCACATGACCGACCTGGCCGACGCGCTCGGTGATCTGGATGTATGGGTGCGGCTGCATTATGTGTACCCTTACCCGCATGTGGACGATGTTATTCCGCTGATGGCAGAAGGAAAAATCCTGCCCTATCTGGATATCCCCTTTCAGCACGCCAGCCCGCGCGTACTGCGCGCTATGCGCCGCCCAGCCAATGATGCCAAAGTGCTGGAGCGCATCAAAAAATGGCGCACTATCTGCCCCGAAATTATCATCCGTTCCACCTTCATTGTCGGCTTCCCCGGCGAAACCGAAGCAGACTTTGACTATTTGCTTGGCTGGCTCGAAGAAGCGCAGCTGGACCGGGTTGGTTGCTTTAAATACGAGGCCGTTGACGGCGCTGTCGCCAACGAACTACCAGACCCGGTACCTGAGGATATAAAGCAAGACCGCTGGAACCGCTTCATGGCTGTGAGCCAGAAAATATCCGCTGATAAGTTGAAAAAACGCGTCGGCATGGAAATGGCCGTTTTAATCGATAGCGTAGACGATAGCCAAAACGGGGAAGGCGGTGCCACTGGCCGCACCTACGCGGACGCACCGGAAATTGACGGCCAAGTGCACCTAAGCGGTGCCGAAGGCCTTTCCGAAGGTGACATGGTCATGGCGCACATTGACGCCAGCGACGAGTATGATCTGTTCGCAACCGTCATCCACGACGAAGACGATGAGTGGGACTGGTAACCGCTCAAGCCTAATCATTTTGAAAAAATTTGCTAAAGGCATCGCTCCCGACTACCTTGATTGCCAATCATTCGGGGGTGTTAGACTGGCAGATGATGAAGGCTTTTGGTAGGTTAAGAGCGCAGCTATCTGTGTTGCTTGTGCTTGTGATCGCTCATATGGTGTTGGGCTACAATGCTGCACATGCTGCTGCAGATAATGCTCCGAACCTCTTGCCGACCGCTTGTCATTTCACGACTGACAGTGTCGCTGACTTTCCGTCAATGCTTGACAATATCGCGCAAGCAGACTGCGAAACACGGCCTTCACAATCACCTAAAGTGGTCTGGCTGTCACTTGATGTGGACGCCGTCAAACCACGGGCAAACACAGACTATTTGCTGACCATCTATCGTCATTGGACCGAGCGGGCGATCATCCAGTTTCATTATGCTGATGGCTATATGATGGATTATGATGTGGGACCCTATGCGTTTGACCAATATTGGTCCGCTGGAAACTATGTGAGCTTTCCTGCACCCGCGCGCGCCGCCTCCGTCAGTCACATTTTGGTAGGGCTGCAAAATGCTTCGTCCATCAAACTTTTCCAGCAAATCAGATTTGTTAGCGCCGAGGATTGGGAAAAGCAAAAAACTGTCGGACGCCTGCTAACGATGATAATTACCGGCATATTGCTTGCGATGCTGTTCTACAATATTGCGCTTGCTGCGGTCCTGCGGTTTAACTTTCATTTTCATTACTGCATGGTTGTGTTTGCAGCGCTGCTTTACAATGTGTCTGCCTACGGATTTATCTCCTACCTTCTGCCCGGTGTTGTTAGTCACGGCGCCCAGATGAATATCACTATCCTCGCGCTTGGACTAAACGGGCTGGCAGGTCTTCTCTTCTTATGCAGTTTTCTGGAAAAGGGCGTCCTTACTCCCAGATGGGAAGTAGTTGTGCGCTCGGTTGGTTACGTGTTTTTCGGCCTGAGCATTGTCTATGTAAACATGCGCGGACCCTATACTGAGCTGCTGGAACAGGGGCTCCATATTGTTTCCTTTCTCGGCGTAATTGTAGTTCTCGCCGCCCTTATTCGCGCAATTCGAGCCAAGAGCCAGGCGGCTATCTTTTACGCGGTCGGCTGGTTTTTGCCTGTTGTCGGTGTATTGGTAAGAAACCTGCGTGAATTTGGCCTAGTCCCCCAATCAGATATGGTGGCTTACGCGGTCTCAATTGGCATTGCCCTGGAGACCATTATCTTCGCTATTGGAATTGCCTACCGGATCAGCAAAATTCGAGAAGACCGCGACCAGGCAAAAGCTGTTGGCGAAAAAGCGCGGGCCGCTAGTCAGGCAAAATCCGACTTCCTTGCCCATATCAGCCACGAAATTCGAACCCCAATGAACGCAATCATTGGGCTGAGCGAGCTTGCGGCCCAAACAGACCTCACCCGCCAGCAGAGGATTTACATCCAGAATATTCAAACGTCCGGCAATATATTGATGACGTTGCTGGATGAAACGTTGGATTTCTCGAAAATTGAAGCTGGCAAGGTTTCTTTGGAAAAAATCATCTTTGAACCAACTGACGTTTTCAACAATGTCCGTGCGGTTGTAGGCGTGAATGCCCGGGAAAAGTCTATCGCCCTCATCTTTCAGGGAGAGGACACCCTGCCCGAGAAGCTGCGGGGCGACCCTACACGTCTGAGCCAGATCCTGATCAACCTGACAAACAATGCTGTCAAGTTCACGGATCAGGGTAGCGTCACGGTCGAAATTTCCGCAGAATCTGGTGTCGGAAATTCCTTCCTGCTGCAGTGCGCCATTCGCGACACCGGGATCGGCATGACTGACGCGCAGATCGCCCGCCTGTTTCAGTCTTTCAACCAGGCGGACGATTCGGTCTCGCGGAAATACGGCGGCACCGGTCTTGGCCTTGCCATCTGTAAACAGCTGGTGGAACTGATGGGCGGCAAAATCAACGTGGAAAGCAAGCAGGGAGAAGGAAGCAGTTTTTACTTTGAAGTGCCGCTGGAAGAGGTTGAAAGACAATATGACACCGTCCAAAACTCCGATAAAAACACGCCTACTCAAAACACAGGCAAGGCCTTGCTCTCTGGCGCGCGAATTCTGGCGGTTGAGGACAACCCAATCAACCAGCTTCTAGTCTCGAATGTGTTGAAAGAGACAAGCGCCAGCTTCGATCTTGCATCCGGCGGCCGGGAAGCTATCGAAAAGGCAACCAAAAACAGCTATGATATCATCCTGATGGACATAAACATGCCGGATATGGACGGCCTGGAAACAACCAGGGCTATCAGGGCGCTAGAGAATTACAAAAATACTCCAATCATAGCCCTGACCGGTAATGCAGACCCCGGCACTAGACGCGACTGCCGTGACGCTGGTATGAACGACTATGTAACCAAGCCCTTCAAGCAGACAATCCTGTTTGAAACCCTTGACCGGTGGCATCTCAAACCGGACCAAGCCTGAAGTACCAGACCAAAGATTGAAGAACGTGACTACCGTCGTTCCCGGCGACGATGTTGAGAGGGGTTTTAGCTCGACACCTCGCGGTGCATTAACTTACTTCGACGGGGTTTGCTCCGGAACAACTTTGTAAACATCAAGCGAGACCAACCGTGCGTGCGCCGACTTAATTTTATCCCTAACTGATTGCGGAACTTGTTTTCCCGCTGCCAGGTAATAGCCAGCTTTTCCTCCAAGTTTCATCACAGGTTTGGTGAGAGAAGTGTCGATACCCTTTGCCCTTCTAAGCGCAACACTGACAGACATATCACTGATATAAAGATCAGCACGACCAGCGATTACCATTTGGTAATCACCAGTTAAGCTGATGTGGACGGGAATGACATTTTCCGGCGGCATACCGGCCCACAGAAAGAACTCGCAAGCAAGGTCATTGGCAATACAAGACCCGGAATAAATACCGCTCCTAATTGTTTCAGGTGTAAATACCCGCATGTCATCGGCGCGGGCTTGAAGATAAAAACTGGATTCGGCTATGGGTGCCAGCCAGTCAAACCGCTCCTCTCGCTTCGGTGTACGAACCAAACTGAAAATCAGCGCATTGCTGTCCGATCGTGCCATACGCATCGCGCGCGCCCATGGCAGCAACCGAATGGTGTATTCAACCTCGGCAGCATCAAGAATTTGACGAACTTTAGCGGTGGCACTGCCCAAAACAGTTCGGTCAGCGCCTGTAAAACTGAACGGAGGGTAATTTTCCGTATAAACTACCAACGGCTCAGCCCACACCTTGGAGCCGAGCAGAACCAACATGCCCGCCATTACACAATAATGTCGCCACTTCCCCATTTGAACCCCGCGTCAAACCCCCTTGATGCTGCGAACCCGCACACCATAACAGTATAGAGCAAACAAAAACTTAATAATCGAACCACTCGCTAAAGGGATAGAAATTTGCGCTGAGATTACCTATATGTGTTTCACTGGGGATTAACGGGGAAAATAGCATGATCATAACCAACATCGAAGCGGTACCTGGGCAATCGGTCGCCGAGGAACTGGGCCTGGTGCTTGGCTCCACAGTACGCGGCAAGCATGTGGGCAAAGACATCGCCGCTTTCTTCAAAGGATTGGTCGGCGGCGAAATCAAAGGCTACTCAGATTTGCTTGTGGAGGGCCGCGAGGAAGCCATTTCCCGCATGAAAAACCATGCGGTCAAGTTGGGTGCAGATGCTGTTATCAATGTGCGCATGACCACATCCAGTATTACCGGCGGCGCCGCTGAATTGATGGCCTACGGCACAGCGGTCAAACTAACACCTACTGAAAACGCATAATGAGCAACGATGTGGCAAGCGAACTGGACCAGCTCAACCAGTCGGTTAATGAGCTGCTAGCCAACCCGCCTGATTGGCTGGCCGACTGGGTCAGCGGCAGCACCCTGTGGGACCTGATAGTAAACAACGGTCTGCAGGCTGTTGGCATTGGTGCAATTGGCTGGTTGCTTGCAACCTATTTGGAACGTCGCCACAATGCGCAAATGAGCGCGCGGGAAGAATTGCTGACGGGCGTGCGCGTTTCCACAACCAAAAAAACTGGACCAACAGCGCACGAAGGCACGATGGTCGTTGGATCGGTTGTCATCGCCCATGACTTTTTTAGAACCCTGATTATTCAGCTCAGAAAGCTTATTGGCGGCAACATCAAGCCCTACGAGCGGTTAGTGACCCGCGGGCGGCGCGAAGCCTTCATTCGCCTGCGCGAAGAAGCCGCACTTCGCGGGCTCGACCAAGTGATCAATGTTCGCTTTGGCAGTTCGCATATTTCCGGCCGCTTCATCTCGTCGGTTGAATTGGTCGCCTACGGCACGGGTATAAAAACACGGTAAAAATTCCAGTGACGACAGCCAGTAAAGCCCCTCCCCTTGAAATTCTCACAGTCCCCCTATATCAAATAATGGTTGCTGCGGTTGTCGTAGCAGCTTGATAGCTTGTACTCAGGGCAGGGTGAAATTCCTGACCGGCGGTATTCTCAGAGATGAGAGAGCCCGCGAGCGCCTATTTCTTCTGAAATAGGGTCAGCAGATCCGGTGAGATGCCGGAGCCGACGGTATAGTCCGGATGAGAGAGTAGAAGCAGCACTGTGCACGCATTTGCGCGCGCTGGTGCTATATGGCCACCGCCTTTTGGGCGGCTGCCATCTTCTCTATTGCCCTGATTCCTGCGCTTTTTTGAACTCTTGTTCCTTAGGGAGAGCACCAGTGAATCAGACCATTTTAGCCAACTTAACTATCGACGATTTCGGCCCACCCGACGAACGGGTTAAACATGCCGTTAACGCACTTAAAAACGGCGGCGGCATTCTTGTTGTCGACGATGAAAACCGCGAAAATGAAGGCGACCTTATTTTTGCAGCAGAAACTATCACTGTGCCGCAGATGGCGATGATGATCCGGGAATGCACCGGAATTGTTTGCCTGACGCTGCCTGCGGCCAAGTTGGAAGCACTCGCACTACCGCAAATGGTGCGCGACAATAACTCCAGCTTCGGCACCGCCTTCACGGTGTCCATTGAGGCCAAGGTCGGGGTGACCACAGGTGTATCAGCCGCCGACCGGGTGCAGACCATCAAAACCGCGATCAACCCCGCTGCCATTCCGGATGATTTGGCAAGGCCCGGGCATGTGTTTCCGCTGCGCGCTCATCCGGGCGGTATTGCCGCGCGCGCGGGCCACACCGAAGCATCCATCGCGCTGGTTGAAATGGCGGGCCTGATGCCCGCCGCCGTTTTGTGCGAGCTTACCAACCCTGACGGCAGCATGGCGCGCCTGCCCGAAGTGATGGCTTTTGCAAAAGCCCACCATATGGCAGTCGTCACGATTGAAGATATCCTCAGCGGTGGCCTGCAGCTGATGACCAAAGTCGCCTGACTTAACAACTTCGCAGGCAGCAGCAATGTTCTGTTGCCTGCGCATAGGCAAGTAGCTAGGCTGTCCCCAGCTAAAAAAAGGGCCAAAAAGGGGCGCGGGATGAAATTCAAGAAAACAATAATCGGCAGCGGCATCGTGCTCGCGGCTGTTGCCGGATTGGCGCTGGAAAGCATGGTCAGCGCAGGCGTTTTCCGCAGTATCGAGCCTCATTTTGACGGCCAGTGCACTCGCGTGGACGGCGTTGTCGGCGCCGAAGATATTACGATCGACCCGGAAACAGGCATGGCCTATATCTCGGCGATGGACCGCCGCACCTTGATCGACACGGGCGAGCATAAAGGCGGCATTTATATATACCGGCCCGGTTCGTTTGCAAAACCGATCAAATTTGAAACTGACCTGAACGGCCCCTTCCATCCCCACGGTATTGACCTGTGGAAAGCATCCGATACCGATGGCAACAACGCGAACGACCGTATTTTTGTTGTTACCCACCCAATTGTACTGGGCGGTGACGGCGAACCACCTATAGCGATCAGTCAAATCGACATTTTCGAGATTGACGGCGATAACTTGGTTCATGTGCGAGCGGTTAATTCGGTTGAACCCATCAGCCTGAACGATGTGACGGCGGCGGGCCCAGATAGCTTTTATGCTTCCATCGACAAAGGCAGCGTGACGCCGCTGGGCCAAACGCTTGAGCTATACGCCCGCTTAGCCCGCGCAGGCGTTATGTATGGCCGCGGCGAGCTTATGTCCCGCGTGGCAGGCGACATGGTCTATGCCAACGGCGTGCAGGTCAGCGACGACGGTAAAACCCTTTATGTGGCGGAAACGACGGGCAAGCGCCTGTCCAGTTTCCACATAAGTCCCATTGACGGACGGCTGTCTCCCGCTTCCGAGATCCACATAAACTCAGGGCTCGACAATATAGAAATTGATGCAAGTGGTGACCTTTGGGTGGTTGGCCACCCCAAGACCTTTGATTTTCTGGCTCACGCAGGTGATGCCGCCAACCGCTCGCCGTCGCAAGTGTTTAAGGTGCGATGGGAAAACGGTTCACTGACTGCAGACGAAATTTATCTGAATGACGGCGACCCTATATCAGGCGCCAGTGTGGCGGCAATGGCCTCCACATCATCAGGGGAGCGGATGCTTATTGGCTCAGTGTTCGAACCCTTCATTCTGGATTGCAGCCTTTAAAACGGCAATCCAGCTAAATTATGATTTCCGAACCTATTTTTTAACGGCCATAGAATACTCGCCGCCGCGCTCCAGGCCGCGCTGGTAAGCTGGGCGCGCCTGCATCCGCTCAACGTAAGCCTTCAAGTTAGGGAAATGCTCAAGCGCACCAGATGCATTCATCGCCTCAAGCGGGAACAGCATCTGCGCATCAGCGCCGGTTAGCTTGCCGCCCGCGAAAAACTCCTTGTCGCCCAGCCCCTTGGCCGAATAAGTGAAGTGGTTAACAATCTCGCTTTGGATACGCGGCGCGAGCGGTGCTGCCGCCTCACCCAATTTGCTGGTGTATAGGCGCAGAAGCAGCGGTAGCATCAGCGAACCTTCCGCGTAATGCATCCATTCGATGTAGCTATTGTAATCGACATCGTTCGGCTCAAGCGAGAATTTACCGTTGCCGTATGTGCGTGCCAGATAGTCGATAATCGCACCGGATTCTGCAATTTTCACATCGCCGTCTTCCAGCACCGGCGATTTGCCCAGCGGATGAATTTCTTTCAAACTATCCGGGCCTAAATTGGTTTCCAGGTCGCGGGTGTAATGAATAATTTCATACTCACAGCCCAGCTCCTCAAGGAACCACAAAACACGCTGCGAACGACTATTATTGAGATGGTGAATTTTAATCATGGGGGAGGCTCCTGATAATGACGTTACCGACTATTTAGGGCGATTAGATTCAGAAAACAGCCAGTTGGGCTCTAAAAACAGCAAGTTCACCTCTATTTTTCGCCAAAATTTTTCAATAAATAGACCGAAAGTGCTTCAGATTCGGCTTTATTCAA
>Ga0316204_10012414_pt1 | contig 10393 bp, 8 predicted proteins | sample 6monrhotite_MG_2_FD_205661 | JGI IMG/M metagenome (GOLD analysis project Ga0316204, IMG submission 205661) | Microbial mat bacterial communities from mineral coupon in-situ incubated in ocean water Damariscotta River, Maine, United States -... | ecosystem: Environmental > Aquatic > Marine >... | reverse complement strand
TTATCCGATGAAAGATGTTATTTCTATAGTACAATATTGAGAGAGAGAGAGAGAGATTAACACCTCTAACCATTCATTCCAGCACACATTTTCATTATTTTTCATATCCCTCTACGCTTCATTATTGCACAAAATAACCAAAATTTTCGCTGCCGATGATCACAACGTTATGCATAAATACACGAAAACAACCAAACTACTAATCACTTTTGTAATTTTATTCCAAGGGCTTCCAGCATTTGCTGAAGATCAGGTACTCGCTAAGCTATTTGTTGAGAAAAATGTTGAGGGAACAATAGTAATTTCTTCATTAAATACAGGGAAAACATTCATTCACAATGACTCCCGTGCAACCCAGAGATACTCAACCGCATCTACATTCAAAATATTGAATACGTTGATTGCACTTGAAGAAAAAACAATCTCAGAAAAAAGTGATATTTTTAAATGGGATGGAAAAATTTATAGCATTCCAAGCTGGAATCAAGATCAAACGCTAAAGAGCGCATTCAACGTTTCATGCGTCTGGTGTTACCAAATGTTGGCGCGACGAATTGGTCCACTAAAATATATCAACTATATAAAAAATAGTAATTACGGTGAATTAACAGAGCCCTTCAAAGAAACAACATTTTGGCTTGATGGTTCACTTCAAATAAGTGCGGTAGAACAGGTGGAATTTATAAAAAAGGTTTACCAACGCAGCCTTCCATTCAACCCCACATCCTATGAAACGCTAAGACAAATAATGCTTTTGAAAAAAAACCCGGCCTATTCTTTATGGGCTAAATCAGGCTGGGCAACGAAAATGAAGCCACAAGTAGGTTGGTATGTAGGTTATGTAGAAACACTAAAGGATACATGGGCCTTTGCTTTGAATATAGAAACTAAAAGCGTCAAGGATTTACTGCTACGTCATAAGCTATCGCAGGAAGCATTAAAAGCGAAGGGGGTTATTGAATAAAGCATAATCGGATAGTCGGGAGTTTTTCTCTTTCAGCCTCCACAACATCTTGCATGCGGTTTCGCACAGGGTGTCTCCCAAAGATGTTCAAAGCAAGTGGCCAATTAGCGCCAACTTACCCTAATGCTGGTTCTTGTTTTTGCACCAATGCTCCTTAACCCGGTCGGGTATGGAACATTCAGCCACAAGACGTTTCATTGATCTTCGAGCTCAGGCCTTCGCCATGCCCCAACCATTACATGCCCATACTGAGCGTACTCAAATAGCTCCAGCCAACAGGCTAAAGTGGCACTTGTTTTGTTTGCGCAAAAACGCACCACTTTAGCCTGCCGCTGAGCTAGGTATTAGTCATACTTCCCACTACCAATGACAGATTGCGGGTCCAGGGTACTTTTCAGGGAAGAAATCAAGGCTCCCACGCGATCCAGCTGCTTTAGCCTAACATCTTCATATTGAACTCCTAGTCTATGAGGCAGATAGCCTGCTTCGAAAAACCTGCATTCAAGCTTTCTATAACATTGCATAGCTCGGTCATCATCACCTGTCGATCGATCATAAAACATGGCAATGTGATAATGAAGACTTCTCGGACGTTTGCAAAAGATATTGATATCAGGCACAAAACCGGAACCCTCAAACGTCTCTTCAATAATCGAAGCAGCAATCGATAAATCTTTCTTAAGAAATGGGCTACAAGCAGTTAGCCATATGATGCCGCATTGATCTACCTCCGGTTGTACGCCTACGTCTGGGGCTTCACCTTTGGGAAAGTACATACGGGAGGGGCATTGCCCTGGCACACCGGAAAAAATGGAATGCATCGCGTGACAATATTCGTTGGGGTAGGTGATATTCTCACCAGGGGCATCATCAAAAAAACACAATGAATCTGAATTCTCAATTTGTCGTTTAATCGTCTCCTGTGTTTCTGAAATTGCCATCGGTGTTCCATAAAGACCAAAAACAATATTCCATTTATTAAACATGAAATCCTGATAACAATTTTCCATTGGATGATTGTACTCCGGCCCCATTAACGAAGGCTCACTATGGTACATACGCCAGTCGTTCGTCGCCACTATACCACCACGAATAGCTTCCTGAAGCTTCAAAGGCCGCAATTTTACCATCGCGTCCAGGAAACTTTCTGTCGTGGAAAAAGTTAAATACCCCATTGAGCTCGCTTGAGGCTTAGGCATCAACCAAAGTGTCACTGAAGTAACAATACCCAGACTGGATTGTGAAAACAGTCCATCCAAGGAGGGACCGACACCCCATCGGTCAATAGGACTCAAACGATGATTACCATACATCCCAAACCCTGTACGAATCACTTTACCATCGGCAAGGACTACTTCAAGGTCAGAAATCTGCGAAACGTTATCACCATATGGAGTAACTCCATGTCCGCGCTCCAATGCATTTCCGATCACACTGGTATCCGGCCCTGCTCCCGTAGGTGCTACCCATAGCTCAGACTGTCGTGATTGTAAAAAATCATAAAGCATGCCATGAGTGACACCAGGCTCAATCCTGACATATGCCAACTCTTCGTTATACTCAAGAACACGATTCATCCGGGAAAGATCCAGAATGATACCGGCATCTCGGCCTGGCACTTTAGATCCAAAGCCCCAATTAAGACCACGACTGACTGGATAAATACTCTGCCCGAATTGTCCAGCAATCTGCACACACGCCATAACTTCTTTTTGGTTCAGAGGGTGGAGAATCGCGCTCACATTCCTCTCCAGTGCAAATGTAGCAGTCCCCGCTATTTGTAAATTTCCTTCTTTGGTATCTACGTGATCAACACCAATAGCCGATCGCCATGCCATTAATGCAAGTTCTAACCGGGTACTCTCCACCGAAATTCGTTGATTATCCCGAATTCTCATTTTTTTACTCCCCCTCCAAACCTGTCAAAAATTGCCTTACCATTTTATTTCCGTCTGGCACAATGGCAGCCATCTCATTTTTTAAGTCTGCCCATTTTGTGGAGACCTTTTGCCCAAAAAAAATCGGTTTGGTTTGTGCTCTGATCACACCACCATCAACATCTTCTGTTACCTCGTGAAGAGTCAACACGGTAGAAATTGCCTCATCTTTTTCCATATCACCAAATGGGTCTGCACCAATATAAAGCTTATTTGCGATATCCGAAGGATGGACGTTATACATGCCTAATTGTGGATATCGAAAAATTTCTTCAGGAATAATCTGTCCAAAACCATACATCAAAATGACATCGGGGTTCCATACTCGCAATTGAGTAAGAAAAAATGTGGATTTAACCGATCCTGAAAAAAAAGGCACATTCAACTCCTCTGCAACATTTTGAGTTCGCTGAAACAACTTCACTCTTTCCTCAGGCGGATAAAACCGCCAAGTCCGTTTTTTCCAGCTGATTTTTGCCTTGGGGTCACAAATATCGTCGGTAACGATACCAACCAATTCAATTTCCAGCTCCTGATGCATTCGAGCCATTTCCTGCAGTGCTCCAAAACCAAAATCGAAACTGCAAAAAGCAACTACCCGGAGCCGGGAATCCTGTCGGTGACACAGCAACTCTTTCCGGGCATCTATAAACCTTCCCCAGTCATAACCAGAATTTTTATGAGTCTCTATAAGAGGTTGCCGTAAAGCGACACTAACTTCAGATTCTTCAAACAACATTGTCGTTCTCCTTGACATAAAATTAATATCTTCCATACGAATAAAAAGTAGTAATTAAGAGGGAGGGGTTGATTTTTCAAGCACTAAGATATTGATTTTCATAGAGGGTATGATAATTAATATCGAAAATAAATTTGTTGGAAGATTATTGCCAACACACTTCATTTTTTGAAAGTTATTTAAGTTACTGCAATCCGCACAGAGTACAAATTTATACCTAAATATCCTACCAAGGTAATGATAAATATCAACGAAAGTGATATTCGGGTAGTTTTTAAAACAACACACGACATCATTGTCCATATATGCAAATTCCATTTAAACGTATATGTACTTTTTATTACAACAACTGACATCTATATACATAGCATTAGATGACATAAAAACAACAGAGAGAATAAACACCCTTTTTACAAAAGTCTATTGCCACTATTGCTTAATTCAAACGTCTTGAGCAAAGAAATCAAGTTAATTCTGTATAAAAAATTAATCATGCAATCAACTGCTCAATAGTAGCAGCGGTATCATCAGATATCGTCGTTAATTAAAAAATAATAAGAAAAAAACCTCTTTCATTAGTTATCAATTGTTGAAATATAAAAAATGCATCTTTAAAGGCTATAATAGAACAGCAGAGCATTCCCTCCTTTCCCACACGAAATTAAAAGTAGCTACTCATAAACGATATTCCAATAAAAGCCGTTCCATATATTTCAATTAGTGGTTAGAACCAGACACTTCCGGGAATATACCTATTGAGATTTCGGCTTTCTTGCACACCCTCTTCACCCCATCGCCATATTAAAACCCCTCACAATAACTCGACAACGGCTCCTACGTCGCTTAAAGCACCTACTGTTGGCGTTCTACCTACAGCCATTCTTGGCCTAATCGTCATTTTGTCTTGCCATGAAATGAATATAACGCACACTAAAAATCTAAATCTCAAACACCACAGGTATATGTCAGACTCCCTGCCTATATAAATTTCTTAAGATCCATTGCGATAAAGATGTTAATCACCAAATTTAGTTGATCCAGTAATATTGGATTAAACATATAAAAATATATTACCGGTATCACGCGCGGAAACTTCAAGCAGCCGCTGACGACTGGCAACAAAAATAGACCGCAAGGCATATAAAAAATTAAAAGTCAAGAAAAAATCTCCATGCAATTAACAATCGTTGTTGCATCATTCCTTGGAAATCGTAATTCCGACAAATTATTGTCATAATTTATCCCCATAGCATTTGAGAGTTTGTATTCATTGCAGAACCATTACCTCTCCCTGTCTAATCAAACCAGCAATATCTTGCTCAGTGTTTTCGAAAAATATTGTACGAGAGCGATGAAACCTCACATCCTGAAATGGTGAAAACCAAAATTTATTTCAGTTTTTGATTTAATGGGAAAAATAACTGGGTATGGAAATACCAAATGAAATGGATGAATATCTGGGGGAGGGTTATCAATTGATGAAGTTATCCAATCTACACCGTACATTTTTGCACACATAAAATGTATTATCCGAGACGGACATTGCATCAATACATACGCTAACCTACATATTATTTAATATATAGGCTTATACGACGAAAAATTGAAAGCCTGAAGGAAGTTATCAATGACAAGCATAGCGCTCGCATATCAGGAATATGTCTCATTAGATAGTAATAATACGCCTCTGATAACTTATTACACACAAGTCAGACAACAGTCCGAGCTATTATGCGAACCATTGGAAATTGAGGATTACGGTATCCAGACCTTGCCGGAAACAAGCCCTCCTAAGTGGCATCTGGCGCACACGGCATGGTTCTTCGAAACCCTGTTACTTAAACCTTTTTTATACGGTTATCGTGAATTTCAACCGATATTTGCACAACTGTTCAACTCTTATTGCGATACCATCGGCCGCTATCACCCTCGGTCGGAACGTGGACAATTGTCTCGGCCAACAATCGTCGAAGTCTACGGCTACCGTAAGTACGTGGATGAACAGATGATGCATTTGCTATCCCACCCAGATCATCAACACCGGAAGGAAATCGCTCGGCGTACGGTACTAGGCATCAATCACGAACAACAGCACCAGGAATTGATGCTAACAGACATCAAGCACAATTTTGCCTATAATCCGCTGCGCCCCACCTACCGTAAATCTCCCGTTATACCCAAAGCAAAAAACAAACGTCTACAATGGGCCGAGTTCGAAGGAGGCGTTATGACGATTGGGCATGAAGGCGAAGAATTCACTTATGATAACGCGACACCCCGCCACAAAGTCTACCTCAATGATTTCCGCCTTGCCTCACGAGCCGTGAGTAACGGTGAATTTATCAATTTCATCGAAGCAGATGGTTATCAAGACCCAGAGTTATGGTTCTCCGATGCCTGGAAGACCGTGTGTCAGCAGCAATGGCGGGCACCACTCTACTGGGAACATATCGATGGTAATTGGTGGCATATGACGTTAGGCGGCATGAAGCGTGTGGACACCAACGCCCCTGTGTGCCATGTCAGTTTTTATGAGGCCACCGCCTATGCCCGCTGGGCGGGTAAACGTCTACCCACCGAGGCAGAATGGGAGGTGGCGGCTGCGGAACTGCCCATCGAAGGAAATCTCTACGCTGCTGATTTTCTCCGCCCCATGCCAGCCCACGGCAAGACCACATTACTGCAAATGTATGGTGATGTTTGGGAATGGACACAGAGTACCTATGCGCCCTACCCTGGTTACCAGCAAGTACAAGGCCCTCTGGGAGAATATAACGGTACGTTTATGAGTGGCCAGATGGTATTACGTGGCGGCTCCTGCGTAACACCGGCTGGCCATATTCGTGCCACTTACCGCAATTTTTTCTATCCCCACGAACGCTGGCAATTCAGCGGATTTCGTTTGGCGGAGGATGGATAATGAGTCTTACAGCCATTGGTTGTCTGCGCTTCGATGCTCGTCAGCCGGTGCTTTCAAGCCTGTGTGATGAAATCATCATGGACTTGAGCCAAACCCACCGGACAATTCCACCCAAGTTCTTTTATGACGAGATGGGCTCAAAGCTGTTCGAGGCCATTTGCGGGACGTCCGAGTATTATCCCACACGCACGGAAGTCGCCATCTTAAAGAAAACATCGTGAAATCGAACAATGCACCGGCCCGGACTGTTGTGGGGACTGGCCGTTAGAGACCTTCGGCTACCCAATTATGCATTTTGCTCCTCTATAGTCTGTGCTAGCACCCAGCCGACCATCCCTATTGACGATGAAAGAATGATAGCTTTTACATCCTTTCTACTTAAATCATCTACGGTGCCTCCAAGGTCGTGTGCCCATGGTCCGTACGCACCGTTTTGCCTATAAGATTCTCTAATTTCAGAACCATATGCACCAAAGAAGTCCTTTAATGACACTTCTTCAAACTCGAAAACGATATTAGCCATTGAATCATTTTTTAATTCGTAGCCGAATACACCGTCAAAGAGAACATTAACTATCGACGTTTCGCCATTTTTCTCCGGCCACGCCAATCTAAAATTGATCTTCCGTTTGACGGAATCAACTTCATAACCGTATATATGGAAATCGTGATATGACTTCATACTATCCAATTTTTATGCGTATGATTCTAATAAACGTTTTGCATCTAGGCAAACCGAGAGGTCTTTGTTAATGCGAGAAATTAGAAATGCCGCTTGTGGCCAATGTTCCGCTAACTCATACTCTGTATCTCGATTTCTCTGTTTTCCATCAGAGCGTTTTTGTAAATATGTTTGGGGTTTCTCCGAGTCATCAATCCCCCCCCTTAATGCCTCAACGACCTTTCCTGTTTTATTCTCCTTTTTCGTTTCCAAATACGCCATAAAAGAAGTAGCCAAAGCAGCTAGTAAAATCCAATCAGATACTTCTCCGCTCAGATACTCTCCTTAATGCATAACAGAGGTAATTGTGTATATAAAAAATAGTATCACTTTTTGATTGACACAATTGGAAGCTGATATTTTGAGGTTTTTCTATACTAATACTGGCATGTTTGTTAGTCGTGATGAGATCATGGAGCAAGTACGAGGCTACAAAACATGGATGCACACCCGCCGCCGCCCTGTTAATATGCTGTAAAAATTCATCGGTATCATTTGCAAAAATTAGCCACATTTAGGTTGATTTCTGCCCGCAGAACCTGGGAGACACTATGGAAGAAAATATCCAATCCACCCTGCAAGAAGATCGTCTGTTTGCACCCTCTGCTGACTTTTCCAGCAAGGCACGCATCAAAAACCGCGCCGAACTGGACGCCCTGCGTACCAAAGCCGAGGCTGATCATGAAGGCTTTTGGGCCGAGCTGGCACGAAATGAGTTGGATTGGCAAACACCATTTACCTCCGTATTGGATGAAAGTAACGCGCCCCACTACCAATGGTTTAACGACGGCAAACTCAATGTGTCATACAATTGCCTGGATCGTCACTTGGCCGAGCGCGGCAACAAAACCGCTATCATATTTGAAGGCGAAAAGGGTGACACCCGACACATCAGCTACTCTGAGTTACATCATGATGTCTGCCAATTTGCCAATGGACTGAAATCACTCGGTGTCGGCCTCGGTGACCGGGTCATTCTGTACATGCCCATGACACCAGAAGCCGTAGTGGCTATGCAGGCCTGCGCACGCATCGGCGCGACGCATTCCGTGGTATTCGGCGGTTTCTCCGCAGAATCTTTGAAAGACCGTATCGAAAATGCCGGCGCCAAAGTCGTCATCACCGCCGATGGCGCACATCGTGGCGGCAAAATCGTCGAACTGAAAGCCGCCACCGACGAGGCCGTCAACAACGGTTGCGCCAGTGTTGAAAAAGTCATCGTGCTCAAACGCACGGGTCACAATGTCAATTTCACTAACTCACGTGATATCTGGTGGCACGAACTTGTCGAAGATCAGGCACCCACCTGTGAACCACTGTGGGTGAGCAGTGAACATCCCCTGTTTCTGCTTTACACTTCCGGCTCCACAGGAAAACCCAAAGGTGTCCAACACTCCTCCGGCGGCTACCTGCTAAATGCCATTACCAGCATGAAGTGGGTGTTCGACATTAACGATACCGATATTTTTTGGTGTACTGCCGACGTGGGCTGGATCACCGGTCACACCTATGTCGCCTTCGGACCACTGGCCGTGGGAGCCACCATGCTGATGTACGAAGGCGCACCCACAGTACCGGACGCCGGGCGTTTCTGGAAAATTTGCGCCGACCACAAGGTCACGATTTTTTACACCGCACCCACCGCCATCCGTGCCTTGATGAAGGCTGGAGATGATTTCCCAAATCAATATGACTTGAACAGTATCCGCTTACTCGGCACGGTAGGTGAACCCATCAATCCCGAAGCCTGGATGTGGTACCACACAATCATCGGTGGCGAACGCTGTCCTATTGTTGATACTTGGTGGCAGACCGAAACCGGTGCGCACATGCTCGCTCCCGTACCCGGTGCCGTGGCCACCAAACCCGGTTCCTGCACCCTGCCCCTGCCCGGCATCGCCGCAGATATTGTCGATGCCGAGGGCAACTCCATCACCGAACCCAACCAAGGTGGTGTGCTAGTGATTCGCAAACCCTGGCCATCGATGATCCGTACCGTGTGGGGTGATGATCAGCGTTATTACGACACTTACTGGGAAATGTTCGACGGCAAACTCTACGTTGCCGGTGACAACGCCCGTCGTGATGAAGACGGTTATTTCTGGATCATGGGACGCATCGATGACGTGCTCAACATTTCCGGCCACCGTCTCGGCACCATGGAGGTAGAATCTGCACTCGTGGCACATCCCAAAGTCGCCGAAGCCGCCGTGGTGGGTCGGCCTCACGATGTCAAAGGTGAAAGCATTTTTGCTTTTGTCGTACTGCGTGGTGAGCGCCCGGCAGATGGCATCGACACAGCACTGAGCGCCGAACTACGTAACTGGGTTGCCAAGCAAATCGGCTCCATTGCCAAACCTGATGACATGCGTTTTTCTGATAACCTACCCAAAACCCGCTCCGGAAAAATTATGCGCCGTCTGCTACGCACCATCGCCGCCGGAGAGGAAATCACCCAGGATACCTCCACTCTGGAAAACGAAGCCATCGTCCTTCAACTACAAGGCAAGGCCTAATCCACACAGCCTTCGTGGCAGTTCATGCTTTTAAAAAATCATCCACACTCTTTAACATAAAGGTCACAAAGACGCAGAATAATATCCCGGAAGCCGACTAACTGAATTTACTAAAAAGTCGGTATTAATGAATACCCCTCGCTAAATTTAATGCCTATATACAAGGTACTTTCCGAATGCAACAGTATTCATTTAGCCTGCTCCGGTAATATGCAACGTTAGGCAATGTCATTAAGTTAACAAATGGCGGTATATCGTAGGTTGGTGGTGAGCTTGCGAACCCCAACGGGACCGATGGTGTTGGGGTTCGCAAGCTCACCACCAACCTACAAAAAGCAGAAAGTTTGGCTTAACTTAATGACATTGCAACGTTAGGGTTAACTATGAAAAGTCCGAATTGAAAGTATCCGCTATGGGTTGACCAGAACAAATAACATCCTTTCAAAGAAAAAGTTTACGACGAAGAAACTGTTTTCATTTTTCCATATTCCATAACAATCCTTCTGTCAGCAGCATCAAAGAAGCGGTCATCATGACTAATCACAATCAGGGTCTTCCCCTTACGTTGAAGTTCAGGCATCAATTCCTGATAAAAG
>Ga0316204_10012413_pt1 | contig 10394 bp, 4 predicted proteins | sample 6monrhotite_MG_2_FD_205661 | JGI IMG/M metagenome (GOLD analysis project Ga0316204, IMG submission 205661) | Microbial mat bacterial communities from mineral coupon in-situ incubated in ocean water Damariscotta River, Maine, United States -... | ecosystem: Environmental > Aquatic > Marine >... | reverse complement strand
GACGTCCTACAGGAAATGGCCCATCGGATACGAAACGGGAATACTGATGATTATCGCCAGTTTTGGAACGAAGGAACATTACGCAAACTTGACACCCCCAAACATGAAGACGCCTGCCGGGATGCCCTGCTATCGGATCTGCAACAACGCCTTGCACCATTTGGTATCGACGCCCAGCCTGAGGGCCACTACGCTGACGGCAAGCGAGCAGATATCCGTGTAGCTTTCGGCGGCATTGATGGGTTCGAAGTCCCCATCGAAATTAAGAAGAATAGCCATAGGAACCTGTGGCGAGCAATGCACGATCAACTCATCGCGCAGTACACGCGAGATCCTCGCGCACACGGCTTCGGGATCTATCTGGTTTTTTGGTTTGGTGCCGATCAGACACAACCCCCACCAAGCGGTTCTCGGCCACGCACGCCTGATGAGCTAAAACAGCGCCTTCAGGGCCTACTTAGCGTTGACGAATCCCGAAAAATCTCTATTTGCATCATTGACGTCGCTAGACCAAAATGAATTGAACGCGAACAATATGTGCAGAATCAATCAATACCACCACTTTTTAATTGGCTATCGATTAACCTAGAACCGAACTCATTGAGATACTTAGAGAAAGACTGTCAGGACCAGTTCAAAATCTCGCTGAAGCATGCCTCCCGTCGCCGAGCTAAAAAGCGGCCGAGAAAAACTCACAGATTCCTCGAATATTGCGCTTTGTTCCACTGCATTGCCTTACGTTGGCATCCTTCGACAAAATCACGAACAAGTTCTAAGACCGGGCACTGGGCCGCATATGTGGAAATAACAACACATCCCTAATGGAAGGCGCATTAGTAAACAGCATCACCAGTCGGTCAATACCAATGCCCTCGCCTGCGGTTGGCGGCATACCATGTTCCAGTGCAACAATATAATCACTGTCATAATGCATGGCTTCATCATCACCTGCATCTTTTTCTTCCACCTGTTGTCGAAACCGCTCGGCCTGATCTTCCGGGTCATTTAACTCGGAAAAACCATTGGCGATTTCACGCCCTCCCACGAAAAATTCAAACCGGTCCGTTACAAATGGGTCGGCGTTGCTCCGCCGTGCCAGCGGTGATACTTCGGTGGGATACGCTGTTATAAACGTAGGATCTTTTAAGTTGTGTTCCACCGTTTTCTCAAATATCTCGATTTGCACTTTACCAAGTCCATAACTTGGTTTTAATGGGATTCCAAGCCCCTCTGCTAACCCTCTGGCCGCATCCAGGTCACTTAATTGCTCGGCGGTAATATCGGCATTAAAGTGCAGTATTGAATCGAATACGCTAATACGCGTAAATGGCTTACCAACATCAAACGTCTCATTTTGATACTCAATCACCGTGCTATTGTGAATATTCAGCGCCATGCCGCGTATCATTTCTTCCGTTAAGTCCATCAGGTCATGGTAATCGGCATAAGCCTGATAAAACTCCACCATAGTAAACTCAGGGTTATGACGGGTGGACAACCCCTCATTACGGAAATTGCGGTTTATCTCAAACACCCGCTCAAAACCACCCACCACTAATCGTTTTAAATACAATTCCGGCGCTACGCGCAAATACAGGTCAATATCCAGGGCATTATGGAATGTTTTGAAAGGCCGAGCAGTTGCCCCACCGGGAATGGCGTGCATCATGGGTGTTTCCACTTCCATAAAGCCATGATCCAGCAAGGTTCGCCGCACATAATCAATCACGGCAGAGCGGATTCTAAAGGTGTTGCGTGTCACCTCGCTCATAATTAAATCGACATAGCGCTGACGGTACTTGGTTTCCTGATCAGCCAGGCCATGGTATTTTTCCGGCAGTGGCCGCAATGCCTTGGTCAATAATTCAATGGCATCAACCCGCACGGATAATTCACCTTTATTGGTGATAAACACCACACCCTGCGCACCAATAATATCGCCAATATCCCACTTTTTGAATTGTTCGTTATAAAACCCTTCGGGCAAGGTATCGCGTGCCACAAACAATTGAATTTGACCGGACATATCCTGAAGATGAACAAAGGTATTTTTGCCCATTATGCGGCGTGTCATGATTCGCCCCGCCACTTTAACGCGCACCGGTGTGGCCTCTAACTGCTCATTATCTTTATCAGCATACTTTGCAATAATTTCGCCCGCCAGCGTATCACGACGAAATTCATTGGGGAACGCATTTCCCTGCTCACGCAGCGCAGTTAGCTTTTCTTTTCGTTGCGCAATGAGTTTGTTGTTATCGATGCTTTGCGGGATATTTTGTGGTTTGTCTTCTTTGGTTTCACTCATATCAGCTTACTTTTTTCTATGCCCGTTTTTTATACTAAGAGTTATATTAAAATTTGTATTAAAATTCATACTACGACTTATACTAAATTTTTTCAGGTCATCTTTACCGATAATAGGTGTAAATCGGTATAAATCGTTTTTGTAGCTATTTTCACACGAAGTTTGCATGCTAAACATTGACACTGGCTTTCATAGCGACGGGTTTTCATAGAAACTGGCTTTCATAAAGGGTTTCATAGAATGGTTCACACATTCACAGGCCGCTTTTTAAACTGGCTTCAATAAACTGGTCCAACTCACCGTCCAGAACTGCCTGGGTATTGCCGGTTTCAACGCCGGTTCGTAAATCCTTAATACGTGATTGATCCAGTACGTAAGAGCGAATCTGACTACCCCAGCCAATATCCGCCTTTGTCGCTTCCAATGCCTGGCTATCTGCGTTACGCTTTTGAATTTCCAATTCATACAATTTGGCTTTCAGCTGCTTCATTGCCGTGGCTTTGTTTTTATGTTGCGATCGATCGTTTTGGCATTGTACAACAATATTGCTGGGCAAATGCGTAATACGCACCGCCGACTCAGTACGGTTTACATGTTGCCCGCCAGCACCAGAGGCGCGGTAAACATCAATTCGTAAGTCGGCCGGATTGATCTCAATATCAATATCATCATCAACCTCGGGGGATACAAAAACAGAGGCAAAAGAGGTATGTCGTCGGCTACCGGAATCAAACGGGGATTTTCGTACTAAACGGTGTACACCGGTTTCAGTCCTTAACCAACCGAACACGTAGTCCCCTTCAAATCGAATCGTGGCACTCTTAATACCTGCCACATCACCCGCAGACACTTCAATAAGTTCAGTTGTGAATTGGTGTTGCTCTCCCCAGCGCAGGTACATTCTAAGCAGCATATCCGCCCAATCCTGAGCCTCAGTACCGCCTGAACCGGACTGTATATCCAGAAAAGCATTGTTTGGGTCCATTTCACCGGAAAACATACGGCGAAACTCCAATTGCGCCAGGTGTTGCTCCAGTTGATCCAGGTCAGCAACCACCGCATCCACGCTTTCCTGGTCCTGCTCTTCTGCCGCCATTTGCAGCAACCCATCGGCATCCACCAGACCGCTGCCCAACTGCGTTAAAACATCAACCACCTGCTCCAACTGGGCCCTTTCCTTCCCCAGGGCTTGCGCGCGCTCCGGATTATTCCAAATATCCGGGGCTTCAAGCTCCCGGGATACTTCAATTAATTGTTCCTGTTTGTTTTCGAAGTCAAAGATACCCCCTCAAGGCTTCAGCTCGGCCTTCAAGATCCTTGATACGGGTAGTAATGTGAGCAATTTCAAGCATGTGACGTATTAAATCCTGTAATGATCAAATCCTGCAATGGATAGTTTATTATTTAATTACAATTAGTTACAACCAAAACCATACCCTGATCGTATCATAATCGTTAGCCCCGATACCAAGGCATGGTTTAAAATGTAAAACCCGGAATGATACAACAAGGAGCAACCTCGTATCCAGTTAAACAACACTTGCTGTTGACCTACCCTACTGCCCAACGCAGCGAGTTTGATCTTGATCAGCCAAGCGCGCATATTGGCTGGACAATCCCCGCTTACCCACCCAACATTAATTAAACCGAAAATTTCACTTTCCACTGCTTTAGCTAACAGTGGCGAACCGAGACGCAAACTGGAAATAAATTAAACAGCGGAAATAGAGCCGATGCCAGTACCTAAGATATCATTACCTAAACAGTTAAACCACTGGAAGCCTGTCTCGCCAGCCACATTTACCAGCGCACAACGCCCCCACACTACGTTATTGTTCGGTGGATTAACACCAGCACACGAAAAGCTCATTCAGGGCGGTTTAAGTGCGCTGGGATATCACAGCGCGATAATTCCTACTCCCACACAATACGACTTTCAAACCGGCAAGGAACTCTGCAACTATGGCTTGTGTAATCCCGGTTATTTTACCGGGGGCGCCCTGGTCAATTATCTTCTCGATTTGGAAAACACCGGTTTAAGTAAAGCAGAAATAATCCAGCGTTACGCCTATCTCACCGCAACGTCCCCTTGTGGACCATGTCGTTTTGGCCTGTATCAAAACGAACTTCAGCTGGCGCTGGAATACAGCGGCTACAAAGGATTCCGTGTACTTACCATCGAACAAAAACCCAGTCTATGGGGTGATACCAGGCTTGGCTTGAACGTAAACAGTGAATTTTCATTAACCTTGCTTTACGCTTTGCTCATCGGTGATCTTTTAAATCAAATGGCATATACCATCAGACCTTATGAGACCGAGCCAGGTGAAACGAATCGCGTCCTGATGAAAAGTGTTGACTATATGTCTTCCACGCTTGCCACCATCAACGCTTTTTCCCATGATACTTCAGCACATGATACCGCAGCAAAACGCAAAACCACCAACAAAGCTTCATCAAAATATTTTTCGCGAGTGAAACTGCTGTCACAATGGTTCAACTTTTTTGCCGGACAAAATCGTAAACACATATTGACTGCACTACATCAGGTGGGACATTGGTTTAACGACATCGAAATTGATCCGTTACGCCTCAAACCAGTAGTAAAAATAACCGGTGAATTTTGGGCACAAACAACCGAGGGTGATGGCAACTTCAAACTATTCGAGTTTCTTGAATCAGAAGGCGCTGCGATCCACAATGAACCAGTAGCCACCTGGCTGGATTATTTAATTCATATGGAGCGACTTAAAAACAAGGACCAAACTCAACTTATCGACAAAGACGAAATCCGCATAACACCCATGGATAAAATTAAAGCCTGGATGCGATACAAAAAAAAGCAAATAGCACTGGAGTTAATTCAATACCAGCATGCATCACTCTACAACGCCATGCGCCGCGCTTTATACAATCTGCCTTCTCCATTAATCAACCAACAACAATTGGAATCATTGGGTCATGGCTATTATCATTCCCGTGCACGTGGCGGGGAAGGCCACATGGAAGTGGCAAAAAACCTTTATTACCACCTTAACCACTTGGCGCATATGACTCTCTCCCTTAAACCATTTGGTTGTATGCCATCCACCCAGAGTGATGGTGTACAAATCGCGGTGCAAGCCACCTATAAAAATATGATTTTTATACCCATCGAGACCGGTGGCGAAGCAAAAACCAGTGCCCTAAGTCGCGTTCAAATGGCATTAAGTGATGCCAAGGTAAAAGCTAACAACGAATGGCGCACGACGTTGCAGGAATGTGGACTGAGCATCGAAACGGTTCAGCGCGTCATCCAGCAACATCCGCAATTAATCCGACCCGCTACCTGCCTCACGCTACATCACGGCGCCGCCAGTGTTGCAGCAAACCTGGCTTATCACATTAAACAAATATTGCCATCGCTCACGCGATGATAGGAGCACGACCAAACTTATTACACGCCGTCCAATTGATGATGAAAGGTTAATGTAAAAGGAAAAATGCGGCCATGCAAAAGGACTTATTAATCGGGTTGGATATTGGCTCCACCACGGTGAAAGCAGTCGTAATAACACGTGATGAAAAGACCCTACTCTGGAACGATTACCAGCGTCATGAGACACGCCAACGGGAAAAAACCCTCGAACTGCTACGCCGCATCGAACATGAATTGAGTTATAACCCAAAACGCTATGCTGTTTTCGTTACTGGCTCGGGTGGATCCGATATTGCCCCATTAATTGGCGCTAAATTTATACAGGAAGTGAACGCCGTGGTATTGGCCGTACGCGCCAGGAACCCCGACGCACGTTCAGTGGTGGAGCTGGGCGGCCAGGATGCTAAAATTATCATTTTCAAACAGGATCCACACACCGGATCACTAACCAGCCACCCCTCGATGAACGACAAATGCGCCGCGGGCACTGGTGCAACCATTGAAAAAATCGCTAAAAAAATTGGCCTCTCGATGGCGACACTCGCCACAGCAAGTTATTACCCCCACGCCCAAGCACTTGTTAACATTGCCGCCAAATGCGGCGTGTTTGCAGAAACCGATGTGGTGGGACACCTTAAAGCCGGCGTGCCAGAGGAGCAAATTTTGGCTTCGTTGTTTGATGCCATTGTCACTCAAAACCTGGCGGTACTGACGCGCGGTCATACCTTGTTGCCCAAGGTACTGTTATTAGGCGGACCGAACACCTACATCAACGGTATGGTTGAAGCTTGGCAATACCATATACACAAATTGTGGCAAGAGCGGCAAGTGATCCTGGCAAAGAACGCTACCATAGAAGCGCTAATTACCGTCCCGCCCTATTCCCAATATTATGCGGCGTTTGGCGCTATCGAGCATGCCCTCAAAGAAGGAGACGAAACTATTAATGCCGCTGCTTATCAGGGCACAGCAACATTAGCACAGCAATTGCAACATCACCCAAGGCACAACAACAAACCCAATGCTGGCAATGCACTTTGGCGCAATCGCGATGAACTACATCACTACCTAAAACAATATACGCCTAAACCCTTCAGACCAATCGTTTTATCACGCGGTTCAAACGTTGAAACATTCCTGGGCATCGACAGCGGATCCACATCCACCAAAGCAGTGTTAACGGATATAAAGGGCAACGTTATTGCGAAATCCTATCACTTGTCTAACGGCAATCCCATACAGGAAGTTATTGCCTGCATCGCAGACCTTGAACGGCATGCACAGCATTGTGGTGCTAAACTGCACATTAACGGCGTTGCAACCACGGGGTATGCGAAAGAGGTGATTGCCGATATTATCGGCGCGGATACCCGGCTAGTGGAAACGGTGGCTCACACCCTATCCGCGCGCCACTTATATAGCAACGTGGATGTTATCGTGGATATTGGAGGCCAGGACATCAAGCTTATTATGTTGAAAGACGGCAGAGTGAGTGATTTTCGTCTCAACTCACAGTGTTCCGCTGGCAATGGCTATTTTCTACAGAATACGGCACAAGCATTTAACATCGACATCAAGCACTACGCCGCCACTGCTTTTGAGGCTCAGGCAATGCCCGTATTTGGATATGGCTGCGCGGTATTCCTGCAATCGGACATCATTAATTTCCAAAAAGAAGGCTGGACAAAACAAGAAATATTAGCCGGATTGGCCGCGGTATTACCAAAAAACATTTGGTTATATGTTTCTAAAATACCCAACCTCAGCACCCTGGGCTCAACATTTGTGCTACAGGGTGGCACACAATACAATTTAGCTGCCGTTAAAGCGCAAATTGACTTTATCGAACATAAATTTATCGGCACAGACACGGTACCTCGCATTATAGTGCATGAGCATTGCGGTGAAGCCGGCGCCATGGGTGCGGCGCTGGAAGCATTACGCCTGTACCGCAATGGTCAGCCATCACAGTTTATTGGACTTAAGCGACTAAAGCGTATTCAGTATCGCAACACCCGCAATGAACACACCCGCTGTCACTTCTGTGCAAACCAATGCCTTAGGACTTTCACTGACATTAGCACTGACATCAAAGTTGACATTAAACCGTCGCCCGTCAAAGCATCGCATATTACGCCGCACCCATCAAAACTAACATTAGCGCCGGGGCATGAGCGCATCATTAGCGGATTTAGCTGCGAACGCGGCAGCGTAGAAAACATCAATGTAATGCGCGTCATTAAACACAACATGGATCAAACCCTGAAAGCGACGCCAAACACCGTCGCTGAAATGCAATGCCAGGCATTTAAAGCAACACCAGTAATTGCTGCGATGCCCGAGCTAGCCGGCATAAAAAGACTTTTTGCCAAACGCATCATAAAGAACACCTTAAAAAACCGAGACTACCGCAAAAATTTAACCATCGGCATACCCAAAGTACTTAATCTGTACAGCTTGGCGCCATTTTTTATGGCATATTTTCAATCCCTGGGCATTAGTCCACGCAACATCCGGTTCTCAAACACCACCAGTCAGCAGTTATATAAAAAAGGCATCAAACGCGGTGCCATTGACCCCTGCTTTCCCAGCAAACTCGCCATCGCGCATCTACACGACCTGCTAACACGCGTGCACGCTAAAAAACCATTGAACTGTATTTTTTTCCCCATGATCGATTCCTTTCCAGGCCCACTCACCCAAGTATCAGCACGGTGTGCCTGCCCAACCGTCACCGCCACGCCAGAGGCCGTTAAGGCAGCCTATACGGCTGAAACCAATCTCTTTGCGAAACACAATATAAGCTACGTAAACCCGTTGTTAAATCTGGATAATCGACCACTGCTGAGACAGCAACTGTTTCAGGCATTACAACACCTGTTGAAGCTTAACCGTTATGAAAACGACCTGGCGGTGTCGGAAGGTCTGAAACAACTAGAAGTGTTTGATAAGCAATTTCGTCAACGAGGCCAGGAAATCATCGACCAATTGGAGCGGGAACAACAATTTGGCTTTGTGGTGCTGGCACGCCCCTATCACAATGACCCCGGTGTTAACCATGGCATACTGCAACAGTTACAACAACTGGGTTACCCTATCATTGCACAAGATGCGCTTCCCAATAATGCTACATTTTTGAAGAAAATCTTTGGCCCGGAATTGGCACAAACACCACAAACCGGTCCAATGGCCATCAACGACGTGTGGCCTACTGCTTATAGCGAAAACACCTCCCGAAAAATCTGGGCCGCAAAAATAGCAGCGCGCCACCCCAATCTTGTAGCCATTGAGTTATCCAGTTTTAAATGTGGGCATGATGCTCCTGCCTACACTGTCATTGAGCGTATACTCGCCGCCACTAAAACACCCTTTTTTACCTTTCGTGACCTAGACGAGAACTCGCCGGATGCCTCCATCAAGCTACGTATTGAAACTATAGACTATTTTCTGAAACGAGAAAAAAACACACTGTTGTGTACCAGGAATCCTGATTTCAGTGAAATTTTCTCAACACAAAAAAAACACAACAATCACCTGCAACAGTGAGTTTGAATATATCAGTAACACCAGCAGCGTTTAGGCAATACCAACATGATTATGAACAAATCAAGGATTTGGATGCACACAAAGAAACACTTGAAACAGATGACCATTTCACTCTATAGTCAGTCTTGGTATCGCAACATCCTTTTTTCTAAATTACATGACAGGGAGAGACAAAAATGAGTGACATCTACCAACTAATTTGGGATGCAGATCAGTCGGAGTCGGGGGTAGTGCCAATGTTGGATACACAACAGGGAAACCCCGTTTTGGGATATGTAAAGGTCAATAGCGATTTGAGAAACCAAGACCACTCCCTCAAGGTATTGACCGATGTCAATATACCAGAGTCCAAGCAGAGAACCTATTCCCTTTGCCGGGAGTTATTCGATAACTACGCCTTACCGGAACGGGATCAAGAAAACGAAACGCCGGATGAACGCGAGGAAGTGCATGATCTCGTTCACGCCATGGTGGATACAGCACCCATGCAAGTGGCCAGAGAATACGTTGCCCACGCCAGCGGCACAAGTATAACGCGGGAAAGATGGTACAACACGATCATGGAAATGTGGTTTCGCCGCTTTAGCATGGGGGGTGATCCGCATCTTAGTGGATTTGAACATGTCGTTGTTGGTGAGCAGGAAGGCAGTAAAGCACAGGGCTATCATTATTGGTACAAATACTACCTGGATGATGGCTTTGCCCATCTGGTAGATGATGCCCAGGAACGCTTTCCGGGCTTAGTGAGTGACCGAATTGTTTATTTGGGCACCAAACAAACCGACGGACAAGCACAATTCCCCGAATCAGTTACTATCTCTTATAAATGGCATGCACCCGACTATGACCGCGATGCCATGCGCCCCTTAACTAAACCTATTGGCGGTTTTTTTGTTGGATGCAGTGTGGAGGGATTACTTGCCTTGGGCACAGTGCGTGCCCACCTGGGAGCACGTGCGCCAAAAGAAGCGATTATTAATGGCGCAAAGTACAGTTTAAAAGTGTTCCGCAGCCAGGATAACAAGAATATTCGGACTTTTTATCCAATATTTTTAGCGGCAATGGAATCTGACAACAACAACGGGGGGAACGATGACACAACGCCACTCCCACCACCAACGACCA
>Ga0316204_10012410_pt1 | contig 10395 bp, 9 predicted proteins | sample 6monrhotite_MG_2_FD_205661 | JGI IMG/M metagenome (GOLD analysis project Ga0316204, IMG submission 205661) | Microbial mat bacterial communities from mineral coupon in-situ incubated in ocean water Damariscotta River, Maine, United States -... | ecosystem: Environmental > Aquatic > Marine >... | reverse complement strand
CTTAGCATACTTAAAATTAAGGAAAACAATGTCAATGAAATTCACAGCAAAGTTAGTGTTTGCAGGTTATCTAAGCTTTTCAACTCTAACATTCGCTAGCACGCTATCGCCGCTGGATAATGCCATTGCCGTATTAAAGGCTGGGCAAACTGAACAGGCAATAGCGTTATTTGAGAAACAAAAAGAAGACCCAAAGGCCATGGTTTATTTGGCTAAAATCTATATGGATGTTGATTTAGATGAAGCTGAGGATTGGATTGAAAAAGCGCTAAAGGTTAAGTTAAACGATGCAGAGGCTTATTATGTTCGTGGCGCTATAATGGGGCGACAGGCTTCTGGATCGATTTTTTCTGCTTTAAGTTATGCTGAAAAATCAATGAATAGTTTCACTAAAGCTGTAGAGCTTGAACCAGACTCCATCAAATATCGAAAAGGACTCATGCAATTCCACACTAGCGCGCCAGGCATTGCAGGGGGCGACCTTGATATAGCCAAAGTCCAACTAGGAAAAATCAAACAACTTGATCCAAAAGCAGGCCTAGAAGCTGAGATTGATTATGAATTATCCCAAGATAATGATGCGTTAGCCGAAGATCTTTTACAGCAAGCAAAACAGACGTATAAAGATATCCCCGACTTTTTCTTTCAAGCAGGCATGGTGCAACAACAAAAAGAAAATTATCAGGCGGCGTTCGAAGAATTAACCATGGCTATCAGTAAAAGTGCTGAAACTGAAGCAAGTGTTGTAGCAAGATACAATGCGTTATATCAGCTGGGTAAAACATCTGTTTTAAGTGAAACTAATATTGATGCAGGCATAAAGGCTTTGCAGGAGTTTATCGATAAAGCGCCAGACCTAGATGGTCTATCACCTAAACCTTGGGCAGAGTTTCGTTTAGCTAACCTAATGGCCCTTAATTCTCAGAAGGCTGAGGCAAAAATGATTTATTTACGTTTGGCAAAAACGGATAACCAAGACTTGGCGAAACAAGCAAAAAAAGCCGCGAAGAGGATCTAGCCTCATTAATTAACCTGCCCATAGTCATAAATTCAAACTTTATTGCTTTGAGGCAAATACAAGCTTGAATTATGCAACAATTACCTCAAGATCAAGTTCATCTATATTGACCAATCTTTTAATCGTTCAGCTAACGTCTGAACTACATCCCTAAGGAACAATTTTGACCATTAAACTTGGCATAGTGATGGATCCTATTCAGGCCATCAATATCAAAAAAGACACCAGTTTTGCGATGTTGCTCGATGCGCAAAAACGTGGTTATGAATTGTTCTATATGGAAATGGGCGACTTGTATTTGCAAAATGGTAAACCCATGGCGCGTATGGCGGGTTTGTCCGTTGAACCCAATGCTCACAAATGGTTTACCTTAGGTGATGAATTACATCAAAGTTTAGTTGAGCTAGATGTGATTTTAATGCGTAAAGATCCACCAGTCGACAATGAGTTTATTTATGCCACGCATATGTTTGAATTGGCTGAACAAGCCGGTACTTTGGTGGTGAACCGAGCGCAAAGTTTACGGGATTTTAATGAGAAGTTGTTTACTTCTTGGTTTCCCGATTTAGTCGCCGATACACTTGTTACCAGAGATGACAAACTAATTAGGGAGTTTCACAAAACTCATAAAGATATTATTTGTAAGCCTTTGGATGGTATGGGTGGCACGTCTATTTTTAGGGTTAAAGAGGACGGTAACAACTTGGGTGTGATCATTGAAACATTAACTGAGTTAGGCACGCGCTATGGGATGTTTCAAAAGTTTTTACCGGAAATCAAAGACGGTGATAAACGTATCCTAATTGTTGATGGCCAAGTGGTACCCTATGCGTTGGCAAGATTGCCAACTAAAGGCGAAACTCGTGGTAACTTGGCTGCAGGTGGCATAGGTAGACCTCAACCTTTGTCAGAGTCTGATTTTAAAATTGCCGAAACTATCGCACCACTTCTTGTCGAAAAAGGTCTGATATTTGTTGGCTTAGATGTAATTGGTGATAGAGTCACCGAAATCAATGTTACTAGCCCAACTTGTGTGCGAGAAATTGAAGCTGCTTATGACGTAAATATTACAGGTATGTTATTTGATTCTATTGAAAAACGTTTAAGCGAAAAACGTCTTGCCGCTGGCATAGGAGCCTAATTTCTAAGATGCAAAGTTTGCAGAATTATTTACTCATCGCGTCCCCGAGCATGGACGATCCATATTTTGCCCGAACGGTCACTTATATTTGTGAACACAACGAACATGGCGCTATGGGGCTGATAATTAATCAGCCTGTAGGAATGAAACTAAAAGAGTTGGTTGAACAAGTTGATGGTCAGGCCGAAGTCATTAACGAAAAAGCTGAAGATATTATCTTGGCTGGTGGCCCAGTGAGTCAAGACCGCGGCTTTATCTTGCACACTTCACAACCCGGCTGGGCGTCAAGTTTAAACATGACCTCTGAGGTGATGGTCACCACCTCAAAAGACATCATATCTTCATTAGGCAATAAAGATGCTCCAGAAAAATCTTTGATTATGCTAGGTTATGCTGGCTGGACTGCTGGGCAACTAGAAGAAGAAATTCAAACCAGTTCGTGGTTAATGGTCGAGGCCGATACTGAAATTTTATTCGACACCCCCATCCATAAAAAATGGGAAACCGCAGTGCAGCGCTTAGGCATCGATGTATGGCAGCTTGGTCCAGATATTGGCCACGCCTGATGAATGATTTATGACAAAACAAGGCCAACGTACTATTTTGGCTTTTGACTTCGGCACCAAAAGCATAGGTGTGGCGGTAGGGCAGGAGATAACAGGCACAGCTTCTCCACTTAATGCACTCAAGGCAGTGGATGGCATTCCAAATTGGGATCTTGTGGCGAAGTTGTTTGCCGAATGGTCTCCGCAATTGGCTGTGGTAGGTTTACCGCTCAATATGGATGGGACCAGTCAACAAGTTACATTTTCCGCTAAAAAATTCGCTAATCGTCTTAATGCCAAATATAAAGTCACAGTAGAGACCTGTGATGAACGCCTCACAACGGTTGATGCTAAGGCCCGTTTGTTTGAACTGGGTGGCTATAAAAAGTTAGATAAACAAAAAGTCGATAGTGTGTCTGCCTGCCTTATTTTTGAAAGTTGGATTGAGGGGCTGCATTAAAAGCTGCTAATAGTCGGTCGCCTGCGGATTTTCTTAGCTAGTGGCGAGCTAAAGAATTTGAACCACAGAGCGCTTCGCTACACAGAGGTTAAGGTGTGAAAAAACCAAATTTCTTTTCTCTGTGCTCTCTGTGTCCTCTGTGGTGTAAAGCCTCTTTTTAGTTTTAAGTCCTTATTTTTTATCTGCTTCTAGTTTTTCTATTTCTTGCCAGATTGCCTCTGCTTCTGCAGTGAGCATGGAGTAGGTTTTAATATCACCTTTACGCTGAGCTAGCATGGCATCGGTGGATTTTTGGTCGTAGATTTTACGTGATTTTTTGACTGGGTCTGCTTTTAAAAAACCGAACATGTTTTTCTCGATAAGTATTACATTATGCAATTGCTTACTATTTTAATGCCTAAGTCGATCATTTTTTTGTTAGATGAATATTGGATATAGGTACAGGTTTAGCCAACATTTGGCCTTTTACATAGTTGTCTTCTACTTCTAATGCATCACGAATTTGATGTACCTAGCAATTGACCTAACATAAAAATAGCTGTAGTTGATTTAGCCGGTTCTATTGCGCAACCTAGTATGGGCTATTTCATCCCATGCTTCAGTGGCATAACTGGCTACAAGATCATGTTTAACGTCGCGCCAAAGAGATGTTTCTACGTCATGTAAATCGATCAGCTTTAAATAATCCTCGGTGACAACAATAAATTGTTGTTGGTAAGGAATTAGGTAATTACTAGGCTTTGTTTGCAGTGCAATTAGTGCTTTCTGATAGCTGCTAAACCAAAGATTGATTAAGGCATCACAACTGTGGCTGTGCCAAAATTTTCCCATATTAACTGCCACCGAATCCGAGGCCGTGTTTGATAGTGTATTATCATTTGCACTTAGAATTGCATAGGCATGCTGCCAGTTTTCAAAGCCTACTTCGCGAGCAATTACATGTTGGCAATGTTTTAGTTTGGCTAAATCGGTATAGGCTAAATCGAGTGAATGGCTACGGGGTTTATTACCACTGTGCTTGGCTAATCTTTGAATTGCACTGGATTGGTTATTTCTAGCAGATTTAAGCAAAATTTTTGCTTGTATTTTGAGTTCGTCTAAGGCTTTATTCACAATGTTACTCCTAAGTAGTATTACCTTCCGCTAGGTTTACTTAATGGTGTAAATTGTTTTTAAAGCGACAAATCGCAAGATTAAAGCATACAGAGTGAATTCATCTTTTACGGACAGGCGTCTCTTAAACCTTACGCAATTTTCATTTTTATAATGCTGAAAGTCAACTATTTAAAGGTTGGTTTTTTTATAAGAGATAAAAACTGTTTTCCTATTGTTTCGGACGAAAAACGTCCCAATATCTGGGGGATATTCGTATTTTATTCCCTTAAGCGAAGGACTTTTATGCCTGGGTTACACCGTATCATCTTAATCGACACTCATCTGCCAGGCGTGGTTGAGCTAAAACTTAACGGTCACACTAATATTTGTGGCACCAATGCATCGGGTAAAACCACTTTGCAGCGCCTTATTCCGGTGTTTTATGGCGAATATCCAAGCCGCGTAGTGCCTTCTACTCGTGATAGCTTTGAACGTTGGTATCTGCCTCGCGAATCGAGTTTTATTATTTATGAGTTTGAGCGAAACGAACAAGACCTATGTCATGTGGTCTTAGCCTCAAGCGGGTCCGGAGTGAATTACCGATTTATCGGTAAACCTTTCGAACTCAGTGATTATTTATATAAAAATAATGCCGGTGAACATTTGAGTGTGTCAATGAATGAATTGGCCCGAAGTCTCAAACGTTCGAACGTGTTGGTCACTAACTTACTGAATACCAAAGAATATCGTGCAGTATTACAAAATGATCGAGGTGTTTTGAATAGCTGTGCGAATAGCCGTGAGCTGTTAGGTTATGCACGGATATTTAGCTTGTGCGACCAAAGCCATCATTTACGGCATATCGAAAAACTTGCCAAAGCGGTGCATTCCAAAGAAGGCAAGATGGAAACCATTAAAGCCATGATAGCGGCGATTTTGGAAGAAGATGGAGTGCAACCGCCTAGTTCTAGTTTGAGTCGAAATCGGGTCGAAGACTGGATTAGGGAATGTCATCTGATCAAAGCCTTTGAGGAAATTCGACCTGAGTTTGCCAAGTTAGAACGTTGCGACCACGAATTAAGTCAAACTGAAAATAGGCTCGGCCAGTTAAAGCAGCAGTTTGATTTTGACCTGAGTAAACTAGCAGTCAGTATTATCAAACAACAAGGTGGGTTGGATGAAACGCTGTTAGCGGTGAAAAAACAGGAAGGGCATTGGTCGACAACCCGCGATCATTTAAACCAGCAGTTGTCTGGTTCCAAAGCCGATATCCAAAAACTGGAAAAGGATTTAGATCAGGTAGAAAAAGAATTCGATGAATGGCAAAACCAAGACATTGAACATCTGCAAACCAACTTACAACTTATGCCCCAATGGGCTAGTGAGCTAGACACAGCCAACACTCGTTACAGCTTATTAACTGGAAAACATCAGGATATTGAGTCTGCCTTTAACAAACGTATTGCTGATCTAAACGAAAAACTCACACTTGAACTAGATACCTATAACGAACAAAAACAAGGCTTACAAGAAAAGCTGTCAGAGCAAAAAAGCCAGCAACAACAAAACCTGCAACAGATTAACCAAGATTTTGTGCAGCAACAAAATCAGCTACAAAACGAGCATCAACAGCGACTTGCTGAACTAAAAATTCTACAGGCGGAGTTGAGTACCAGAATTAAGAACGCTGGCTTTAGTGAGTTTGAGCAAAGCCAGCTTGATTTACTCGAAGCTAGTGTTAAAGAAGCGAGTAATATTGAGGACAGTGTGCGGGACAAGTTGCGCCAAGCGCAACAGACTTACCAACAGGCACAGCAGGGGCGTAACCAGTCCAATATTGCTCTCGAACAAGTTAGAAAAATTCATCAGCAACAACAGCAACAGGTCAATAACGTTGAAGCTTTGTTGTATCCAGGGCACAACAGTTTGCTGGAAAACTTACGTAAAGAACAACCAGGCTGGGAGCACAAGCTGGGTAAAATCATCCATCCTAATTTACTAAAACGTAATGACCTAAAACCGATTTATTCTACTGCTGAGCAATCATTAAACGAGAATGTTTTTGGCTTGCAGTTGGACTTAAGCAAAGTTGCTGTGCCTGAATATGCCCAATCGGAACAAGCGTTGCAGCAGCAACTAGCAGCTACTCAGCAAAGCCTTGCTGAGTCTTTAGAGGTGCAAAATCAGGCTGAACTTGAACTAGCTAAGGCCAGTGAAGAGGTGCGCAACAAAGAGTTACAGCAGGCTAAATGTGAAAGTGATGCTCGTACTGCCGAGGCTAATCGTAAGCGTATGCAGCATGATAAAGAGCAAGCTCATCAAGAGTACAGTTTGGCCCTGAGTGAACGCAAACAACAAAATAAAAAATTACTTAAGCAGAATGAGCTTCAGCAAAACAAAGATAAAGCGCAACATCTTGAGGCAACACAAGCGTTAGACGACCAAAAGCGAGAGGCAGAGACGGAACACCAGTTCCATTGGCAGCAACTGATAGGTGATACCCAACAGCAGGTAAGCTTAGTAGACCAGCATATTCAAAAAGCGCGGCAAAGTGCAGCCCTTGATAAGCAACAGTCTGAACAGTGGTTAGCTGACGAGTTGGCTAATCGTGGGGTAGATATCGACGAAATTGGTGGTTTGCAAAAACGTATCAAACAATTAAAACAGGACATTCAGCATACTGATGCCAATAGGCATAAAGTCAAAGACTACGAACATTGGTATAAAACTATATTTACTGGGCATAAACTTAATTGGCAACAACAACTCACAAAAGCCAAAAAAGCGGCCAGTGAGTCAGAGCGTGAACTGAATAAACAACAAGCCTTATACAAGCAGACGATTGCCCAGCTAAAAGAACAACAGCAGCAATTTGAGTTGGGATTAAAAACCGCTAAAGAGCAGGAAGTTGACGTACAAAACATTAAAAGGGTATTAGCCAAGTTGAATTTAGCTATTGGTGATATACCAACAGAAAAGGTGGCGGCCAATCCCCATGGTGAAAACATCAATATTGCCCAGCGGATCTCTGAAGGGCAAGAGTTGTTGCAAAACCGCGAAGCATTATTGGCGGATATTAAAGCCTATGTAGAACATTTTGATCAATTAATTGCTGCACAAGCAGGCACAGGTTTATCTGATACTTGGGAGCGCTCTCGGGAAGAGTGCGCTTATGTGAATGACAAAGGTATACGCAGTGTCGACCATAGGCGTTTGGTCAGTCACCTAGCCCGTTTGCTGAATGAAATTGTGCCGCAAAAACTGCAAGGTTTACGAGAGCAAGGGCGTATATTCGGCGCCGACTTAACGCAGTATTACAACGTATTGGAAGATATCGACAAACGTATCGCTAGTCAGAGCAAACGTATTAGCAAAGAAGTAGATGAAGAACTGTTTTTGGATGGTGTATCCGAGTCTGCTGTGAAAATTCGTTCACGGATCAGTGAGTTAGAATTTTGGCCCGAGCTGGCTCAGTTCAACAAGTTGTATCAAGAATGGATGAGTGAAGGCGCCAACGAGTTACCCGATGATGACTATGCTCAAAGTATGCGCCGGGTTTTAGATATTCTAGGCCGTGCTGCGTTAAGTGGTGGCATCAGCAAGTTGCTGGATATTGAATTACATTTGCGTGAGGGCAACAGTGATTTGATCATTCGCACCGATAGGCAATTAAACGAATCATCTAGTCATGGCATGGCTTACCTTATTTTGTGTAAGTTTTTGCTAGCTTTTACGCGGTTACTGCGGGGTACCGCCGACGCAACTATTCATTGGCCCATCGATGAATTGGGCACTTTGCATCAAAGTAATGTCAAAAAAATATTTGATGCTTGCCAAAACAACAACATCTGTGTGGTGGGGGCTTTTCCCAATCCAGAGTCAGAGGTGTTGGGGCTATTTGAAAACCGCTATTTGATAGATAAAGGCACACGAAAGTTACAAGTGGTACAGCCGAAAATCAGCGCTATAAGTGAACGTTTGAAAAAACGTAAAGAGGCGGAGCAATCCAATGCAACTGCTGCGGAGGTAAATGTATGATCACCGAACAAGGCAGAATTTTAGAATTGTTGTTATCTGGAGCGTTTATTTGTCAAATCAGTGATGAAGACGCTTGGCGTTATTTAAAAACCGCTGCTAGCAGTGACAAAATTGAAAATCAATTGAATGTGCTCAATCGTACGCTTGCCAGTGCGGCAGATGGTGATGTGTTTTTTGCTGCTTATCAGAGCCTATATGATGATGAACGAAAACAGCTAGGCAGTCAGTTTCAGGATATTTCCAGCAATCTGGTGCCATTAGTTGAATGGCTGTTGTTGGTGCAACAGGCAAACGGTACTGACGTGCCAGTGACTCAAGGTTCAGCTATCCGTTTAAACGAGTTACAGACCACCATTGAAGATACTCCGGCTTTTGCTGAACAGTTGGAAAAAATATCTCGTTATCGTATGTTTGGCTCTACCAGTACCCAGTTAGACGGCCAGTTAAAACAAGTATTTAAGCGTTTGACGGAATTGGGGTATTTGCTAAAACCGAATAGCGAGAAACAAATATTCATCGCCACCGGAAAAATTGAATATTTATATGATGTGCTTAAATTTATCGATGAAACAGAGGCGTTATCACTAACAGAGCAAGCTGAAAATGCGGCGCTACAGGGTAGCTTGTTATGAATTTGAATGTTATTAGACTGATAAGTGCTAAGGGTACCAAACAGTGAACCAACATATTCACCAGGCTGGGGTTAAGTTTCTTAATGCTCTCAGTCGCCATAGCGAACTCATTATGCAGGTGTATTTGGCAGGTACATTGGATGAAAGCAAATATAATCCAAAAGTTATCGATAATTTGCTGCAACTGGGGATCTTGTGGCGACCCGAGTCGGAAACTCAGCTGCGCCTCAAAAGTGCGGTGAGATCCTTACTTGAAGGTAGTTTACATGACGAACGAAATAGACACATTGATGCCAACATTGGTTCGGCATTGGCCAGCCTTAATACCTTAGCGCAACATTACAAGGAAGCCCTACACCATGGGCGTTTTAGTGAGTCTGAAAGTTATTTAAGTGACTTAACTGAGCACGTCTATTCTCTTACCGAGTCCTTAGCCAATAGTGTACGTGTATTATTTAGCCGGATTAACAATGAGTTTGGTTATGTGGCCTCGATTGATGCCAAAATTCGCGAGAATGAGTTGGCCCAAGGGCAGGTAAGTGAGCTTCTGACTCAGCTCGAAATGTTCCGATTTGATCAGTTAAGTGAGCAGGCTGGCAGCAATCGCGAGTTACGTCACTTGTTGGTTGTGACCTTACAACACAGTTTTTCCAAAGTGATCCAAGAATTGTCTATTGTGCAGGCGAGATTACTGGAGCTTATCGGAAGATTTCGCGAGTTTCGTGGCAGAACGCAACTACTTAAGGGGTTTTTGCTACATATAGAGCAAAAACCAGAATTTTCACCGACCAACTACAGTCAGCTGAGCAAGGTGCCATTATTATTTAATCAAGCGCCGGCGTTGCTCAAGCCTGCTGCGGTAGATGTACATAGAATTGAACACGAACAAGATTTGCAGCATTTGGTGGGGTTAATCAAGGCTTACGATAGAACTAAGTCGCAGCAACAGGTTGAGCGGGCTGCGAAAAACATTCAGGTTGAAGAACAAAGTGATGCGCAGTTTGTAGAAGATAAGCTTAAGTTGGCAGTTGAAGCCTATTTTTGTCAGGTCATTGATAGTGGCGAACGCCTGACCGCGTTAGATTATCATCAGCAACAGGAGTTAGATTTTGATCCTGAAGTATGGATCTATCAGGTAGTAGGCGGCTATCAAGGGCTCAGCGCCGAAGAACAGGGCTATTTTGCTCTTGATACAGAAGGAGCCAAGCATCCTATTTATGATGGCAACTACATCATTCGCGATGTGGAATTGGGTTTGAGATAATCACCCATGGCATTAAGTAAAGGTCACATAGGTACTTTAAGTCGCTTTTTTCGCAATGATGTTCAGATGTTGTTATCGGTTAGCGCAAAACTCAAAAATCACTTAGAGCAAAACTTTGACCTGCATCATAACGGTAAAGGGTTTTTATTTAATCAGACCAGCAAACAATGCTTTCGTGAACAAATAGAGCAGCTTTACCCTG
>Ga0316204_10012409_pt1 | contig 10397 bp, 7 predicted proteins | sample 6monrhotite_MG_2_FD_205661 | JGI IMG/M metagenome (GOLD analysis project Ga0316204, IMG submission 205661) | Microbial mat bacterial communities from mineral coupon in-situ incubated in ocean water Damariscotta River, Maine, United States -... | ecosystem: Environmental > Aquatic > Marine >... | reverse complement strand
CACACACCACATGCCCTCGATCCGTCTGAATGCGCACCACGCTGGAGAAAAAGCGGTTCTCTGCCAATGCCCATGCAGCGAAAGCGTATCCGAGCGAGATCAAAATGAAGCCAATCACGATGAGCCAGAGCGGAAATTCGAAGGACCAATTATAGCGGTGGTCCAGCCCTGCTACAATGACCATAGGAAACACGAGACTCACCGCCATCAGTGGAGCAAGCACTTTGTCCCAGGCTTTTGCGTTTTGGATACTTTCAATATTTTGTCGTTCGGCTGTTAATCCGGGATGTCGTTGTTCCGCCCACATGCGCCCACCAATAGCAGCGGCCAAGAACAGCATGGAATAGAGCCACGCCTGCCACCAGCCGAGGTCCCCACCGCATATGAATAAAATCAGCGGGATTAGGAGATACACCACAACTAATCTGATCCACTGGCGAGGGGATACTGTTTGAGCTACCTCTTCATTAACCGTCTTTGCTGACATGTCATTCCCCAAAATAAAATGGATTTGAGTGTTCGCCTAACGCCTAGAATGTTTAACACGCTATACTTTGAAAGCATGCCTTTGTTGGGAATCATTTTACATAATTGAATCTACATACGTCACACCCACCTATTAATTCCTAGTTTCGTTTCCTTCGTTTCAACCACAGAAAATAGACCCCCAGTAGCAGCAGTGCATTCACACCAAAAACTATAGGATTGTGCCAACCTACACCATCAAACTTATAGTCGGAGAGAGGCCAGAGGAATGGCGTCGGAAACAGCTCTAGAGAATGAGTCGGAATGTCGATTAGAATGTGCAACCCCCAAGCACCAATTACCCAAACCGGATTCCTAACTAACACCCAAATCAGGAGGAAGGCAAGTATGAATACGATGATGCTGTGCGTGAAGTTATAGAAATTTTGCGCCCACAAGGGAAAAGCGGTGATATCCGGATGCCCGTGCTCCCAGCCCGGCATATTACCAACGTTTAGTAGGTATAACACGCCAAACAGACCTTCGGTCAGTAAATCCGGAAGAAGCGAAATGCCGACCGCTATAAGAAAAGTCTTCCTAGAGCGTCGTCCAAAGGTGATTCCACCCCACAGTGCATGAGATATGAAGTCCATACTGTCCCTCTCTATTCAAGCGACTCAATTCACGCTACGTCAGAAACCATCGGCCGCGACTAATATATTTCTCCGTGTGTACTTACCGCCTAACAGCCGTATAAAAGAGCCCCGATGTCTCGTTATACATTTTTAGGCGTTTTCTTGTGGATATGATGAAAATTGATCTGCTACCGCTAACCACTTGCCACCTTCTTTCACAAATACAAACATATCACGCCCACCCATTTTTATTTCTTGGCCACCCATGTTAAATGACATATCAAAATAATAGGTTACAATTGCTGTGTTTCCATATATTTGTATTTTTGGATTAATTTCTCGCCAAGAATGAATGTCCGCTGCATTTGAAAAAGCACTCCATCCTTTTACACAAGCCTCTCTACCCTCTATTCGCTCACGATCGGCACCAGTAATTGCCACCATTTTCTCGTGGAAATAATTCTTAAGATCGGCAGGATTGCCTTCTGTCCAAGCATCGTTTAGTGCGCGTAATGTCTGCCACACTTCTCTCTCGGTTTTGTCTTCAAATTTCTCTGCTATAGCTACCACCTCTGCGATTTCTTTCTGAACACCTAACGCTCTACTGCGCTTGTTAGGTGCCATTTTTATCTATCAGTCTACGCTCATTTTTAGCGTCTTTGATGATATTAATCCCACCCTTTATCACAATAACTGAAATCACCAAACCGATAATAAGATCTGGATAACTTGAGCCAAAAGTATATACAAGAACCCCGCCTACGATAATTCCAATATTGGCTATTACATCATTTTTAGAAAATATCCAACTTGCCCTCATATGCACCTCACCATCTCTGTGTTTAGATATAAGATATAAACATATAGAATTAGCAACTAATGCAATAGATCCAATTAATATCATTAATAATGGTTCAGGCTCACTTCCAAATACAAACCGTCTTAAAACGTCCAAAATCACCAATGAGCCAAGTGTTACTTGAAAAATCCCGCTAAAGAATGCCGCATTTATTTTTTTAGATAATGATTTACCAACAGCATAGAGGCCAATACTGTAAACTGCTGCATCAGCTAACATATCAAGTGAATCAGCAATTAGTGCCGTTGATTCACTCAGAACCCCGACTACAACCTCTATCAAAAACATTGAGAAGTTAATTGCAAGAAGAATGGAAAGAACCCTACCTTCTTCTTTGTTTTTTATCTCTACCTCACTGCCACACTTTGACATAATTACACTTCAGTAATTTAAACTAGAAAACCTCACTGGCACCTAACGGCTTAGCTGTGCGGCGCTAACGAAGCGCAGCGTAGTTTGCGTCCGAACTAGCGCCTTGTTATACGCGCATTAGTACTCCTCGGTAAAATCTCTTTTTTTCTCATGCTGAATTTCATTGCGTATTTCTTGGATTCTTTGCTCTATAAATTGTCTATGCTTTAGCAACTCGACTGAATTACATAGCTGTGCAAATTTCTCGTAAAAGTCTATCTTTTCCTGCAACATCGGGACGGCGCTACCAGACCAGCCTGAAATATTTGACTCATAAGGTAGGTTTTTGAAATCATCATATTTTTTGTTCTTATCTAAGAACGCTTTAAAAAATATCAACTTTCGTTTTAGTGAATAATTTGCAATCAAATGAAATAAAAATATCATATATTCTTTTTTATCAAACTCTTTTTCAATTTCGTTAAAAAGATATTCATCTTGTTTCTCTATAATTGAAATGTCGGCTTGAGGATTCACGCTTTTGTTAAAAAACGATTCGTAATAACCAAAACAATGGCCTTTGCTCTCATGCTCAAATACTGTAGATGTAATTCGTTTCATAATATCGATGCAATCGTCTCGCAGCCAAATAAATGAATAGTCCCGATTATCATCGTGACGACTTAGGTAATCTTTTGTGGAGAATTTGTCTTCCAGATATTTATCTATAAATGCTTGGTCGTTATCAAGAAGTACCGAAAATGTAGTTCCATCGTAGTCTGCATGCTGTTCAATTTTATCAATTACTATATATGCATCTTCAAGTAACGTGAACTTACCAGAAAACACTGAATTTAGATTTTTGTTTATTTCCGTGTGCGGATTAACCATTAGAGAAAGCGAATGGGCGTATTCTGGAGAACCACTTGACCTTTTGATAATAATTTCAACTATGTAAGCTACAAATCCCTTTTGTATGGCTTCATATTTTAGTAGGTAATCGAGATCATTAATAAAGTATTTATAATCGGATTCTTTGTATAATTTAGATAACGGATTTATGTGCTCTTGTTGAAGTTCGTTACTGGGTAGATGTTGGTAATAACTGAAAAGCCATCTGTATTTTGTTGAATATTCAGGCGTATTTATAACATCAAAAACTCTTGCTGCTTCACATCTAAGCAACATATTAGACATAACAACCCAGGGATTTATTTCCAGATAGTCTCCTTGTTCAAGGTAGTGTCTGAGAACACTATGCGAGAGGTCAATATCCCACTTTGACAGATTTTCTAATATGGAAAGTATTCCCTGATTTATCTGCCATTGTGAATGCCCCCCAAGTGTTTGCAAAATCTCGTGAAGCTGATGAAGTATTTTGTCATAGTTTTCTTCTGAATATGACAAAGTTAACTTCTCTATTTTCTGATCTTTGTATTCTCTATAGGCATCATGACTAAGTTCTAACTCAATCCTTTCTAATTTATTCGTCAAGAGGTCATAAAGCTCATATTCTGGCGACTGAAACTGTGCCCTTAACGATTCTTTTTCTTGGATAGTAAAACGCTTTAACAATCTCAAATACTGCTGAACTACAATACAATGATAGATATCACTTGAATCAAGCGCACTATTGAAGAAAGATAATATGAATTTTGAGTCATTTTCAATAATTTCGCCAACGGAAACATTTAAACCGGATTGCGTATGAGACATCAGAAACTTAAGAATGTGTTTTTGGTATTTTTTATTTTCATATAGGTTTAATAACTGTTTTAAAATTTTCTCACGAAGGTTGAGAAGAATTTCAGAGGCAACTAAATCAAATTGCGTGAAAGTTATTGTATGAGCCCTGCCGGACTTGGTGCAAGAAAAATGGGTATGAAGATAATTCTCCGCCAAAGCGATAAACAATCTAGTGAAATACTCATTACTGCCTGAGCTGCTACGTTCTAGTAATTTATCAATTACCGCATGTTGGACATAGTAATCATAACGGTATGAGTCTGGTTGAAAACCATACCTATCAATAAGGTAATAGAGTATTTTTGGTGTATCATGTGGCTGCTTTTCTGCATACTGCAATAAGAGGTCTAAAGACATCTTGATCTGATCTTCTCCAAGATACCTAAACAGCGAGAGTGTTGATAGAAATTCAGGTAAAGATGCATTTGAATCAGCTTCAAATTTGATATCCTCAAAATCAACACCTGGACCGTTTATGCTATCAATTTTATCCTGAATGTAGATTAGAGTGTCAGTTGGTTTTAAAAACCAAAATACATCAATCAGTTGCAGGAAATTACCTTCATTTCTGCCCTGCATTACGCCCCATATATTATCAACTTTTGACTCCATAATTTTCTTAACTTCATCAAAATTGAAGGTGTTAAGTATTGGATTTATGGCATCAATGAGTCGTTGTTTATACTGCGGAAATAAATCATTTATCAGTATTGAGAAATCAATCAGTTTTTCCTTGAAAAATACAAGATAGAAAAGATATGTAGAAAGAACTTGATCGGATACCTTGACTACCTCATTTTCAAACATATCCAAAACTTCCATGTCATGAAGTTTCTTTGATGCCTCCCAAAAATCCTCAGCAGAGATGCCAAATACGTCCTTTATATTTGACATGAGAGGGTTATTTGTCCTATCAACGTTTCTAAAGAAAGCTACGATTCCGGCTACTTTTAAAATATCTCCGTCTTCTAAGGCATCAAGATCTGACTTTATTGATGAGTAATATTTATCATATAGTTCTGTAACATCTCTTATACTTTCAAGCGTATTACTTTCTTTGGCAACTTGTGCAGCCATTACTGCTACACGGGGATTTCCTTGAGCGATATCAACTATCCTGTCCAGATATAGATGGTTGTTAATTTCAAACTCATCTTGTAAGAGTTTTTTTATTTCTTCATCAGTAAATGGATTTATTTTTATCTCAGAACCACCACCTATAGGCTGGCAAATTTCTCTAATTTTATCTAAAGCGTAATCTCTAACGGTTACGAGAATTTTGAAGTTCTGGTCGTTGCGTTTTGTTTGCAATAGATGAACGATATACTGAAAACCACTTATGCGATTAGCATCATCTACAAATATAAGAAAATCGCCTGAATCAGAAAAGTATGACTTAATATCTTCAAATAAATCAATTCCTTGATTAAATATGCAGAAGGCTTTGTATGATTTATTCTCTTTTATGAATTGCCTGTAACATTCAATGGCAATTCTTGATTTACCCACTCCAGCTTGGCCTGAGATAATAACTAAGCTGCTGCCTTGAATTAAGGATAGCAAATCCTTTTTCTCATCTACCCTAAAGTGAAATTCGGTTTGTAATGTTGTGGCTAATTTGTTCCTTTCATATTGTGAGACAAATTCATCGAGAGCCACAATTTGACCGGTATCTACTTCGATGCCAAGATAATCTTTAGCTATACTAGGGTATTTTTCTAATAAATCATACGATATGGCCCCAAGCCAAATAGATTTAGATTTACATTTGATTCTTCACATTGCTCTCGTAAATTATCAATTTCTTTCGCTGATAAGTCCGATGTATAACACAACACAATCCCTTTTATTTTTGTGGTTGCTATGCCTGTCTTATCTTCATCGAGACACTTTGCTATATCGTCAGAGAATTTACTAAGCACTTTATCACTAGATATCGTTGTGTATTCACCAAATACATACTTTCCATCGCTAGTTAGGATTAAGGTATCTGGTGTTCCTTTTCTGACTTTGTTGCTCCCAGAAACAGAACCGATAGGATTGATTTGCGGATAACCTTTTCTTAATAGATAAGAATCAGCAAGCTTTTGAAATGCTCCACCATCTAGCTCCTTCAAAGCATTTTGTATTTGATTTATTTTTGCCATTACGTCCTTACTGACATATCAGGTGAATTAAGCGTATAACTATAATTAGACTGCCCATTGCAGCATAACATGCGTTTTTAACGGGGAATACGGCACAGCAGCACATCAAGACCAGGCATTAACTATCGCAAACAGAGCTAGAAATATAGATGCAACACTAGACTCCCTTAACTTCCTCCAAGCTACTGAAGAAATAAGGGAATTCAACCGCAACAGCTTCCGCAATTAAGAAGGATACGAATAAACCCCTAATACATAACAGATTTTTCTAGCATTCAATCTGACCACAGTTCTTCTCATAAACCCAACCAGCCCTCTTTTGATTACCCCTATTGACAAAATATTGACCGAAGTATAATAATGACCTTAGTCAGTATTTAACAGGGGCGCAATATGGCGAGCCAGGAAGAACGACGTAAACAGACGCGCAACAAAATTATTCAGGCCGCACGACGACTGTTTGACCAACAAGGCTTTGAGAAAACATCAGTCGAGCAGATCGTGACCCGAGCCAACGTGGCTAAGGGGACGTTTTACCAGTATTACACCACCAAGATTGAGGTCTTAACTGATGTGGTGCGAGATGAAGGCGCTGAAAAATTCAGGGCGGCGCTTGAGGCAATGGAAAACGGGGAGGATGCACTAAAAATTCTTGATCGTTTTATCAAGGCGCAATGCGAGTGGTTTGAGGCACATGAAAAGGTCGCCAGCGCAATCATTCACGCCAGCCTTCAATCCGTTGGCAATGAAATCACAGAAAAAGATCGCCATAGCCGGGTATTCATGGCTCGCCTGATGACGATTGCGCAAAAACAGGGGACGATTCGCGCTGACCTCGACCCCAAAGAGATTTCAAAAATCATCGGCGGCGCGCTAGTGGTAAGCGTACTGATTTGGAGCCAGAACCAGAACCCACAACCCGGCGCACTACATGCGTCGATGAAGCAGAGCCTGGACATCGCGTTAAACGGGGCACGCAGCGATGACTGACCGACTGCTAACCTGGCAACAGGCATACAGATGCGACACCACTACCTGCGGTGGAAAAGGGTGGAACCTGGCACGACTACATCATCATGGTTTTAGTATTCCCAATGGCGGCATCATCACAAACGCGCTATACGATGAAGTTGTTTCACTTCCATCGATTCAGAACCTGATCAAACAGGCCTCAAAGCTAGCGCCTACGGACTTAAGCGATCCGCATAACACTACGTTATCTGCACTACACGAAGCATTTATCAACACGGAACTACCCGAAGCGTTCAATAGAGCGCTGGAAAACTTTCTGGCACAGCAGCAACTCACCAATCAGTTTATTTCAGTGCGCTCGAGCGTTAATCAGGAGGATGGCGAAACAGCATCCTTCGCCGGCATTCACGACTCCGTACTGAATATTCGTGGTGTCGTTGAAATACAGCGCGCGATATTACAATGTTACGCATCGGTCTGGAGCGCACGCGCCATCAGCTACCGACGAAAGATGGGCGTTAGCGACAATGAGATCACCATGGCGTTAGTGATTAACCGAATGGTCAATGTTGAATCCGCTGGCGTTGCCTTTTCCTGCGATCCTGCTAGCGGGCGTCACGATGTCATCACCATCAATGCCAATTATGGCCTCGGCGAGTCAGTCGTTGCGGGCTCAGTAGAACCCGATCAGTATCGCCTAAACCGCTTCCATAAAGGGATCATCGACCAAAAGGTTGGGCAAAAACAACAGCTATACCGCGCAAAAACAGACGGCGGATGTGAGTGGCTACCAACAGAGCAGCCGAATATCCCATGCCTGAATGAGGCACAACAGAAGGAGCTGGCCTCACTATGTGACCGCGTCTTTCACGCGCTAGGTAATGGTGAGGTACACCAGGATATCGAATGGGCCTTCGATGGCGAACGGTTCACCCTGCTACAGGCGCGGCCGGTTACGGCGATGAAAAAAGCAGTCTGTGCCGAAATCAGTGACCAACCCGAGGTGTGGAGCAATGGAAATTTTCGCGATGCGATTCCAATGGTGCAATCACACCTCACGATCGAGTTTTGTGACCAGCTCATTAACGAGATACTACATCTCAACTTTGATGGGTTTTACGAGGTTGATCCGGCATTTCGCTTTGGGCGCCAATTTGAAGGGCGTTTTTACTGCAACGCCTCCCTACTGCAATGGCTCTGGTTTGATTCCGTCGGCTTTCCTCAGGAACAGTTCAATATTAGTCTCGGTGGCCACCAACCGATCACCAAAATAGATGAGCAATATAAAAAAGGGATCGGTAGAAAAATACGTCGTCTTCTACGCGGCATTAAATTCTATTGCTCAATGCAACGCTATCGAAAAAACACTCCCGATATCGTAAAAAATGAAGGTGCATACGCCAAACACCATCGCCAAATTGATTACTCAGCACTATCGGATGAGGCGATGTTCAAAAGCCTGAAGGCTTTACGGCACCACCTTGAGGAATATAATCACCCATTCATTATGATGACCAGCCTCTCTGGTGCGCTGTTTATGTTAGTTCAAACATTAGAAAAACACCTGGGCAAACGCGCCTACCCACTGGCCAACACGTTGATGGCAGGCAGAGCCAATATCACCAGCGCCAATCATGGCCATCAACTACAACATCTCGCTCAACTGCTTAACAACGAACCGACCACAAAGGAAATGGTGATTCACAACAGCTTTAACCCCTGCGAGTGGCAAACAGCACTACCCGATTCTGAATTTAAAGCTGCCTTTGCTAACTTCATTGAGCAGTACGGCCATCGCGCTGTTTACGAAATGGATCTGAGCCGTCCCTGCTGGCGACAGGACCCCAGCTACCTTTTTAATTGCATCAAAGGCAATCTCAACACACCTCGCCACCAACGCAACAGCACTAATCAGCAACAAAAGGTAGATGAGGCCTGGCAGGAAATCCGCCGTTATGTGCCACGCTACAAACACAGCCAAATCAAGAAACAACTCGCCGCAGCCCTTGTCGGGGCAGAGGCCAAAGAGCTAAGCAAATCAATTTATGTCAGCCTGATGGAACCGATGCGTAACGCCTTGTCAGAGATTGGAAAACGACTCGTAAAAAGAAATCTACTTGATTCAAAAAACGACATCTTCCACTGTGCTCAATGCGAGATTGAAAGCATTCTAAAAAACCAATGGAATGGTGCCACGCTTAAGGCACTCGTAGCGAAACGCAAGGCACTTAAACTAAAACGAGAAGGGCAACCTGCGCCAGATGTCATTATCGATGACACCCCACAACAAATCACCTCACCAATAAACAAACACCACACTGGATTAACTGGCATTGGAGCTGCGACCGGTATAGCCACTGGGCATGCTCGTTTAATCAAAACACCCGATGAGGGAAGCCGCTTGCAAGCAGGTGATGTACTCGTCGCCCCCTCCACAGATCCAGCCTGGACACCTCTGTTCCTTAATGCATCCGCCATTGTGATGGAGACCGGCGGCTACCTTTCGCATGGTGCCATCGTAGCACGTGAATATGGCATCCCTGCAGTGGTTAATGTCGCCGGGGTATTTAGTGCCATTAAAAATGGAGAGACCGTTAAGGTTAATGGCGATCTTGGTCGTGTGGAGGTACTAAATGGATAATCAATTCCCATACGAAGATGCGCCATATGAAGACCCCATGGATACTAGCTCTTCTGAAATAAATAACCGCGCTATTCAAAAAGTAGCGGCTCGATTTATTCACCAGCATCAACAAGGAAAATTCCCTGGCGGCCAATTAGTCGCCAGACGGCATGGCAAAGTAATCTTAAAGCTCAACTGCGGTATCGCGCGAGGCTGGCATTCCAACAGCAGCCCATTACTTGAGGTACAAGCGTCAACCCCATTTGCCGTTTACTCAACCGGAAAACCGATGGCAGCAATCGTGATCGCGCTGCTTGAATCACAGGGCATCCTCGATATTCATACCGCAGTTGCAAAGGTGCTACCTGAGTTCTCAGGATTAGGGCGTGACAAAATCACTATCGAAGACGTGCTTACCCACCGCGCAGGTATCATCCTGTCAGACCTGATTCACAACCATAAAATATGGGGCGACAACGATGCCGTATGGCAGCACCTGTTAAAGACACCCCCACGCTATCCACGCGGGACATTCGCTTATATGCCCGCAGAATACGGCATTATTCTTGACCAACTGGTACGGCGCCTGACGGGAGAGT
>Ga0316204_10012408_pt1 | contig 10398 bp, 11 predicted proteins | sample 6monrhotite_MG_2_FD_205661 | JGI IMG/M metagenome (GOLD analysis project Ga0316204, IMG submission 205661) | Microbial mat bacterial communities from mineral coupon in-situ incubated in ocean water Damariscotta River, Maine, United States -... | ecosystem: Environmental > Aquatic > Marine >... | reverse complement strand
TATTTATATGGAAGAGAATAATACCTTAGTTAAAGTCCGCAATTTAAAATTTGCACGCAACTCTCGAATGATTTTTGATGGTGTTGATTTAGATATTCAGCGCGGCAAAGTTACCGTGATTATGGGGCCGAGTGGTACAGGTAAAACAACCCTGTTAAAACTTATTGGTCGCCAGATTAAACCGCTATCAGGTACGATCGAAGTGGATGGCGAAGAAGTAACAACATTAGGTCATCGTCGCTTATATGAATTACGTAAACGCATGGGTATGTTGTTTCAAAATGGTGCCTTACTCACCGATTTAAATGTTTTTGATAATATTGCGTATCCATTACGTGAACATACTAATCTCTCTGAAGAACTTATTCGTACCCTTGTTTTAATGAAACTACAGGCGGTTGGTTTGCGTGGTGCGCGTGATTTAATGCCAGCTGAATTATCCGGTGGTATGTCGCGCCGTGTGGCTTTGGCTCGAGCAATCGCACTTGATCCTATGATGATATTGTATGACGAACCATTTACGGGTCAGGATCCAATATCAATGGGTGTGATAGTTCGCTTAATTCGAAATCTTAATGATGTACTGGGTTTAACCAGTGTAGTGGTGTCTCATGACATTGAAGAAGCTGCATCTATTGCTGACTACATTTACTTATTATCGGGTGGCAAAGTTGTTGCAGGTGGTACGGCAGAAGATTTAGCAAACTCCGATTCTGAATGGGCACAGCAGTTTATGAAAGGCTTGCCCGACGGCCCCGTGCCATTTCATTATCAATCTGAACCTTATGCAAGTGATCTTAATATAGGGTAATGGGAAACAGGCTTTTCAACATATGATCGATTTTATCCAATCACTTGGCCATAAAGGTTTAGATTTTTTTCAACGTCTCGGCCGTGGCCATATCCTTATTTTTGATGTTTTAAAAGGCTTACCTGCACTTTTTGTTCGACCAAGCTTGATTATTCAGCAAGTTTTTTCAGTTGGTGTGTTATCACTTATTATCATAATTGTTTCCGGTTTTTTTGTCGGTATGGTTATGGGCCTACAAGGCTATAACATTTTAGTGGATTTTGGTGCTGAAGAAACATTGGGCGTGATGGTGGCTTTATCTTTAGTCCGTGAATTAGGGCCGGTCGTTACGGCCTTATTATTTGCCGGCCGAGCTGGCTCTGCTCTCACCGCTGAAATTGGGCTGATGAAAGCGACAGAACAATTATCCGCAATGGAAATGATGGCAGTTGATCCGATTCATCGGGTGCTTTCACCACGTTTCCTGGCGGGTTTTATTTCAATGCCTTTATTAGCTGCTATGTTCAGCGCAGTTGGTGTGTTGGGTGGTTTTTTTGTAGGTGTTGTTTTGCTAGGTGTTGACGATGGTGCTTATTGGTCGCAAATGGAAGCCTCCGTTGATTTTTATGACGACATACTTAATGGTGTAATTAAAAGTTTTGTGTTTGGTTTTGTTGTCACCTGGATTGCTGTTTTTGAAGGATATGATGCAATTCCTACTTCAGAAGGTGTAAGCCGAGCCACAACAAGAACGGTAGTGCATTCATCATTAGCTGTTTTAGGCTTAGATTTTATTTTAACCGCACTCATGTTTAATTGATTATATATTTGGTTTTTAGGAGAAAGGACAAATGACAACGCGTATCGCAGAAATTTGGGTAGGGCTGTTTGTTGCATGCGGATTCGCTGCATTGTTTATGTTGGCTATGAAGGTGAGTAACTTAAGTACTTATAGTTCAGAGAGCGGCTATGATATTACTGCTTACTTTGAAGATATTAGTGGTTTAAAAGTACGTTCAGCTGTCACTATGTCAGGTGTTCGAATTGGACGTGTTAAAGATATACAATTTGATAAAAAGCGTTTAAGTGCTCTGGTAACAATGGAAATAGAAGGCGAATACGATACGTTGCCGGATGATTCCTCCGCAAGTATTTATACTGCAGGTTTACTGGGTGAAAAATATATTGGTTTAGAACCTGGTGCAGGATCAAATGGTTGCGAAGAACTTTCAATGGATGATAGTGGTGAGATTGTTGTAGACGAGGCCGCAGCTAAAGATTGTGAACCCAGTATATTAAAGGAAGGTTCTGAACTTAAATTAACACAAGATTCTTTGGTGTTGGAAAAATTAATCGGTCAATTCATTTCAAAGTTTATTGATGATAAAGGCGATGCTGACAAGGAAGTGGATAGTAAACAGGATGCAAAAAAATGAAGATTAAATTAAACAGTAATTTAAAACATAGTCGCTCATTTTCTGGAGCCGTTTTATTAGCGTTTATTTTTACATTTATTACTTCAATACCAGCGTATGCGGAAAGTTCAGCAAAGGGTCCACAAGCACTTGTAAAAAATACAACAGTTAAAATGTTTACAAGATTAAAAGCAGAAAAAGAAAATCTAGACAAAAACCCAGAGCTTATTTATGACATGGTAAGTGAAATTGTTTTACCACATTTTGATTTTATTGCGATGTCGAAATGGGTGCTGGCTAAAAACTGGAAGAAAGCGTCACGAGCCCAAAAAATTGGTTTTATAAAAGCGTTTCGTGAATTAATGGTACGAACCTATTCAGTGGCTTTGCTTGAATACACTGATGCAGTGATTAAATATAAACCGCTTCGAGATGATATTAGTAAAGGTGATGTAACTGTTAAAACGCAAGCAGATACAGGTAAAGGTTCGCCGGTTACTATTAATTACAGTCTACATAAAAAGAAAAAAGGCTGGAAGGTTTATGATATTGCCGTTGAAGGAGTGAGTTTAATCGCAAGTTACCGGACGACTTTTGCATCTGAAATACAACAAAAAAGTTTGGATGCTCTGATTGCCAGATTACAAAAACATAACAAGAAAAAAGAGGCGTAAAGTTAGTGTCTGAGCTTGAGCTTACTAAGATATCCGATACAGAGTTTCGTATCAAAGGTGTGCTTATGATGCATACTGTGATGTCAATTCTAAAAGATTTATCAAACAACTTAAAATCTCAATCTGAAATTAGAATTGATTTTTCGGGTGTTGAAAACTCGGATAGTGCTGCCGTAGCGTTAATTATTTCGTGGTTATCTACAGTGAAGCAAATGAAAATTAAGATTCACCTAGTAAATTTACCTCAACAAATCTTAGATATTGCTAAAGCCAGTGATTTGCTGGAAATTCTCCCGATTGATTAAGCGCTATTTGACTTACAAAGCGGCTTGATTTCAGTCTTTTTGCGTTTTAAATCAAACTTTTTACTGATTTTTCCATGTTTTTTACCATTTCCCGCTAAATAAGGTATAAAAATCTGTGCCTTAGTATTGTACACAGGCTAAAATAGCGCCCTGAATTGTTCCCGCAAAAGCGGTCTATATATTAAGGTGTAATAATGGAAGCGAAACAAGTAGAAGATTTAATCAAAACGGGCTTACCTGAGTGCGATGTCACTGTAACAGGTGAAAATGGTCATTTTGATGCAAAAATTATTGGTGATATTTTTGACGGTTTAACGCCGGTTAAAAAGCAACAAATTGTATATAAGACCGTGAATGAATATATTACTAGCGGCGAACTTCACGCTTTTACCATGAAAACCTATACGGTTGCTGAATGGGAAAAAGCAAAGAAATTACAGATCGGCTAATAAAAAAATAAGTAGGCAGTTTTTAGATGGATAAATTAATTATCACTGGTGGTACTCGCTTAGATGGTGAAATCCGGATTTCGGGTGCTAAAAATGCAGCATTACCGATAATCATGGGTACCTTACTTGTTAACGAACCAGTAAAAATTCGTAATATTCCACATTTAAACGATATTACCACGACGATGGAATTATTAGGTCGCATGGGTGTGTCGATTACAATGGATGAGAAAATGAGTATTGAAGTTGATGCTTCAACAATCGATAAATATGTTGCGCCGTATGATCTTGTAAAAACTATGCGTGCTTCAATTTTAGTATTAGGTCCTCTATTGGCTCGTCATGGCTATGCCGAAGTATCATTGCCTGGTGGTTGTGCGATTGGTTCACGTCCAGTTAATTTACATATTCATGGTTTGGAATTAATGGGTGCCGACATTGTTGTCGAAAATGGTTATATCAAAGCAACGGCTAAACGCCTTAAAGGTGCCAAAATTGTTTTTGATATTATTACCGTTACCGGCACAGAAAATTTAATGATGGCAGCAACCTTAGCAGATGGAATTACCGTATTAGAAAATGCAGCTAAAGAACCCGAAGTGGTTGATCTCGCGAATTTCTTAAATTCAATGGGCGCTAAAATCACAGGGATTGGCACCGACGTTATAACGATTGAAGGTGTAGAAAATCTACATGGTACAACTTATAAAGTTCTACCAGATAGAATTGAAACAGGGACTTTCATGGTTGCAGCAGCTGTAACAGGTGGCCGCGTTAAACTGAAAGACACTGAGCCAAAGTATCTTGATGCTATAACAGTAAAACTAGAAGAAGCAGGAGCTACGGTAACATCTGGAGAGGATTGGATTGAAGTCGATATGAAAGGCAAACGTGCTAAGGCAATTAATATTCGCACTGCGCCTTATCCTGCTTTCCCTACAGATATGCAAGCGCAGTTTTCAATTTTAAATGCGCTTGCCGACGGTTCGTCAACTATTACTGAAACAGTTTTTGAAAATCGATTTATGCATGTTCAAGAATTGCAACGCATGGGTGCCAATATTGAATTACAAGGTAACACCGCAATAATAACAGGTGTTGAAAAATTAACAGGTGCGCCAGTGATGGCAACAGACTTGCGTGCATCCGCTTCACTTGTTATTGCGGGTTTAGTTGCTGAAGGTGAAACTGTGATTGAACGAATTTATCATATTGATCGTGGTTATGAGTGTATTGAAGAAAAGTTGCAACAGCTTGGGGCTAAAATTCGCCGTGTTCCGGATTAATAACAGGTTAATAATTACAGCTATTAATAATGGCTAATTAAGTTAAGCAAAATTAAGTTTAAAATTTTAATGAAAAATTAATAAATAAAGTGTAATCAAATGACAAGACGTATAACAATTGCTTTATCAAAAGGACGAATCTTTAAAGAGACGTTACCTTTATTAGCGCATGCTGGAATAACACCATTAGATGATCCTGAAACAAGCCGAAAACTTATTTTAGATACCAATGTTGATAATGTGAAGTTAGTTATTATACGTGCCTCAGATGTACCTACTTACGTACAATACGGTGCCGCTGATATTGGTGTGGCAGGTAAAGATGTATTAATGGAGCATGGTGGTGAAGGTTTATATGAACCTTTAGATTTAAAAATTGCTCAGTGTCGTTTAATGACTGCTGGACCGAAAGATGCGCCGGAGCCAGAAGGACGTTTGCGAATTGCAACTAAATTTGTAAATTGTGCTCGTCGTTATTATGCAGAGCAAGGTAAGCAAGTTGAAATTATAAAACTTTATGGTTCGATGGAATTAGCGCCTATTGTTGGTTTAGCTGATCGTATTGTTGACTTAGTTGATACTGGTAATACATTAAAGGCGAATGGTTTAGAGCCTATGGAACATATTGCCGATATTAGCTCTCGATTAGTTATCAATAAAGCATCAATGAAAATGAATCATCAAGAAATGCAAAGTTTTATTGATAAAATAGCAGAAGCAGTCTCGAAATAATTTGGACTTAAGTCAAAATGGCTAAACAGAACAAACCCAAAATAATTAAATTAAGATAATTAAATTAAGCATATGACAATTTCAATTAAAAAACTCAACACATCAGCATCTGATTTTTGGTCTGAACTTGATACTTTACTCGCATGGGAAAGTGTTTCTAATGACCAGGTATTTAATACCGTAAAAGATATTATCGCTGATGTTCGTGCGAACGGGGATAAAGCGCTTGTAGAGTTAACGAATAAATTAGACCGTTTGTCGGTATCAAGTATGGATGATTTAACGATTGGTCCTGACCGTTTAAAACAGGCTTTGGAAGATCTGGAGCCTACGCAACGTAAAGCACTGGAAACGGCTGCGACACGTGTGCGAATGTATCATGAAAAACAAGTAATGCCTTCTTGGCAATATACCGAAGATGACGGCACCATGTTAGGTCAACAGATTACCGCATTAGAAAGTGTTGGTTTATATGTTCCTGGTGGCAAGGCTACCTATCCTTCATCAGTCTTGATGAATGCTATTCCTGCAAAAGTAGCGGGTGTTGAAGAAATTGTAATGGTAGTTCCAACACCTGATGGTATTGTAAATGAAATGGTTCTAGCTGCTGCGCAAATTGCAGGTGTAACAAAAGTTTTTACGATTGGTGGAGCGCAGGCTGTTGCCGCTTTAGCATATGGGACTGAAACGATTCCTGGTGTTGATAAAATTGTTGGCCCCGGCAATATTTATGTTGCTACGGCAAAGTCGATGGTATTTGGCAAAGTTGGTATAGATATGATTGCCGGCCCATCGGAAATTTTAGTGGTTTGTGATGGTAAGAGTAATCCAGACTGGATAGCAATGGACTTATTCTCACAGGCCGAACATGATGAAGATGCGCAATCAATTTTAGTCTCTCATGATAAAGATTTTTTAAACGCGGTAGAAGCCAGTATTAAAAAATTGGTAACTGAAATGGAACGTAAAGAAATCATAACAAAATCTCTTAATGATCGAGGTGCATTCATTCACGTTAAAGATATGGATGAAGCCATTAGAGTTTCCAATTACATTGCACCTGAACATTTAGAATTAGCGGTTGAAGATCCACAAGCCATTGTTGGTGAAATACGCCATGCTGGAGCCATTTTTATGGGGCGTTATACTGCTGAAGCATTAGGTGATTATTGTGCGGGTCCAAATCATGTTCTTCCAACTTCACGTACTGCTAGATTTAGCTCGCCTTTAGGTGTTTATGATTTTCAAAAACGCAGTAGTTTAATTATGTGTTCAGAAGATGGTGCATCGGAGTTAGGTAAAGTAGCTTCAGTGTTAGCACGAGGCGAAAGCTTAACGGCTCACGCTCGTTCTGCTGAGTATAGAATTAAAAAAGATTAACTACATAATATTCAATTTGAGGAAGTTAGTCAGTTGCTGTTTTGTATTACCGTCATACCCGCGAAGGCGGGTATCCAGACATTAAATAAAGCTGTTTTTTTATAGTACTGTGTTCCCGCCTTCGTGGGAATGACGGTATTAAGTTAGCTTAATGGAACAACTGTGAATAATAAAATATCCAACAATATCACCGACTCCATCAAACAATGGATTCGCCCGGAAATTCGCGCACTCAACGCCTACCATGTTCCGCCTGCAACAAATTGCATAAAACTAGATGCAATGGAAAATCCTTATCAATGGCCAGAGAGTATGGTGGATGAATGGTTGGAGTTAGTTAAAGAGGTTGAGCTTAACCGCTATCCGGATCCATCTGCATCAGAGTTAAAAGATAGCTTACGAAAAAGTATGTTGGTACCTGATGCTGCCGATATTTTATTGGGCAATGGTTCAGACGAATTGATTCAAATGATCATGATGGCGGTTGCCAGAAAAGATCAAAATGGCAAAGATCGAACGGTACTGTCGGTCGCTCCAAGTTTTGTTATGTATGATATGGTCGCAACTTATGCGGGTATGAAGTATGCGAGTGCGCCATTAAATGCAGACTTTAGTTTAGATATGGATGCTTTCTTATCTGCTATTGATAAACATACTCCGGCGATTATATTTTTAGCTTACCCTAATAACCCAACGGGCAACTTGTTTGATAGAGATTCGCTTCAGCAGATTATTGATGTCGCACCTGGCCTTGTAGTTATTGATGAAGCCTATCATGCCTTTGCTGATGATAGCTTTATGGCTGAGGCTGGAGAAGTTGATAATTTATTGGTGATGCGTACTGTTTCTAAAATGGGGCTGGCTGGTTTGCGTTTAGGGTTATTAGCAGGTAAGTCAGAATGGCTTACTGAGTTTGATAAAGTTCGTCTACCTTATAATTTAAATGTTTTAACTCAAGCTACAGCTCAATTTGCTTTAAAACACCAATCTGTTTTAGATGGACAAACTGCAATAATTCGACAGAATCGTGAACATCTTTTTAACGAATTATCTACAATAGCAAGCTTTGAAGTTTATCCGTCAGAAGCTAATTTTATTTTATTCCGTACTGAAAAAAATCAGGCGACAGTTATCTTTGAAAAATTAAAAGACTCTGGAATATTAATTAAAAACCTAAGTCCGGTCGGTGGTGCATTGCAAGACTGTTTGCGTGTAACGGTTGGCATGCCTACCGAGAATGAAGCTTTTCTTAAAGCTTTAAAACAGGCACTTTAGTGGTAAAAAAACAAACAGAAAGTCTTCAAGACCTAATGTCCGTTGTTAATTCTGCGGAAATAGGTTTGGTTATATTAGATAAACATTCCAATATTCGAGTATGGAACTTGTTTATGGTGAATCATAGTGGCTTAAGTGCCGATTCGGTAATAAATAAAAATCTGTTTGATCAGTTCCCTGATATACCAAAACAATGGTTTAACGATAAAGCTCAACAGTGTATTTTAAAAAAACAGAAGCTGTTAAGTACATGGCAAGAGCGTCCATATTTGTTTGAATTTAAAAATGTTCGTAGTCGCTCCAAATCAGCTATTTTTATGTATCAAAATATAACGTTTATCCCTCTGGCTTCAGCAAATGGTGAAATCGAGAATTTTGCAATTATGATTACTGATGTTACCGACATTGCGGTGAGTACCCAGCAGCATGATGCCGTTGTTGATGAATATTCGAAAAAGCTTGACCAAGATAAATGATTATTAAATGAAAATGCATAAGATAAATTTTTATTCTAATTTAGAGCAATCCTGGTGCAAATTATTACAGAGCGAATTTGAAAAGCCATATATCGAGGAATTGGATAATTTTTTATTTTCTGAGAAAGCGAATAACAAAATAATTTATCCTGAAGAGCGCTTAATTTTTAATGCTTTTAATAGCACCCCATTTAAAGATGTTAAGGTTGTGATACTTGGACAAGATCCATATCACGGTCCAAACCAAGCTCATGGTTTATGTTTTTCAGTATTGCCGGATGTAATGATTCCTCCCTCGTTAAAAAATATTTTTAAAGAAATTAATCAAGATGTAAATGTTGATATCCCTAGTTATGGTTGTTTGCAATCATGGGCAGAACAAGGCGTTTTATTATTGAATGCCACATTAACAGTTGAAAAGAGTAAAGCCGGCTCACACCAGAAAAAAGGTTGGGAGCAATTTACGGACAGAGTTGTTCAATTACTTAATGAGCAACGCGAAGGTTTGGTTTTTTTATTGTGGGGCAGTTATGCACAAAAGAAAGGACAATTTATTGATACTAAAAAACATCTTGTTCTTAAAGCACCGCATCCCTCACCATTGTCGGCTCATCGTGGATTTTTCGGTACGAAACATTTCTCTAAAGCAAATCAGTATTTAGAAAAACAAAATTTAAGTCCTATACAGTGGAGTTTACCCAGTTAAAAATCTTTAGCGTTTAGATATTGATGGTACGGGTGGTGGTCGTTGAACAGCTACTGCAATGGCATCAAATACTTTTCCTTCGCGAACGCCTTCTAATGTAATCTTGTCGCCAGGTTTAGATGAGCTAATAGTATTTAATGCATGGTGAACATTTTTAATTTTAACTCCATTTATTTTTGTAATGGTGTCACCACGTGTAAGCTTAGCTAAGTCTGCAGGACCGTTAATGATAATATTTGTAATGACTACACCATCAGTAGAATCTAGTTTTAATGACTCAGCTAGTTGAGGATTGAGACTTTGTATCGCTATGCCTAACCAACCTCGAATTACATGACCGTGTTCAATAATTTGTTGCATTACATTTTTTGCAAGACTAATTGGTATTGCAAAACCAATACCTTGAGAACCACCACTTCGAGAGAATATGGCGGTGTTAATCCCAATGAGTTCGCCATAAGGATTAATTAATGCGCCTCCTGAGTTCCCGGGATTTATCGCAGCATCTGTTTGTATAAAATTTTCAAATGTATTAATACCAAGCATGTCACGCCCGGTCGCGCTAATAATTCCAGAGGTAACCGTTTGGCCAACACCAAATGGATTGCCTATGGCGAGGACCACATCACCGACGCGTGCCTGAGTGTCTTTACCTAGGGTTATAGAAGGAAGATCATCGCCTTTGATTTTTAATACAGCAAGATCAGTTTCGGGATCAGTTCCAATTATTTTGGCTTTCTTTACTTCTCCAGATTTTAAAGCAACTAAAATTTCATCTGCACCTGCAATTACATGGTTATTTGTTAATATGTAGCCGTGTTGGTTGAATATTACACCTGAACCTAAACTTGATTCTATTTCTTGTTTCGTTCTAGATTGATTTCTTTCAGAAAAGAACCGACCAAAAAAA
>Ga0316204_10012407_pt1 | contig 10398 bp, 8 predicted proteins | sample 6monrhotite_MG_2_FD_205661 | JGI IMG/M metagenome (GOLD analysis project Ga0316204, IMG submission 205661) | Microbial mat bacterial communities from mineral coupon in-situ incubated in ocean water Damariscotta River, Maine, United States -... | ecosystem: Environmental > Aquatic > Marine >... | reverse complement strand
ATCTAATTTTCTGCGGGACCTGAATATATAGAGGGCCTGTTTTTTAAGATTTTTGATGCGAGGCGCGTAGGAAAACCCAAGCAAATGCGTAGCAGCGAAGATCGCTTCGCTGTAGCCGTGGGTGTCAGTGGAGTGTATATCACTTTTGATGACATCGTTGTGCATGAGGCCGTCAATGACATAGGCACTTTCGCGCTCTGCAGCGCTGAACACAAGGGAATGCCAGAGCAAATTACGTTCATCAATAAAGGTATTGGCGCTGACACCTTGACCTTTACCAAAATATTTGAAGGAATAATTGGCGTTCAGGGAGTCGGTTCTCACTTCAAACTTCTGGCCATCACTGGCCGTATGCAGCTTGTTCTGATCCCTGCGGTATATATTGGGCAGCTCCATCTGGTCCATAAAGGAGACTATCTGGTCGTTCGCTGCTCTTATATTATCGAGGGAAAAGTACCAGTTCACAGCGTGCTGCAGAGACGTTTCGTTGATCTGTGGTGATATTCTCCCCATTTTAGGGATGCCTATGGCGCAACCCAACCCGACAATCCCTGCATAAAGGATTTTATCGGCGGTGCGGCCTTTAACGTAGCGCTGTTGCCAGTGCTGGAATTCCTCCAGAAAGCCGGTATGGCTGCCCACCGTGGATAAAAGTTCTGGTAACGGCACAAAATGTCGCTCGGGAAAATAAGGTTTTAGGATTTCGGCGGCCTGGTCTTCCTCCTGTTTTGGTGTTGCTATAGTAAAATCGCCGTCTGAGCCTATTTTCAAGTACGGATTTTGCTTGTCAGCAATATGACGGTTTGTCTGTTCATATTGCCGGTACAGCGCCTGATCCAACTTGTCCAGAACAGGTTTAGGATCAGAAAACTCTGTGAGGTTTGCTCTTGCCAGCAGGGTTTCTTTTTCGTTTTTCCATCTTTGTTTTTCGATCAAGTATTCATCCAAAGGCCGGTATTTGTAAGAGTGCTGTAAATTAAGCTGGCCGGATTTTATTGCACCGGCAACATGCATGAAGAAAAATGCTTTGTATAATGAGGGCCGGAAGCCGCCGTCTCTGGTCACGGCAGCACACTCGGCAAGTTCTAGAAAACCAAGCGGAGCGCTCTTGCCAATAGCGCCATCTTTGTCCTGAAAATACGAGATTGCTTCAAGAAGTGAAGCAGCTCCTGTCTCGCCCTCAAAGCCAAGAGTCTTAACAATAGGGCTTACACGGTTTTGCAGTCTGATTGAGCGTTGTTCCAGGATATCGTAATAACGGCCGTCGCCTGAATCATTCTCCAGGGACTGCCATTGTTGTTCTGTGGGCGGGATATCGTCGTTATGGGTGTCAAGCAGGTCGCAAATACGCGCTAGCTTTCCGGTATCGTCAGTCTCACTGTCTTTTGTGATGTCCCTGATTTGCCGCAACACACCGAAGATATTTCCATCAAGGTTGGCGATAAGCGCCTTAAGTGAGCCAAGCTGGCTCTTGCGTTGTTCGTAACACCAGTCTTTATGATCACGCTTTGCTCCGCTCAAAAAACTGTTCACCGCACTCAGAAGCGTATCCACCAGATTATCCTGCAGCCGGTAATATTGATGGGCTATAAAAGCGGTGACATGAACATAGCGGTCTTCATCAGAGCGCCGCGCCAAATGAAATATATCGGATTTAATGACAGAAGTGGCAAAATACCGTATGCCTTCGTGGCCCAGATTTAGAACCGGCAGCACCGGTGACACGCTGTTGTAAAGCTCCGTAATATAGGCTAGATCATCGGCGCGTTCCTTGATCTTTGTGGGTTTAGTGGATTGAGAGAGCTTTTTAAGCAAGGTCAATTTGTAGCGGGCATATTGAGCCTCGCCTTCCTGTTCGAAAAGTCCGTCCAGCAAGGTCTGTGCATCAGGGCTAAGTTCCTTTTTGATGACTGTAGCCAAGTTTTTCTTGCGTTGATTGAGTGCGCTTAAAATCAGTTCTGAGAATTGGTTATAGCCAGGAAGTTGAATATGCTCGCGGGTTAGCACATCAACACAACGCCAAAAGATCAGTTTTGGTTTAAGCTGGGCACATATCATTGAAGCGATTTCGGCTTTGATGAAACTCTCGGCATTTTTATCAAAACGCCGGTAGCCGTAATAATCCAGAATAGTCTGTTGATGGCGAAACGCTGTGGCAGGCGCATAACAGGCAGGATCAAAACTGTCTGGTGACAGGCCCGCATGACCAGCTACATATTCAATATCGCGTTGGTGATAATCCTGCGGTCTAAAAAACCGTTTACAAGCTTTGAAATAACCACAAGCAACTAAAAAGCCCAGGCAGTTGGCAGGCGTCCTGAAACTTTCAGCTTTTTCCTGCAAAGCAGAAGGTAAATCAAAAAACTGCTTGCGCTCAGCACTGTTAAAAGCCGGTGGCGTATCGAATGTTTCCTGTTCGGCCCGGCTGAGAATACTCATTCTTGGCATAACTATATCTTTCTTGTTTTGTTTCTTTCAAAAATCCGTTACCTTTTGTTTTAAATATGAAACAGGTTTGTGCAAGAGAAAAAATGGCAGAATGCCTTAGTTCAAAATACTCTTGTGCAAACGACCGTTTTTGAAAGGACGTAACGATGATTTTTGGATATAGCCGTGTTTCAAAAGGCGATGATCAGAACACCAGATTGCAGCTTCGGGCTTTCAAGGAAGGTGGTGTAGAAAAAACTTTCCGGGAAACCGCCTCCGGAGGTCGTTGGGATCGTCCCACCTTGCATAAAATGCTCGATCAGCTCCGGGAAGGTGATGTCGTTGTTGTTTGGAAACTTGATCGGCTCTCACGTTCTCTCAAAGACCTGCTGGTTATTATGGAACGGATCGACTTGGCTGGCGCAGGCTTCAAAAGCCTGACAGAAGCCATCGATACCACAACGCCGGCTGGACGCATGATGATGCAGATGGTTGGCTCGTTTGCAGAGTTTGAACGGGAAATGATCCGGGAGCGGACGAGGGCCGGCCTTGACGCTGCTCGCGCGGAAGGTCGGATAGGTGGCAGAAAACCAAAACTCAAGGAAGATCAGCGCAAGGATATTATTGAGAATATTCTTTCAGAACGAAAAACCGGAGCGCAGATGGCCCGCCTCTATAACGTCAGCGAAGCTACTATCTCTCGTGTTATGGCGCAAAATAGACAATTATTGCCATAAAAAATTAACCATACGGAAAAATCGGTACCTTTGTAGGATTAGACCCTAAGGTCTGAATATTGGATTTCATCTCCTTGATTTGTGCATGAAGGCCTTTTCTGTAACTACGTCCATAACGGCTTTGTTGGCGCGCAGATCTCTTATGGTCTTCGCCTTCAGAGAGTTTTACAGCCGCCCTACTCTGCGCCCGCGCGCTAAAAAGCTTGGTGGCTGCTTGCACGGCGCGTTTTATAGAATTGATGAGTTTGCCAGGGAGCGCCGTTTTATCATCAAGCTTTTGCAATTGCTCTAAACGGTGATCAAGCCTGTCCATTAAAGCATCGAGAGTTTTAATCTGGTCCTTAAGCGGTTGATCATCAAAGGCGGCGCGCCGTTCATTCAGAGCTTTAATCTGCGCAACAAAGGATTTACGCGTTCTGCCTTGATCAATGGCTTTATAATCTATTGTTCGCCCATTCTCATCGGTTTTAGGTTTGCTTTGCAGCTTCAGTGCAACCGCGTCGCCATCACCAGAGCCCGTGTCCCCTTCCCCGTCTTTATCGTCTTCTTTATTTGAAGCCTGTCCGGCCCCGGACCCGCCGCCGGATCCTCCTTGTGAGCCGCCCTCACTACGTCCTTCTTCTTCCTGGTCTTCACTGTCATCAGACTGACGCTCGTTCCTCTCTTCCCATTTCGCCTCCCCGGCTACGGGGCCAATATGGGTTTGAGGGATGCGGTCTATCCCCTGCTCCTCCAAGGTCCGGCGATCAATCTGAACATCAGGCAGTCCTGCCGATTTAAGCGCCTCGTTCGCCAAGGCCTCCCAGACTTCGCGGATGATTTCTGTTTCTTCTTTACCGGTAGCGCGGTCATCGAGAATGCGGGTCTTTGCGCCAAGACCGGCCGACGTGACTTCACGGGTTGTGAAGAGAAGATGCGCATGATGATTGCGTTCATCATCATCACCTGTTGGAGCATGGATGGCGCTATCCACGGCTACGCGGTAGCGCTCAACCAGCCACAGGCTCATATCCGTGGTTAATGTGAGCATGTCCGCAGCGGACAGCTCGTGCGGGAGGGCCAGAATAAGTTCTCTGGCCACGCAGGAGTTCTTGCGAGTTTCGGAACGCTCTACCGCATTCCACAAAGCGGCCCTGTCGGAGAAAATTTTTGGAGCATTGCCAGGCGCGAGGATGAAAGTCTCTTTCACTCCTGAGCGCCTGTCATAGCGGTGTGTCTTTCCGGCTCGCTCATCACATAGCACGGAGCCGGAACGATACGCCGCAGCGGCCACTGCAGAGTGGCCGTTAGAGCGAGAAAAGATTTTCAGGCGGCAATGATAAATCGCCATGAGGGTAGTGCCCTCCTTTTACGCAGTAAAAATTAAACTCCGGCAGGGGTTTATGGCGATGTTCAATGCCGCCGTCCCGGCGTCCGGGGACTGCCCTTTCTTTAGCACGCAAACATCGTTTGCATAAGTGCGCTGTTTAGTCAGATTTCAAAAAAAATCATTATACTTAAAGATTAACACGCTGTGAGTTGCCAAAAGCTTAAGACTACAGGCGTTACGGAGACTTAGTGCGCCGCCTTTGAGGCTGTCTCTCTATCCCTTGATCTTTTAAGGATCTGTGATTAATCCTAGCCTCAACGCCCGCTTTTTTAAGAGCCGCATTGGCAAAGCTCGCCCAAGTTTGCCTTATAAGACTAATTTCTTGGCGGCCCCTTACAATATCATCCAAAATGCGGAGCTTTTCTTTAAACTCGTTTTTCTCAAAACGCCGCGTTGGAAACATGAGCTGAGCGTAGACATTTTTAATGCCTTGTGCACTTTGCTCTTCTACAGGGCAATGAACTGTAGCATCTACCGGCGTTTGAAAGCGTTTAACCAGCCATAAGCTCATATCTGTAACAAGCCCGCTTCTTTGTTCATCATTAAGCTCGTAAGGAAGCGCAATCTCAATTTCTCGCGCTACACAAGCATTACCCCTGATTTCTGCGGATTCAACTTCGTTCCAGAGTATCTCGCGGTAATAAAATTCTGGATCGGAGTTTTTAGGTAAAACAATAAACTTCTCGATAAGAGTTTTACCGTATTGTTTTCCGCAATATGTACGGCCCTGAAGCTCATCATAAAGATTCTCTCCTGCGCGACAAGATATACATGGTTTTTTAAATAAACATATTTCTTCAAACCGCGGAATCGGCAGCGCACATCAAAGCGAAAAACAACACGATAGCTCTGATAGCTCCAGCTTAATCAACCCTTCTGACCTCGTATTAAAAGAAGAAATCAGTATCGACGCTCTTTCCCTTGATGAAGAGACAACAGCCGCAATAAAAACTTACTTTAGGCGTTTTGATTTCTTAAATGTGGCCTCTGGGCGCGGGATAAAACTCCCTGAAAGCAATTTCAACACACTTCTCGTAGGAAGCCCTGGCGTTGGAAAATCGACACTAGCCAAAGCACTTGCGCATAAGCTGAAGCTTGAAATGCCAACAAACAAAAAACTATCTACCTATTTTGTAAAGCCAGCAAATCTTATAGGGGAATATAGAGGGCATACTCAAAAAAATATGCAAAAACTATTAGACCATGCAAGTGACGGGATCGTTATTTTCGACGAAATAGACACTTATCTGGATCTAGATTCAGACGATAGAATGATCCTGAATGTTTTAAACACGCACCTTGGAGACAAACCCAACCACCCTATTGTTATAGGAACGCTTTATAACAGAAACCTGCAAAGGTTTTTAAGCTTCAACCAAGGCCTTCAATCACGCTTCAGAAATACAATTCCGATCGCAAGCCAAGACAGCGTAACACTAAAAAATATTTTCAAGGAAATGATGAAAGAAGCAAATCTTGAATATGATACCAATGTACCAAAAGCTTTCGAAAATATCATAGATCGCCGCCGTAAATCACAAGGCAATAACTTCGGACATATACGCGAAACAGAAAATATTCTATCTGAAATCATCGACAACATGGCTATAAGGTACGAACAAGAAACCGAAGACTATGATTTTAAAGTCCAAACAACCGACCTTCCACAATCAAATATACGGAAAAGAAAAACAGATAGACCACCGGAAAAAACCGAAAAAATTGTAGCATTCTCTCCATCTCCGAATACCGAAAGTGAATAGCAGAAAAACCTAAGAGATTTGCTGAATTTCACCCCCCTCCTCACGTTTGAGATGCCCAAATATCGAGGCCTGCAGGTTCAGCTCACCTGTTTTGACGCGGTTAATCATGGCGTTGAAGTACGCTGCGGGTTTGCGGACAGGATCATCTTCGCGGCTAGTCGCCTGATCTGTCAGAAGCACACACATAGCCGCCCCTGTTCGCCCTAAGCTCACACAGGCATGGGACCAGGAGTTTTGGCTAATATGCAGCTCGGCTTTGAGCTTATAAGCCGCTTCAACCATATCGTGCCAGTTCATAGCCCTGGATTCCATCGGAATATAGGATCTAAACCTCTCCGAGGACGCATTAAGCGCCTGTTTAAGGGTAATATGCTGTAGCCCTGTTCCTAGAATAAGCTCTGTAGGTGTTTTTTCTTGAAAATTAAGGCTTAATTCCTGCTCTTTGGTTCCGTTTTTGCACCCTTCCCTGCCTTTTGAGCTATCCGCTTGCTCTAAATCTTCTGCCTCACCCGCCCGGGTGCGCCTACTGCTTTCCTGAAAGCCAATGCGAGACGCGCTACGTATATTTAATTTATTAAATGGTTGTTGATTAGTATAATTGTAGTGAGTGTCCGGATCGGCGCTTTTGGATGAACCTTTTCTTGTCATTATGGGTTCAATTGATTCATCTTCGGCTCTGTTATGAGTCTTTTGCGCCTCTTCTGCTTCGTTTGTTGATTCAGGAGCAAAGGCTTCCAGGATCGCTAAAACTTCTTCATAGAGAGATTTGTGAGCCTCTAGCATAGTGCCTAGGACATCCAGGTCCATATGGGTTCTGATTTGTATGGCGATTGCTTCATAAGAGCCTTGCAGGTTCGACACAGGCGGATCAACGGCTATCCCCTCCTCCTCTAAAACCTCGAGTTCTGCTAAAACAGCGCGGATTTGACGGCGATACCATGAGATCTGGCGTTTTGCTTCCATCCAGGCCGCATCATGGTCTTGTTTTTTTGCGAGTTTAGCCTGAAGTTCAGCTCTTAAGTAAGCCAAAGGCGTGAGATCCACGCCATACGCATAAAGAATGCGGCCTGTCTCAGGGCAACGTTGGCCGTACCGGCGGTGATTACCGCTATCATTCCAGGTGAGAGCGCCGGCATCGAACAGGCTGCGCTCTAATTTTTGGATTTGGCGTTCTGATACGCCTAAGTCTAGGGCTGTGCGCGAAAGAGATTGATACACAATCGGCTGACTCCCCTCCTCCCAGTCACTCTCTCTGGTAAAAGCCATATAGTAATCAAGAAGGTTGATCATCTTGGTGCTAAAGCCAGCCCCCTTCCCGACCCGCTTTACAAGAAGCAAAAGATCATAGCGGTTGGTATCTTCTTCCAAACCACAAAAATCCTGGCTTTGTTCTAAAGATTTACGAAGCTTAGGAGAGCTTACACGCCCTCCCCTGCTTTTATGCCCTTCAGGGTGCTGGTTCAGTGGTGAAATACTCTGATGTGTCTGTTGCATATTCATATGTGATTAGCCACGAAAAACAGCTGTGCATAAGACATAAAAAACCGTTTGCAACTGCGTAAAAACAATTGCATCCGATTCGGCTAGAGCATATACTGAGATTGTATTTCAGGTGTATATGCGCCTTCAAAGTTTAAGAACCGCCCTTGCAGGGGCGGTTTTTTCTTATGTGCATTTTACGCTTTGATGACTCTCCCTAGATAAAGGTTGGAATGAAAGCTTTGAAACCCCAGAGGAGGAGAATCGGTATGTGGCTACTGTATCAAAAAAATGTGACTGTAACAAGACAGCAACATGTGACTGTAACAATTCTCACAACGTTACAGAATGTGACTGTTTGTTTTCAAAGATCTTTAGTGCACGTCTGTAACATGTTACAAAAACATACTGCAACATGTTACAGACATTTTCTTATAAAATGTTACAAGCAGTGGCAAGATGTTACTCCTTGTAGTCACACCCTCTTGCCTAACAGGCGTGTGACATGTTACATTTTGACAATAGTTACCTCATGTTACAAGGTCAGCCACAATGAAATATACTGTAAATGAAGCCGCTAAAATCGTGGGAACCACTCGGCAGACAATATACCGCCATATAGATAGCAAACCGCTAAGTGTTGAGAAAGATGAGCACGGCAATCAGCTCATTGAAGCTTCAGAGCTGCTACGCGTGTATGGCGATAATATCAATTTTGACGCCATTAACTCTGAAGTAGATAAGTCACAGCCTGTAACAAAGTTACAAGATGTTACAACAAAGGACAGCACAAATGGCATTACTGCAGAAAAACTAAACTCAGCAAATGAAAAAATAACCATGCTGGAAGCTCAGTTAAGGCGCGAACGTGAGGTTATGGAAGGGCAAATTGAAAACCTACAAGATTCTCTGAAGCGCTCACAAGATGGACAAAATAGCATTACCAAAATACTTGAAGATCATAGATCAAAGGAAAGCGGGGCAGGGGAGTGGGAAAAATCTTTTAAAGCTCTGGAAAGCCGTATTGCAAACCAAGAGGCTAAGGAAAAAGAGCACCAAGCGCGGGAAGAAAAACTCCTGAAGCGCACGCGCCAGTACAAAGCGGCCTTAGACGCTGAACGCAATAAAGGTTTTTTCAAAAAGCTGTTTGGATAGAGTTACAAAATTAACCACACAGTATATACAAATTTCACCACCATATAACTACAAAATTAACCACTAAGTGTTGATTTGATCGCAAAACTTGCTTATAATCAAAGCATGTATAAAAGAAATATTACCGATTCAATCATAGAAGCATTATCTGACACGCCCGTTATTTTAGTCAACGGCGCGAGACAAACAGGCAAAAGTACTCTCTGCGAAAAAATCAGAGAAGAGGGAATTTTTCAAGGGCAGTTCGTTACTATGGACGATCCAGCCACTTTGTTAGCTGCCGAGAAAGACCCTCTAGGCTTTCTTGAGGATTTAGGGAAACACGTCATCATAGATGAAATACAAAGAGCGCCAGAGCTATTTATTCCCATCAAAAAGCTTGTCGACGAAAATCGGAAAAGTAGAAGGATCATACTAACAGGATCAGCTAACGTCATGATGCTACCAAGGGTAGGGGACTCTCTCGCAGGGCGCATAGAGATACACAATCTCTGGCCTCTATCTCAAGATGAAATAGACGGCACACAATCCAATTTTCTGCACACGCTCACCGACACCAGCAAAAAATTTAAAGCTTCTAAAGTGTCATGGAAAGATATAGCCGCAAGAATGAGAGTAGGAGGCTATCCTGAATCTTTAGAAAGAAGCTCTACATCCAGACGCAACAAATGGTTTGCAGATTACATGACAGCCATTCTACAGAAAGACATTAGAGAGCTTGCTAATATCGAAGGGCTAACTGAAATTCCCAATGTCCTGAAGTTAATCGCTACTAGGGTAGGGAGCACAATCAATATGTCTGATATATCTCGGCTATCAGGCATCAAAAACACAACTCTCAAACGTTATGTCACACTTCTCGAACATATATTTTTAATTGTCAAAATTCCTGCCTGGACAAAAAATGCAGAAGGACAACTTGTTAAGTCTCCCAAAGTATATCTCAATGACACAGGGCTTCTAAACCACCTCATAGGATTAGAAGATGAAAGCTTCCTTGAACAACGCAGTAATGCTGGGGCTTATCTCGAGAACTTTGTTGTCATGGAGATTATCAAGCAACTAAGTTGGTCTGACATGTATTTAAAGCCTTATCATTTCAGCATTCATAGAAGCTCAGAAGTAGATTTAATCTTAGAAGATAGAGCAGGGGGCTTATACGGCATTGAAATTAAATCTGCGGCTTCACTCCAAGATAGTGACTTCAATGGCTTAAGGAAGCTTTCAGAGCTAGCAGGAGACAAATTCAAACGCGGAATAGTCCTCTACACAGGAGAGCAATATCTTGGCGGATTTGGTGATAATCTTCAAGCTGTGCCGATTTCTACTGTTTGGGCAGAGTAACGATGATGAAAAACTGTGTGACTTCCGGTTCTGTAGCTCATAATATATCGCCTTAAAATGGGTGTTTACAGCCCACGGACTGACACCCATTTTAAGGCGATATATTATGAAGCAGACGAACGGC
>Ga0316204_10012406_pt1 | contig 10400 bp, 8 predicted proteins | sample 6monrhotite_MG_2_FD_205661 | JGI IMG/M metagenome (GOLD analysis project Ga0316204, IMG submission 205661) | Microbial mat bacterial communities from mineral coupon in-situ incubated in ocean water Damariscotta River, Maine, United States -... | ecosystem: Environmental > Aquatic > Marine >... | reverse complement strand
TCCGCCACGGCCGGGGTGCAGAACATGCGCGTGTTACGGCTGGAGGCCCGGCAATGAAGCTGAAACGCGCCAGTCGCGCCCCACAGTCGGAGACAATTATCGCGCTAATCGACGTCGTCTTCTTCCTACTGGTGTTTTTTATGCTGATTGGACGCATGGACGCCACCGCGCCCTTTGACGTCGCACCGCCACAGGCCCAAACCGGGCGAGACATGCCCGCAGGCGGCGTTACCCTGGCGATCTCAAAACAGGGTAATCTGGCCCTGGATGGCAGCACAATCGCCCCGGCAGATCTGGCCGCGACACTGACCGAGCAACTGGCACGGGATGCCAGCCTGCGTCTGCGCATCAATGCCCATCGCGACGCGGATCTTCGGCATGTTCTGCCCTATGTTAGCCAGGCCGAAACCCTGGGCATCCGGGATGTTATACTGGTGGTCACACCGGAACGCGCGCCACAAACAGGGTCACACCCGTGAAGCCGCCAGCGACCTCCCCTGCCCTCACTGTTCTCAAGCCCCGGGCCGGGCTGTGGAGCCTGGGCCTTGGGCTCTCTGTCGGCGTCCATCTTGTTGCACTGGCCGCCCTGATGCCGTTCATAGATCCCGATCCCGTGGTCCAGCAACCCAGCCCACAAAGCGCGCTAACGATGGAATCCCAGACGGTTGCGCGCAGCCAGGCACAGGAACAAACCACCACTCCCGACCCCGGCAAGCAAGTCCCTGCGCAGGGCGACAGCCTCGCCCCTGGTGCAGTGCAGGAAACCACGGCCCAGGCCAGCGCCCCTGCCCTGCTCCCGGTTACAGCCGCCTCAGCACAGGGAGATCAACTGCCCAGCCTCGCCCCTCTAGGTGTCACAGCAGCTGTACAAGCCCCCGATGCTCCGCCGGCCCCTGCCCGTCCACTTGCCAGCCAGCCAGCACTGGCGCGCCCTGCAGCAGGGCTTCCCGTAGCCGCGCGCGTGGCCGAGCTCGAACCCGTGCCAGCGCAACAGCCCGATCTCGCCGCCACCCCGGCGCAAGCCCCCCCTGCGAACACCGTCGCAGCGGCAGCGCCAGACCTCATTCCGGCCAGCCCTGCTCATGCGCAGGGCCAACCTCTGGCCGAGATCACCACCATCCCCCAACAGGCAGCCAAAAGCCCGCCCCAATCAGAAGCAATCACCGCAGCCTTGGCCTTTCAGGGCGATGGGACCAAAGATCTAGACCCGGCCTCTATCGCCGCCTTTCAAAGCTTCACCAGACCCGGCGACCCCGGCAGTCAGGCAGCAGACCTGCGCGATGGTCTTGCCGGATTGCTCGGCGCGGTGCCCTGTTCCCGGCTGCAAGTGGTCTTTGACCCGGACACCGCCACGCTGGAGCTGCGGGGACACTTGCCCGAAGATGGGCTGCGACAGCCAGTGCTGGCAGCTCTGCAGGCACAAATGGGCCGCGATATTGCGCTCTCCGACAAGATGCGACTGTTGCCACGCCCACAGTGCGGCGCGCTTAGTGGTATTTCCACGGTTGGCCTGCCGCAAAGCACCGACCAGATCACCAATCCTCTGCTTCTGGGCGCCGATGCCCAGGCCCGTGTCCTCAGCTATTCCGGCGGCGAGCAGCTATACTTTGACCTGACCGCGCCAGACTATCCGGCCTATCTTTATGTCGATTACTTTGACGCGGCCGGTGATGTGATCCATCTCAGCCCCAATGCGCAAATTCCGCTAAAACTGGCCGAGCCCAAAAGTGCCCAGCGTGTTGGCGCCAAAACCCCCAAAGACACCGGCCTGCAAATCACCATTGGACCGCCCTATGGTCAGGAAATCGCAGTTGCATTTGCGGCCTCTTCTCCTCTTTACGAAGGTCTGCGACCGCTCAGCGAACCTGCCGCTGCCTATCTTGATTTTCTACGCCGCAAGGTCGCCGAGAAACGAGATCAAGATATTGATTTTAAAGGAGAATGGGTCTACTTTCTAATCGAAACTCAAGCCAAGTGAGACTCTGCAGCATGCCCCAGGCATGCTGCCAGTCCCAACGAAGATTGGGCAATCTGTGATTGTCGATCTTGGGCGGGAGCCCCCCCTTCTTCTACGACCTAGACAAGCACAGGCAAGCGATCCCCAAACGGCTTTACCTGGCAGGTCCGCGCTATTGACAACCACCCGCTGCCCAGGACTTCAAGCTCCGCTTCATGACCCCGCCAAAGGGATGTTGTTTGCTCAGCGACCGCTGCATATTCAGGCTCAGATAGGTATTGGCCTGGGTGCACAGGCGCTCGCGAGTCCATTGATGGCAGGAACTGCAATTTTGTGATTTCCAGTAGCTTTCCGGCAGGCCCTCGATTGGCGGAAACATCGGCGTCTGGTCAATAAGCTCAGCGAGACTACGCCCACTGATCTGTTCCAGTTCAGACACCAATGGGCTGGCAAAGGTCACCGGCCCTGCCTCCGAGTGGCGCGGCTCTGCGCTGGCTTGCGCGCTTGCTGGCCCGGCGTCAGCTACGGTGCCCTCGCCGATCGGATCGCTGCCTTGTCCCATCTGTAAGGCAGCAATTTCGGTCGTCACGATTTCAGCGTATGTCCCCGTGGGGTAGCTTTGCATATAGGCTTCATAGGCCGCTAGGGACCCCTCTTCCTGCGCCGCTTTGAACAGGGCTGTTTCCTGTTCATCCGGCGCCACTGGTGATGTCGCTGGCGCAGAGGTGTCGACGGACAGCTCTTCAGCCATGACCTCTGCCAACAGCGCGCGCGCCTCCGGTGTATAGGTTCCTTCCGGATAGCCCCGTAAGAACAGCATCAGTTGCACCGGATCGCGGGCACTTTGTACCGAACGCCAAAGCTGCAATTCTTCTGTTTCCGCCGCTGACAGGACCGGGCTTGGTGGTGCCTCAGCGAACATAAAGTCACTCACCAAAGAGGAGGTATCCCAAGGGGTCTGCTGTCCGTCGCTCTGGGCGAGCACAGCGCGGCGCACCTCTTTGAAGGCCTGCTCCACCGGCTGGCCCGGCACCACAATCTGTTCCACCAAGGCCTGGGTAAAGGGACTGTTCGCCCCCTGCCCATCCAGCGCCACCCCTCCGGGCGCCGTCGCATAGGCCAGAAAAGTACCCGTTGGCGCCTTCATTTCAGCCAAGCCACTTTCATTCAGCTCCGGCACGTTTTCAAAAGGATTATTGCGACAGGCGTCGAGGATCACCAAATTGGTGCGATTGCGCGCCGACGCCATCTGCCGCAGCACGGTTTGCGCTTCAACCGCCATCAGGTCCAGATCCGCTGCATCTGACAACGCCACATCCACCGGCAACAGGTAATTGTTGCCAAAGCTTTGCACCCCATGTCCTGCATAATAAAACAATCCGGTGGCATCGGCGCCTGCAGACCGCAGATCACGACCAAACTGGGCAATCGCCAGCTTCATCTCAACCTGACTCATGTCCACCGCCATGGAGACCGAAAAACCAAGCCCCTCCAGTGTCTGGGAAATCATACGGGCGTCATTCACCGGATTATCCAGGGCGGAAACACTGCCATAGGAGGCATTGCCAATGACCAACGCCAGCCGCGCGCCTCCCTCGGGGGTGGTGGCGCGCGCAGACCCTGACAGAAGTGCAACAAGCACCACTATGCGAAACAGGCACTTGGCCCAAAAACCAGTCACTAGTCTTAAACTCCAATACTTTGTCCCCGCGGGGACACCTTGCAAAATTGAGGTATTTACTGGCCGAGGCTACGCAATACTTGCTTTTTGTCCTAGGATTTTTGTTACTCTAGAGAAGCCGCCCAAACTTTGGCCATCATCCGGGCGGTCCTAATTGATCTTTCTAGTATGAGTATTTTATCATGATACGCCAGCTTCTTCGCCCAGTCTTCGTCCTCTTGGCTCTTTTCGCCCACCCAGCCTTGGCAGCGGATCCATTTGAGCATGGCTGGCAACTTGACCAGGAGGCATCGGCCATCACCTTCCTGTCGATCAAAAAGGACACGGTTGCAGAAACCAGCCAGTTTGCCGCCATGAGTGGCCAGATCACCGAACGGGGGGTGGCCCAGTTGGTTATCGCTCTGGATTCGGTCGATACACAAATTGACCTGCGAAACGTTCGTATGCGGTTCCTGTTCTTTGAAACATTCAGTTTCCCCGAAGCCACAGTAACCGCAGTTCTGGACCCTTTGTCGCTGCAGGATCTCCCCAGCCTGCGGCGAAAGGTGATCAACTTGCCAGTGACCCTGTCGCTACATGGTGCCGAGGTAGAGCTCGAATCCGAGGTCGCCGTGACTTTGGTCAGCAATGATCGGATCACTATCTCCACCCTCAACCCCGTCATTCTACAGCTCGGAGATTTCAACCTGATGGCAGGACGGGACAAGCTGCAGGAGGCCGCCAATGTCACTATTACCCCGCTGGGCATCGTCAATCTAAACCTCGCCTTTGACCGTCGGGCAGCTGGAACACCGGTCCTGGCCGTGCCTGCCACATCCGGGGCCAGCGCAGCTTTGGAGACCGCGGGCGATTTCAGTCGCGAGGCCTGTCTTGGGCGGTTTGACATTCTGTCCCGCAGCCGCAGCGTGAATTTCGCGCCGGGAACGTCGCGACTGGATCAAACATCCACTAGCTTTTTGGACAGCCTGTTTGATATTGTCAGCCGGTGCCCCGACCTGCTGATTGAGATCGGCGGCCACACAGATAACAAAGGCAGCGCCGCGGCCAATACCCGGCTCAGCCAAAAGCGCGCAAATTCCGTTGTCAGATACCTGTCCAATAAGGGCATCGCGCGGGCGCGTCTGCAATCCGTCGGCTACGGTGAAGCAAGCCCCTTGGTCCCCAATGACACGGCGCAGAACCGGGCAAAGAACCGACGCATCGCTTTTAAGGTTCTCAACTAACCTTCTCAAATAGCTGCCCCCAAAACCAAAAGGCTGTCCCCGCGGGGACAGCCTTTTTCTTTCAACACAAAACCCGGCAGATCAGTCGGAGGCCTCACCCTCTTCCAACGCAGCGAAAAAAGCAGCGATAGCGGTTTCCAGCCGGTAGCGGTCAATGACTGAAAAATCCCGTTCCATCGCCAGCTCGATACGACCGTCCCGCGCCTGACAGCGCACCGTCCCCGAGGGGACAGCACAGCGCAAAGTGGTTTTGGCAACACCAGTCTTTGCTTGGCCCCCTGTCATTCCGGCAGAGCGGCCAGCCTCGGCGCTGCCCAGAGATCCGGATAGGAACCCGCGCAGCACCGCCAACTCTGCCTCCGCGTCGGGCCGCGGGGTGTTTTGCAAAACCAGCCTCAGTTCTTCCGCCAGAGGTTCCTCCTCCGAAAGCCGTTTCTTAAGCTCCAGCCCCAACGCTCTTGGGATCGCTTCGGCAAACTGCAGGCTCGTTCCGATCATGTCCAACAGCTCCGCAAAATGACGGATGTAGTTGCGTTTCTGCCGCCCGGCCGAGGCATAGAGATGACTCACGGCATCTTCTACTAGGTCACAACCGGTGTCGGGATCCTGCGCATAAGACAGCGCCAGCTGCGCCATCTCCGCAAAAGAGATGTCGCGACGCACCAGGTTTTCATCCACCATGCGCCGATACAGCCCCTGAAGATCCTGGCCCTTGGCAATCAGCCCAGCAGGGATCGCCGCAAACTCCTCCGCGCCGGTTTCCGCATAAAGCGCCCGATAGGCCGAGAGACGACGAAAGCCCTGGATCAGCTGGTAGCTGCCATCGGCTTCTTCTTCGACCCGGATAGGATTGGACAGACCAATACTGCGGATCGAGGCCTGCAGCTCTTCCAGTTCTGGATCACGCGAGGTTGCCCGGTCCCGCACCAGCTTGCTGGTGGAGATTTGGTCCAGCGGAATGCGATCAACCACCAGCCCAAGTGCCTTGAGCCGAACAAACTCATGCGCCAGGCGATCGTTTTCGGCCCGGATATTCTGCTCCGCCACAGCACGCGCCTTGAGCGCCTCTGCGTTTTCCGAGATTGCGGTGGCCATGGGGCCACGACGGCTTTCGGAAACCGGAGCGCCATCCGCCTTTGGGGCAGGGGGGGCCGCAGCGGGTTTGGGTGCAGGGTCCGCAGGAAAGTTGATGTCAAAAACGCGGCGTTTGCTCATGGTCTATCCTCCATCTTCTCCCAGGCTTCGGCGGCATAGCCTTTGAATTCTTCATAGGCCTGATCAAAGGACGCCCGGGCGCGCCGCCAAGTTTCACGAGTCATGTCCCGGTAATCAATCTCGTAGATCGAACTCAGGAACCGGCCCGATTGTTCAACCGCCCGGGTCATTTCGATCGGGTGGTCGGCCATGCGCCCGTCAAAGACCTTGATAAAGGCATCGCGCATGGCGCGGTGCAAATCATTGCCGCTTTCATAGCGCGTCAGCAAAAAGCGCACGTCGAGAAAGGCCTTGGGCAGGGTGAATGTCCCTGCGGGGACAACCCCGTTAAAGGCCGACAGATCCTCCAGCGCCTCGGACAGCTGACCGATAAAAGAAGTGGTCGAGTCGTATTCCCAATAGCCGGGGCCAGAGGGGATATAGAGCATGTCGGCAGCAAAGACCGCATTCATCGACTGATAACCAATCGCCGGAGGGCAATCAAAAATGATCATATCGTAGTCATCCGCCGAGACCTGATCGAGATAGCGTGACACTGCGGCAAAGAAGGACCACTCAGGATTGAGATGCCGGTACTGGGCGCTGGCAAATTCAACAAAGGCTGCATTGGCGCAGCTAGGGACCAGATCAATGGTCGGCCAGCTGGTCGGCTTGATAAAGTCATTGATGCGCAGATCCTGCAGCCCCATGCCGGTGATCGCTTCCGGCAGGGTCCGTTCAGGCAAGGCGGCACCAGATTCAGCCCCGCGAGCCGAGGCATTCATCCGCTCGGTCTCGCGCACAAGATCCCGCGCCATGATGCCCCAGACTGTGTAGTCCTCGGTCACATCGCTCAGCCCCATGGAATGGGACAGCGTCGCCTGTGGATCAAAGTCGACGCAGAGCACCCGGTAGCCATCCAGGGCCGCGGCATGGGCGAAATGCAAAGCCACAGTGGATTTGCCGGCCCCGCCTTTGAAGTTGGAAATCGCCACTCGCAGGGCGCGCTTGCCTTCGGGACGCGGTGGCATCAATGATTTGCGATTGATCTTGATGCGACGCCGCAGCTCATTGATCTCTTCCAAGGAATACCAACGCTGACGCCCGTCTTCTTCCACATGGCCCTGGGGCAGCGAAGGATCTGCGGCCAAACGCCCGCGCAGGGTAGACTGATTGACCTTAAAGATCAGCTCAGCCACCTCCCAGCTGGAGAACCGCCGCAGGGTCTTTTCCATCTCCGGGGAAAAGGTCTGCTGCCGGATCCAGCTCTGCATCTTCAAGGACTGGGCCTGTAGTTTCGCCAGGTCTTCGTGAGTGAACATGACTGCCTCTCGCTTTTTGCTATGTCTCTCGCCCTTTTAGACAGGACGCTAATTTTTCTTCATTACTCATTTACGCCGGATTTGCTAAAAACGCAAAACCTATTACTCTGAAAAAGAGCGTCCTGTCCCCGCGGGGACACAGGGTGGAAAAGACCATAGAAAACAACGAGACGAGACCAGAAACCGATTCGCGATTCGCCCTGCCAAATTCCTGGTCCCATCCCGGCGAATGGCAGGGTGAGGCACCAAATATAGGGTGACAGTAAAAGAGCATCCGCTACCTAATGGGGGACATTTTCGCTCCATTAGGGGACATCCAGGGCGTCCCCCTATACCATTGATACCAATTTTTTCTTTCAAAAAAGGAATTGGGGACAGGGCCAAGCCAACTGGGCTCTTGACAGAATCGACATCAAGGACGCAAATCGTCTACATTGAATAAATAGCGTTGAGTTCCTGTCAGAAGGGCGCAACGTAAATCGGGACAACCCGATAATATGAGGCAGACAACCCCGGATCAAACTTAGCTTTCTCATGGGAAGGCCAATCTGATCTGGCCATTTTCAAAATGGTTTAGGGAACGCGAGAAGGACAGAAGGACCCATGCACGTAAAGCGGCCCGCCGGGCGACATGCCTCGGTAGTGAAATATGATATCCTGACAGCCCTGGGTGCGTTTGCTTTGTCGCAGCCAAAATCACCGCAACGGCTTGTGTTGCGGTTTATGACTTTGATCACGGCGCGCTACAATTGGCCTAGAAATGAGCTGACGGTTGGCCAACGCGAAATTGCCAGACTCTGGACTGTCGACGAACGGACAGTGAAACGGGAGATGGCAAAGCTACGCGCGATGGGCTGGCTGATTGTGAAAAAGCAGGGCGTTCGCGGTCGGGTCAGCGAGCATGGGCTCGACATGGACCGCATCTATGAAGATACCCGTACCAGCTGGTCCAATGTTGGCCCTGACTTTGAGCACCGCATGAAGGGGCAGGAGGCGCCGCCGACAAATGTTGTGCCCTTGCGGACAGGCCAAATTGCGGCCGCACCTGATCTAAGTGATGGCAATGAATGGAGCTTGGCAAAGGCTGTACTGCACCAAGAGGACCCGGCCATCTACACCGCCTGGATTGATGCGCTTAGCCGTAGCGAAAGGGCAGGGGGGCGGCTGACCTTGATCGCGCCCAGTCGCTTTCATGCCAACTATGTCTTGTCCCATCTAAAGCCAAGACTGCTGGCGGCCTGTCGCGATGTGGACGACCAGATTTCCGATATCGTGGTGCTGAGCTGATCCTGGCTAGGCCGCAGTCTTTCGGACCTTTTGCGACGGCTGTTTCCCGCAAATCGTGAGGATGATTTTGGGCTTGCCGAAATTATGCGATCCAGTAATTATACAACTGCATAATTACTGGATGCAGGGGATTCTTGGGCTCTACCTGACCTAGGCCATTGGGCAGGTCAGGCGGAATTCACTCGAAAGTCTCTGCGCGAATGGGCGGGAAAGACATGAAAACCACAGATGTTACTGCACGATTGGCTTCGCTTGGTGGGGCCAAATGGGATCTCCATCTTGCCGCCCGCGATCGTATCGCTGCGGGCGCAGATATTATTGAGATGACCATCGGTGAGCCGGATGTCCCGGTTCCTGCAGAGCTGATGGATCACTCTATAGCCTCGATGCGGGCTGGCCGGACCGGGTACTCCGATGGCCGTGGCGAGCTCAATCTGCGCCGCGCCCTGGCAGAAAGCTACAGCAACAGCCGTAGGCGGGAGTTCGAGCCGGACAACTTCTTATGTTTCCCGGGCACCCAGACCGCCTTGTTTGCCGCGATGATGGGCGTGGCGCAGCACGGGGACGAAGTTCTGGTGGGCGATCCGATGTATGCCACCTACGAAGGCGTGGTTGCGGCCAGTGGTGCAAAAATGGTGCCTGTGCCGCTAAAGCCGGAAAACGGATTTCGGATGCAGGCTGCAGATGTTGCCAGCCGGATCACGCCGCGCACCCGCGCCCTGCTGCTGACCAGTCCGCATAATCCAACCGGTGCCATTTTGCGCCAGTCTGATCTGTTGGCGCTATGCGAGTTGGCGCGCATCCATGATTTTTGGATCCTCTCGGATGAAGTCTATGAGCAATTGGTTTTTGACGGCGCCGAGTTTGTCTCGCCCCTGTCGCTGCCTGACTATGCCGATCGGGTTATTGCGGTTTCATCCATCTCAAAATCCCATGCCTCACCTGGGTTCCGCAGTGGTTGGTGTGTTGGCTCCAAGGCATTTTGCGATGCGCTTTTGCCCTATTCCGAGACCATGCTGTTCGGCAACCAGCCGTTTATCGCGGATATGACGGAACTGGCGATCCGTGAGGGATCTTCTGTTTCCTCGGGGATGTGTCAACGATTCAGCCGGCGGGCGCAATTGCTTGCAGACCGGGTTGAGGCCGAAACTTCGCTGCAGGTTCACCGCCCCGAGGCGGGCATGTTTGCCATGATCAATGTGGCGGCGACCGGGCTGACCGGCGATGCCTATGCCTGGGATCTGCTGGAAAACGGCGTCGCGGTGATGCCCGGATCAGCCTTTAGTGACAGCCTGACCTCCTGGGTTCGGGTGGCGCTGACCATCGAGGATGCAGAATTTGAAACGGCCTTGAATCGTCTCATATCCCACACACAAACCCTGACAAGGGGGGCCGCATGACAGATCCTGTAAAAACCATCGGCGAAGCCCTTGTTGATGGTTTGAAAGCGCGCGATGTCTCTTGCGTTTTTGGCATTCCCGGCGTGCATACGGTTGAGCTCTATCGTGGGCTAGCGGCTTCGGGGCTGCGCCATGTGACGCCGCGCCACGAACAAGGTGCAGGGTTCATGGCCGATGGCTATGCCCGGGTGTCCGGAAAGCCCGGCGTGGCCTTTGTGATCACCGGGCCGGGCTTGACCAATACGCTGACACCCATGGCACAGGCGCGGGCGGATTCGGTGCCGATGCTGGTGGTTTCTGGGGTTAATGCGCAGCCAAGCCTGGGCAAGGGTCTGG
>Ga0316204_10012405_pt1 | contig 10402 bp, 9 predicted proteins | sample 6monrhotite_MG_2_FD_205661 | JGI IMG/M metagenome (GOLD analysis project Ga0316204, IMG submission 205661) | Microbial mat bacterial communities from mineral coupon in-situ incubated in ocean water Damariscotta River, Maine, United States -... | ecosystem: Environmental > Aquatic > Marine >... | reverse complement strand
ACCATGTTGATGTTGATCCTGCCGGAAGCGATCGAAACAGCGAAAGTCTATGCGGAGTTAGCTTTTATGGGAGACCCAGTTGAGTTTGCACTGGGTGTCGCATTGTCCGCTTTGGCACTTCTATCGCTTCAGTAACGCCGGAGGGGCTGGTGGCTTTGCATATGACCCGCGAGATGCCTACGGCAGAAACAGCCGATTCGGGCCAAAAGAGACTCTCCTTCAGGCATCTATGGGTGCTTTGCGCCGCCATTCTCATCGGGTTGACCGTCCAGGTCCCCACACCCGCTCACGCGAATAACAAATACGCTGCTGTCGTCATCGACGGCCATACCGGCCGCATTGTCTATGCCCGCAGTGCGGACAGACCCCGTTATCCGGCTTCGTTGACCAAGGTCATGACCCTCTACGTCCTTTTCGAAGAGCTGGAGGCAGGCCGCGTTAACCTGAATACGCGCATGCAGGTATCGCCGCGTGCTGCGGGTCAACCCCCATCCAAACTGGGCGTCCGTGCCGGGACCACCATCACCGTAGATGATGCGATCCGCGCGCTGGTCACCAAGTCAGCAAATGATGTGGCCGTTGTCGTCGCAGAACATATTTCCGGAAGCGAATACCGCTTCGCTCAGCGCATGACCACACGCGCCAGGTCACTTGGCATGCGCCGCACCCGCTTCATGAATGCCTCGGGTCTTCCCAACAATCGACAGCTCACCACCGCCCGGGACATGGCAACGCTGGCGCAACGCGTCCAACGCGACTTTCCGGACTATTACAGCTTCTTCTCCGTCACCGAGTTTCGGTTCAATGGCCGCCGCTACACCAATCATAACCGGCTTGTCGGCCGCTATGCAGGTACAACGGGCCTTAAGACCGGCTATACGCGGGCTTCAGGCTTCAACCTCACCGCTACGGTTGAACGCCAGGGCAAATACCTGATTGGTGTTGTTTTGGGCGGCCGCACCGCCAGCTCTCGCGATGACCACATGGTTTCCATTCTGGACAGGGCATGGGGCAGTGCCATCGCCATGAACACCACGCGGACCAGACTTGCCTCCACGCCCATGCCGCGTAACCGGCCAGGCACAAGAACAACCCGATACGTGCTGGCATCTGCCGTTACCACACCTTTGCCTGCACCACCGCCACAGGGCGACACGAGCCTAGATATTGCCTTTTCCGGTCCCGAAGATCTTGCGTTGGTGGACACGACCACACTGCGCTCAACTTCGCTTGAGGCTGAACGCGACGCATTCAATCCAACAAGCTGGGTCATCCAGGTTGGGGCTTATGCCAAGCCGTCTGAGGCTGTCGCGCGTATCAGGCAAGCGGTGAATGCAGCACCTGTCCTGCTGGCCAACGCCGTTCCGATCACCATGCCCGTCTCATCATCCGATCAGACGCTCTACAGGTCACGGTTTGGCGGACTGAATGAAACAAATGCCCGCAAGGCCTGCCGCGAGCTGTCTCGCGCCGCGATCAGCTGTATCGCCATCCCGCCTCACGGCTGGGGCCGCTCCGCGAGCATCAACCGCTAGCATTTATTCTCCGAGAAGTAGATCTTTCGCGGCATTTACCCGCGCGGCGAGCTGCGTGGAGCCGCCATGGTCCGGGTGAAGCTTGAGCATGAGTTCTTTGTGCGCTTTTCGGATGGCATGAGAAGTCGCGCCAGGACGAAGCCCAAGAACATCATAAGCTTCTTCCCGCGTCATGGCGCCAAATGAGCTTGTCTTCTGTCCACCGGCCTGCCCTGCGTCTGCCCGCCAGTCCGGGCCAACATGACGGTCAAGATAAGCTTCCAGAAGACGTGCACTGTCCGCGTCGACCGAGACTTCCTCAAGGAGCAGGTATAGGTCTAACAGATTGAGATCGCTGAGAGGGGTGCCAACAAACCGCCCCTGGAGCACTTTGCCCTCCATCTCACCACTATCATGGTCGAGAGACATGGAGAGAAAAGCAGTCTCTATGTCTGAGGCTTGACCGGGCGTTTTGGGACCGCCGCCAATGCCTCCCCCAAAGCTACCGGGAAAACCACCACCCATGCCCGGGATAGGCAAGCGACGGCCCATGAGCCAGAAGCAAAACATCAAGACAGGCACGGCAAACCCGAAGCGCCCCGTCACCAACAACACCAAGCCTAAAAGCCCCGATACGCCGATCCCGACGTACCGAATGATTTTTGCCAGCGATTTTGGGTCGGCACGGGCGGCCAGCTGCAGGATCACGACAAACCCGAGAAGAAGCGCAACAATCAAAAGAAAGGTGCTCATCGCTTTACCTGTGTAATCAACTGCTGCACTTCCCGACTTTGTTTAGGCCCTAACCGAGTCAAAGCACTGTGACCGCCTGAAGCATAGACAGCAACCGCGCGAAGCAGGTCTTTCAGCCGCGCCGCCGAACTGGCATCTAGATGGCAATAAGCCCCACCCGTCAGACGGGCAATCTCCTGAAAGGCCCGCCCTGACGTGGTGTCGCCCCCATCCTGAAACATAAACGCTGGCAGGCCGAGCAGTCCGAGCTGTCCCGCCATCGCAGCAAGATCGTCCACATTTTCCTCAACGCAATCGCCCACATAGACCAGCGCATTGACCTTCGATCGCTTGGTCTCCTGAAGCGCATGAGTGAGGACGCGTCCAATTTGGGTATGCCCGCCACGACACCCGACCCGTGTCATGGACTGACCAAGAGACTTTGCATCAGACGCCCATTTGCTGGCGGAGAACTCCCCAAAACCTCGAAACCAAACGAGCTGAACATCCAGTCCGCCAAGGTCTGCGGCAGCGTTGAACATTTCACTCTGAATACCGATAGCACGATCCCAGCTCGGCTCGCGGCTCATCGTGGCGTCCATCGCAAAGACAAGCCGACCACGAGCGCCCGCCACTGTTGGAAGCGGCGTCGTTTTCACCTTCGCCAGAAAACTGTCAACGCTCGACGCGGTTTCCTTAGCAGGCACACTATGTCGGTCTTTGGCCATCAACTCCCATCTTGAGCAGAAACAAGGTGCAACTCTACTATAAATGGGGCGCAATGTGCCGCGAACCAAGTCCCTGACATTGCGAATAACCTGGAGTCAGACCTGAGCCTGCTGCTTCTGTTCTGGATGAAGGTCCGGCAATTCCAGTGTGGAGATCAGCTGTCGCACCTCTGCCCGCGCCGCTACATGGGACATAGACAAACCGCCACCGGCACCTTTTTCCCGAAGATCCAGCAGCGTCAGTCCTGACGGAAACATCTCCCGGAAGATCACCCGCTCGCCAAAACCTGGTGCGATCCGAAATCCAATCCGATCACTCAATGCTTCAAGACCTGCCTCAACGCGCCGCTTGTTCTTCGCATCAAGGGACGACAGACGATTCCGCATGACCACCCAGTCAATGGTGCCACCGTCAGCCATTGCACGTCGCTTGCGGGCATCCCATACCATCTCCGCATAGAGGCTGGGGCGTTTCACTTCATACGTATCCGGATTGACCTGCGCGAGCAGATCGAAATCGACAAAACTATCATTCATGGGCGTGATAATTGTGTCTGCAACCGCATGTCCCAAGCGCGAAAGAAAAGTGTCACTTCCTGGACTGTCAATAACGATGACATCGTTCGCAGCCGTCAGCGACGCGTACACTGCCTCAAATGCCTGGCGCTCTTCACGATGCTGTTCGGACAAGACATCCGCCTCTGATCGGTCGACCACATGATGGTCTGGCATTGCCAGCGGTACATCATTTGCCTCACTCCAGTTGCGTCGGTTTTCAACATAACGAGAGAGCGATCGCTGACGACTATCAAGATCAATCGACCCAACACGCAGACCATCAGCAAGCAGCGAGGCAATCACATGCATAGCCGAGGTGGTTTTGCCAGAGCCACCCTTTTCGTTTCCAAGGACGATGGTATGTTTTTTGGCGAGCATCGCAAGCGCTGTCACAGTTGGTCATTCCCAAAAAGACGGAACGACTCAGAAGTCGAATTTCGCGGAGTTTCTGCCTGCCACAACATCAAGTCAACCAGCCTTGGGGCACTCGTTTTATCCAATTGCGTCTGTTCCCATTTCAACATCACCGCTACACTGTACACGCTGCAAAACGACCAGATCTGAGGCCAAATATCTCTACCCGCCCCCACAATATAGAAAAGCTTCTGCCACACCTGGTCTTTATGCTGAGTGTGGGCTGCATACTCTTGATTGGCACCACAAATGGGCACACAGAGGTGACCTATGACGTCAGGAATGTTGCCGCCGACGATCAATTGAATGTTCGCGCGGCACCATCAGCCACTGCCCAGAAAGTTGGAGCCCTGGCCTTCGATGCGAAAGCAATAACTGCTACTGGAGCCTCACGTCAGGTAGGCCGGGCGATGTGGTTTGAGATCATCGTTGAAGGCCGAAAGGGCTGGGTCAATGCTGCCTATGTAACACCCGCCCGCAGCCCCACGTCCTTATTCCGAGAGCCTCTCGCTTGCAGCGGCACCGAACCATTCTGGGCCTTACAGCTCGACAATTCACTTGGCGATTTCGACTCTCTGGCGGAGGGCAAATCTACCATCGATTTTCATACCGCCAGATCCGCCCACGGTGTGCCCATCATTTGGTCCCTCAAAGGCTCCACAGGCCCCGCCCACTCGCCGGTTTTTGCGCTGTTAGAAGAAACCAATCAATGTTCTGATGGCATGTCTGATCTCACCTATCAATACTCAATTCGCATCGATATTGAGGATGGACCATTCTATGCTGGTTGTTGCAATCCACATCCTGGGCAACCTGCCCCCTAACGCACACTATTGGCGTCTGCCAAGGAACAAGAAAGAGACCTCATGAACGGTAAGCTCGACCTTGATCAATTGACCAATCTTGTGACGACAGGAGAAATCGACACCATCATTGTCTGCATGCCTGACATGCAGGGGCGCCTGGTGGGAAAACGTGTGACTGGAGCCTTCTTCCTGGACAGCGTCGTTGAGGAAACCCATGCCTGCAATTATCTGCTGACCGTCGACATGGATATGGAGCCGGTGCCGGGATACAAGGCGGCGAGTTGGGAGAAAGGCTATGGCGACTTCACCCTGAAGCCCGACCTCGCAACCTTGCGCCGCATCCCCTGGCTCCCGGCAACAGCGCTCGTGATCTGCGACACACTGGATCATCATGGGGAGGACATCCCGGTCTCTCCCCGCGCCATTTTGAAGAAGCAGCTCAAGAGATTGGCTGAGAAAGACATGATGGCCTATATGGCCTCTGAGCTTGAATTCTTCCTCTTTGATGAACCCTTCGAGTCCGCCCACGAGAAACACTATAAGGACCTGAAAACCGCCAGCTGGTACATTGAGGATTACCACATCTTCCAGACATCAAAGGAAGAAGGCATCATGCGCGCCATCCGAAACGGATTGGACGCTGCCGGCATCCCGGTCGAAAACTCAAAAGGTGAATGGGGACCGGGCCAGGAAGAAATCAATGTCCGCTATGCCGAAGCCCTCGACATGGCAGACCGGCACGTAATCCTGAAAAACGGCATCAAAGAAATTGCCCACCTGCACGGCAAGTCTGTGACATTCATGGCCAAGTGGAATCAGAAGCTCGCGGGCAACTCCTGCCACATCCATTGTTCGCTTTGGGACAAAGGCGCTCAGAACTCTGTCTTCCACGACAAATCAGACGCCAATGGCATGTCACCTCTGTTTAAAAAATTCATCGCTGGTCAACTCTCCGCCAGTCGCGAGATGAGCTATTTTCTCGCACCCGGCATAAACTCCTACAAACGATTTGCAGATCAATCTTTCGCGCCAACGACAGCGGTTTGGAGCATGGATAACAGGACAGCAGGATACAGGGTCGTGGGCAGCGGAAACGCCACTCGGGTCGAATGCCGTATTGGCGGCGCAGACCTGAACCCCTATCTCGCCTTCGCAGGCATTATCGGTGCTGGGCTTCACGGAATCGAAAATGACATGGAGCTTGAGCCGGAGTTCAGGGGTGACGCCTACGCCACCGAAGACATCCGTTCCCTGCCGAAATCATTGCGAGAAGCGCTTGACCTGCTCGATAAATCAGAGACGATGCGCGCCGCCTTCGGCGACGAAGTCATCGATCACTATCTTCACACGGGACATTGGGAACAGGCGGAGTATGACCGCGCTGTCACCGACTGGGAATTGACAAGAGGTTTTGAACGCGGATGAGCAACACGCTGAAACTCATTACACCCATTGACGGGTCTGTTTATGTAGAACGCCCCTTTGCGACAGAGGCAGAAGTCGCGGCAGCCTTTGATCGGTCCAGCGAGGCGCAAGCCGCATGGAAGCGCGTGCCAATTTCAGAACGCGCGGCATTAATGACGAAATTCGTCGATGCCTTTGTCGCTATGAAAGACGAGATCGTTCCGGAACTGGCATGGCAGATGGGCCGCCCGATTGCCTATGGCGGCAATGAAGTGAACGGCTTTGCCGACCGCGCGCGCCACATGATCAAAATCGCACCTGAATGTCTTGAGCATGTCCGCCCAGACCCCATCGATGGGTTTGACCGCTACATCAAGCGTGAACCGCTGGGCGTCGTCTTTGCCATTGCCGCCTGGAACTTCCCCTACATGATTGCGGTGAACTCCGTCGTCCCTGCCCTCATGGCAGGCAACACGGTTGTCTTGAAACATTCCGGGCAGACGCCGCTCTGTGCGGAGCGGATGGCCGAAGCACTGGACAAAGCTGGCGCGCCAGACGGGCTGTTTCAGGTCCTGCATATGGGCCACGACCTTACTGAAAAAGCGATCCAGCACCCTGACTGTGCCTATGTGAATTTCACAGGCTCTGTCGCAGGCGGGCATGCCGTTCAGCAAGCGGCGGTGAACCGTTTCATCAACTTAGGACTAGAGCTCGGTGGCAAGGACCCTGCCTATGTACGCGCCGATGCAGACGTAGCCTTCGCCGTTGAAAACATTGTCGACGGCGCCTTTTTCAATTCCGGCCAGTCCTGCTGCGGCAAAGAACGCATCTATGTGGATGCAAGCGTTTACGACAGCTTCGTAGAGCAGTTCGTCGAGACCGCCAAAACCTACAAGCTCGGAAGTTCGCTTGAGGCGGACACAACCATCGGCCCCATGGTGCGCACGAGTGCTGCGACCTTCGTGCGTGGCCAGGTGGCAGATGCTGTGAGGGACGGCGCAAAATCACTCATTCCCGAAAACCACTTCCCTGAATCCAAAGACGGTACCCCCTATCTCGGACCACAAGTCGTGGTGGACGTAGATCATTCTATGAGCCTCATGAAAGATGAGACCTTCGGACCGGCCGTTGGCATCATGAAAGTCTCAAGCGACGAAGAGGCAATCCGCCTCATGAATGACAGCCCCTATGGCCTCACCGCCTCCATCTGGACATCTGATGCAGACGCCGCCGTTCATATCGGCGATCAGGTGGAAACCGGCACCTGGTTCCGGAACCGTTGCGACTATCTGGACCCGGCACTTGCCTGGACAGCCGTGAAAGACAGCGGACGTGGTGCCACGCTGTCTGCAGTGGGTTATGAGTTCCTCACCCGCCCGAAAAGCTACCACCTGCGACTAAAGACCTGAGTCCATGCCAGAGCCAAAAATCGATAATTATCAAAGCCTGATCGCCAATTGGAGCTATCCCTCCTCTATTCGGTTTGGCCCGGGGCGCATTTCAGAACTTGCCAATGCCTGTAGAGGTGCTGGCATTCACGCCCCTTTGCTGGTCACCGATCCAGGGTTGAGTGCCCTGCCCATCGTGACCGATGCGTTGAATGCGCTCGAAGAAAACGGACTTTCAACCGTCCTCTTCCACAAATTGCAGGCAAACCCAGTGGCGGCCAATGTTGAAGAAGGTGTCGCAATCTACAAACGCGGCCACCATGATGGTGTTATTGCCTTTGGTGGCGGTTCCGCTCTCGACACGGCCAAGGCCATCGCTTTCATGTCCGGCCAAACCCGGCCTATCTGGGACTTTGAGGACCGCGAAGATTGGTGGACACGGGCGGACCCGGCGGGCATCGCTCCCATCATCGCGGTGCCGACAACCGCAGGGACAGGCTCCGAGGTGGGACGTGCGGCCGTGATCACAGATGAAAGTGACCACACAAAAAAGGTCATCTTCCATCCAAAGATGCTCCCGGTGGAAGTCATCGCAGACCCGGCACTGACAACCGGCCTACCAGCGCCCATCACGGCGGCCACCGGCATGGATGCCCTCTCTCACGCTCTGGAAGCCTATTGCAGCCCCTTCTGGCACCCTATGGGCCAGGGCATTGCCCTGGAAGCCATGCGGCTTGTGAAAGAATGGCTGCCTGAGGCAACCGCAAACGGCGAGAATGTCGACGCCCGTGCCTACATGATGGCGGCGTCGTCTATGGGCGCGGTCGCCTTCCAGAAGGGCCTCGGCGCCATGCACGCCATGAGCCACCCCTGCTCAAGCCTGAAAGGCACCCATCATGGCCTCACCAACGCCGTGGTGATGCCCTATGTGCTGCATCACAATCTCTCGGTGATCGATGAAAAGCTCGCGGCGGCGGCGCGATACCTGAACCTGGGCGACAATGCTGCAAGTTTCATTGACTGGGTGCTGCGCTTGCGCGAAGAGCTGCAAATTCCAAACACACTGCATGATCTGGGCATCACCCCGGACCTGATCAGCCAGATGGCCCCCATGGCATTGGAAGACCCTTGTACTGGTGGCAATCCTGTTTCCATGACGACAGGTGCTTACGAAACCCTCTACGACAAAGCCATCACCGGCACCCTCGGCTGACCCGATGACGATAGACACGACGACATATGCGGTGCCGCTCGCCCGAACCATTTCCGATATGCGCGAGCAGGTAGCGACCTGGCGCGCAGCGGGCGAGAAAATCGCTCTCGTGCCCACCATGGGTGCGCTCCACGAAGGGCACCTGTCGCTCATTGATGTTGCGAAAGCTCACGGCGCGACAAAGGCGATTGTCTCGATCTTCGTAAACCCAACTCAGTTTGGACCCAGCGAAGATTTCGACGCCTATCCACGCACGGAAGCGACGGACGCCGAAAAGCTGGTAGACCGCGCGGACCTCATTTTCGCGCCCAATGGCACTGAGATGTATCCAGACGGCTACGGCACAACAGTGTCTGTAAAGGGTGTCACCAACACGCTGGAGGGCGAAGCCCGCCCCACTCACTTTGATGGCGTTGCGACAGTCGTGAGCAAGCTCCTGCTTGCCGCCTTGCCCGACAGCGCGGTCTTTGGCGAAAAAGACTACCAGCAGCTTCTGACCATCCGCCGCATGGTGACGGACTTGCGCATCCCCGTTGAGATATTGGGCGGTCCCATTCTCCGCGAACCCGACGGCCTCGCCATGTCGTCCCGCAATGTTTACCTCACAGAGACAGAGCGCAAAGCGGCAGGTCAGCTCAACGTAATCCTGAAAGCAACAGCTGATGCGATCACCAAGGGCGCAGACATCAAGAAAGCAACAGCGGACGCGGAGAAACAACTCATAGAGTTAGGCTTCGACAAGGTGGACTACCTGACCGTCCGTGACACAAAGACGCTCGCGCCCGTCGAAAAGCTTAGCGAAGATGCCCGCATCCTCGTCGCTGCCAAAATCGGTCAGCCGCGCCTACTCGACAACATGCCGGTAGTATTTAGAGACTAAGCTTCAAAGCACAATTGGTGAGTGACGAGAAACAACACCAGCAAAACAATGAAATATATCACGCCAAGGTTCTCTGCTCGGATCATGCGTCGGCCTGTTTTGTTAAATGCCTTCAATGCCGTTTTCGATCCGAGAAACGCACTTGAGTGATTTTTTATCGCTTCCTTCTTGGATACGCCTGCTAACCGGTTGTCAGGAACAACGAGCCTTGCGGCAACAAAGAAAAGAAGAAGCAGGAAGAACGAGTACCTCAACAACGTCCCAAGCGTTCCCACAAGATCCAAACCGGGACTACATACATCCAAAATTTTGTCCTTTCAGCCGCATACTTCAGACTAGACGTTCAGCGATAAAAGTAAGCCTCAAGCTGACACTCTAAGTACCTTTGTCATTGCCTGATGTGTTCCGGCAATCCAGGGGCTTGGGGCACAGCCAACGTTACCTTGCCCTGGATACCCGGAACAAGTCCGGGTATGACAGCGTATAGGTTTTCTAAAGTAAGCCCAGCTCGCGGAGTTCTTCGCGCATCTCTACGGGCATATCCTCTTCACCGTCGACAGTGCGCGCATCTTTCGGGGCACTATCCGGCTCCAGATAGCGCCAGCCTTGAAAAGGTCGTTTGGCGAGACGCTCCGTCATGATGAGCTCGGGGTCAAGCACCAAGCCGCAGTGCTTCTTACCCTCATCATCAACCAGTGGCTTCAGCTCAAGCACCTGTTGACGACAGCGCACCACGCCCTTCATCACCCAATAGATCGATCCGCC
>Ga0316204_10012404_pt1 | contig 10402 bp, 5 predicted proteins | sample 6monrhotite_MG_2_FD_205661 | JGI IMG/M metagenome (GOLD analysis project Ga0316204, IMG submission 205661) | Microbial mat bacterial communities from mineral coupon in-situ incubated in ocean water Damariscotta River, Maine, United States -... | ecosystem: Environmental > Aquatic > Marine >... | reverse complement strand
CTTTGATACCTCTCTACCATCTAAGATAATTCTACTAGTGATGAAGAAGCTCTACCGCTCTTTAAAGAGGTTTTTCCTTACTCTAAGGTTTGGCGGGAGCTTTTATCTTTTCAAAACATCACATGCTATTGGGGTATTGCAAGATTATTTCGCGCATGTTTCCTCTGATAGTGTGCAAATGGGTACACTTATTAATTTGATTTTGATTGATATATTTAAACGTAAAAAAACTTGGCAGAAAATAGCCAAGCATGCAGCACAATTCCCGAAATGGTTGGACAAAATTAAACACCCTTCGTCTGAAGAAATGATTAAAAGACTGAGAGTTTCAGGAGGCTATCTAAGTGATGAAATCCTAGAATTTGTTGAAACTATTTTCACAGAATCTGCCATCATTCCAACTATGCAAGCATTAGTACCAAGCCTTCTTCACTGGATGTATGAATCAGAAGAAAACAAACCTCAAAGAATGCGCGAGGTGGTCGATCACTTTTTACAATTATTGAGCTTAACAATCAGTAGCGAAAAGAAAACTGTTGGTGAACTATTGCATGAGTTACTAGTAAATCAGAGTGGCCCATTAGTTCATAATTATCTAGGTAACAATGAAGCATCTACGCCGTCTAATGAAACCTCTCTGTCCAAGCAATTAGAGTGCTATGGCATTGATGATACAATGGCAAGTGATTTATTTGCTCTAGGTACAACAGTGTTTACACAACCAGATACATTAGAGCCGCTATATCATGTGCTGACTCAGGGGTCGCCTGGGACCATGGCCGTTGAGCTGGCTACACAGCTCGCTAAAAATGCTACCTTTAAAACAGCTCTTGTGAAAAAACACACACGTATGGTCGCTATTTTCAGCCAGGCAGTCGCTGCAGTATTGGCTCAACGTAGTTTGATATTTCCACTCATGGAACTGCAAGCTTTAATTAGTGATGTGCTCATGAGTTTGGATACTTTATTAAATGGCTTCCCACCTACTATTGCACAAGCTATTGCAAAGGGTGATGTATTGTCTGCCATGGAAGCTTTGTCGGCATTTCTCCGTAGTAAACCAGTGGGTACTCCATTGCCTATGAGTATGCGCATTCTTCAGCGCCATCCTGCACAATTAAAAAAACTATTTATACATTATTCTCTTGGTCAGAATATCGAGATGTTACAAGTATTATTGGAAATGATTGCTGAAGATGACGAGTTACACAGTTTGGTTACATCTAATGCAGATGTATTGGTTGAATTTACACATAGTGTGCTCGATACAACGCCAAACCTAAAAGCATTGACCTATGGTATTGATGCGCGAATTTTTCTGAAGGATGTTTTGAAACAACAAGAAACAACTTCACGCTTGGCCGCTGCTTTGAAGGCTCTGAGTTCCGGTAATGTTGGGCAACAAGTGGTCGCTTTTGTGCCAGTGATTTATCAGTTTGGTAATCGGCATATGCTATCAGTGATAGGTAGATATCTTTCTGCGCGATATGTTGCACAACACCCAAATTATCGAATTGATAATCAGCGAACACTAGAGTCTATGACCTGGCACAATCGTGAATATGTTGGTTTGAATATCGCTCCACGTTTTGAAGACTCGCTGTCGCTTTCAATAAACGATACTGCAATCCATCGCGTACAGTTTTTGCGTGTGCATTTATTCAAGCTGAATTATCAACATTGTACCTTCATCCAAACAACATTTGATGGTTGCATCTTAGATAAAGTTAAGTTTCACAACTGTGAATTTGATGCTCAAAGTTTTTCAAGCTTGGTTCAATTGTTAAAATCTGCACCAAGTAAATTAACATTTTCAGGAGTGACAGTTTTTGGTTCATTGTCTGGTCTAGACTTGTCTGGTTTGTGTCTCGAAGGTGTAACTTTTATAGATCATGAGGTTGCTTTGGTCGACACTCATGTTACAAATACACGTTTTGATAAATCAGCTTCATCGGTCAGCCAATTAAGATTATTTGGCCGCGCACTGGGCAAATTTTCTGGTGGCCCAGCTGTCGATACAGAAATGAAAAGCAGTCAAGCGCTCCGGTTGGTTGATAAATTATTGGTAGTGCTGGTATCTGCTGCATCATTAATACAAAAACCGTTAACGACTGTAGAAATAGCTGATTTGCGCGCATCATTGTTAGGTTTGTTACAGCATAGCTTTGTTGAAAAAGCGATCGCCCCAGCTATCTCCCAACAAGCTGCAACGTATTTTTTTGATAAAGTTGTAGATATTCAGCTTGCACAATTGATTGGTCCTGCAGAGCAGATAGGAGCATTAAACAAGCCTGGACAGATTTCAAATACTAAAATACTAATGATGCATTTGTTTGAATATCGTAAGCATGCAGATTTCTTACCAGATATGATTTTAGCGATGAGGCTTGCGTTTGAGGTGAGCGAGCGATTGAATCCATTGAGTGACATGGCAGTACAAGATCAATTGAGGGTTCAAAAATATGTTATGAGGACTGTTTTTGGGATGGAGCGAACACTCCAAGAATTATCTGAGAGAGAATATACAGTACTGTTAAGTCGGTTGGTTGAGGAAATTTCAACAGCAAAAATACTATCTTACCATCAACCGGCAATGAATATTTATCGTGCTCTTGCGCCAGCTATGAGTGCTATGAATTACGGGGCGGGTGCAATGCAGAGTGGCCTATGTCAAGGTGTGGCTAGAGGGATCGCAAATTCTGCTGCATACTTAACGCGTCAACGAGGATATTCTGAATCGACTGCTTATAATGTGCAGCAAGGATGCTTTTTGCTCTTGCTCTTTAGTATGCAATATCAGGCACACGCAGTGGATGTATCTGGCACAATGGATTTTGCAGTAGCAGGTTGTCGCGCTATGCTAGACGTTATGCTTGTATTCTTCCTGGGTTTTGCTATACAAAAATTGAATGTGTGCATAGCACAACAAAGCCGAGCGGCGACAGATCATGGTTACATGCGAGCAGGAACGGCCTTGGCGAAGCTAAGCCAACATAGTCATTGTGTATTGTTTGGTGCTATAACTTTATATTCTCAGGGTCCGTTAGCAGCTTTTGCGACAATGAGCGCGAATTTTGTAGGAGAGCAGGTCGTTGATACAATGATAGATTCTGCTACAGCTTTGGTATCGTCTTGAAGTTAAGTATGTGGGCTAGGAATAATACTCTCGATACCAATCAACAAAATTTCTAATACCTTCATCAATCGACATCTTTGGTTGATACTGAAAATCCCGAGCTAATTCGCTCGTATCTGCAAACGTTGCCGGCACATCACCATCTTGCATCGGTAACAAATTCTTCTTTGCTTTTTTTCCTAAGGCATTTTCAATCGCTTCAATAAATGCATTTAACGGTACAGGATTACTGCTGCCGATATTATAAATTCGAAAAGGCGCATAACTGCTTGCTGGATCCGGATCGGTAGCAGACCAATTCACATTAGGTTTGGCAGGGCTATCGATGGTAGAGATAATGCCATTTACAATATCATCGACATAAGTGAAATCTCGAATCATGTCACCTTTGTTGTAAACATCAATGGGCTCTTCTTCAATAATGTTTTTGGTAAATTTAAATAAGGCCATATCTGGTCTTCCCCAAGGACCATATACTGTGAAAAAACGCAGTCCTGTGCAAGGCAGGTCATAAAGACTGGCATAGCTGTGGGCCATTAATTCATTGGCTTTTTTGCTGGCTGCGTAAAGTGCTAAAGGGTGGTCGATATTATCATTTTCAGAAAAAGGTTGTTTTTCATTGGCACCATAGACTGAGCTCGATGAGGCAAACACTAAATTTTTTACGCCATTGTGTCGGCAGGCTTCTAATACGTTACAAAAGCCGACAATATTTGTGTCCATATAAGCATGTGGATTAGTTAAAGAATAACGAACGCCTGCCTGAGCAGCAAGATTAACAACCACATCAAATTGATTTGCATCAAATACAGTATTAAATTTATCACGGTCAGCAATATCATTTAAACTAAATTCAAAATTATCATATTGGTTTAAAATATCTAAACGAGATTTTTTTAAATTAACATCGTAGTATGTGTTTAAGTTATCAAGACCAATCACAGTGTCGCCACGTTCAATTAATTTTTTGCTAAGATGAAATCCAATAAAGCCGGCGGCTCCTGTGACCAAGATTTTCATTAGAGTCTCCAGATAGTAATGCCAGCATCTATGTAGGTCTTTTTATCGAGGGCTGACTTTACATCGATAATAATGGGTTGATTACAAAATTTAGGCATAAAGTCTTGAGGTTGTAATTGTCTATATTCTTTGTGTGGCACGGCAAGCACCATGGCATTCATGTCTTGTATATCATCCCATTCGATAAGGTCAATATCATAAAATTGCTTTGCTTCTTCTGCATTTGCCACAGGGCCATGCACGAGACATTCTACTCCATAACTTTGTAATTCTTTTATAATATCGATCACACGTGTGTTGCGTAGGTCAGGACAATCTTCTTTGAAAGTTAGTCCCAGTATGCCTACACGTGCATTTTTAATCGCATATCCAGCATGTATCATTTGTTTAATCGTTTGTCCCGCAATAAACTTCCCAACATTATCGTTGATACGACGACCAGCGAGAATAACTTCAGGTTGGTAACCATATTTCTGTGCTTGATAGGTAAGATAGTAGGGATCAACGCCGATGCAATGCCCGCCAACGAGCCCGGGCTTAAAAGGTAAGAAATTCCATTTGGTACCTGCTGCCTTTAATACCTCATGCGTATCGATCTCCATGCGATCGAAAATAACAGCGAGTTCATTCATCAATGCAATGTTGAGATCGCGTTGCGTATTTTCAATCACTTTTGCCGCTTCAGCAGTACGTATAGAAGGGGCACGATGGATGCCCGCGGTGACAATACTGCCGTAAAGCTCAGCAATAATATCCAAGGTTTTTTGATCTTGCCCAGCAACCACTTTGACAATGGTTTCTAAGCGATGTTCTTTATCGCCAGGATTAATGCGCTCAGGTGAATAACCCAATGTAAAATCCTTGCCGCACTTTAGCTGAGAGTATGCTTCGAGAACCGGTGCACATTCTTCTTCTGTTGTGCCTGGATAAACAGTTGATTCATAGACAACAATATCGCCGGGTTTTAAGTACTGGCCAATGGTCTCTGATGCGCTTAGTAGTAACGTTAAATCTGGATGTTTTGAGGCATTGATCGGCGTGGGAACGGCGACAATATAAAAATCAGCATCACGTAATATTTCTGGATCACTCGAAAAAGTAAGCGCAACGGCACTTAAGGCTTCATTTGAGATTTCACGTGTTTGATCGATGTTTTGCTTGAGTTCTTCGATACGTTTCGGATTCTTATCGTAGGCAACAACGTCATATAATTTAGCAAAGGCGACAGCCACAGGAAGAACAACATATCCTAGCCCAATAACCGCAATTTTTCGTTGAGTTGCGTCCTTTTTGTACGTATCCATAATCATCCCAAAAATAAAAAGAAGCGCATTGTAACGTAGTGCTAACCTGAGCGGCAAATGGGTTGGGAAACGATTTGTCGGCATGCTAGAATCGCCGCTTTATCGTCTTCTTAAGGACAGTACATGATTATTCCTGTGATTTTAGGTGGTGGTGTAGGATCCCGATTATGGCCACTATCACGCAGTGCCTTTCCCAAGCAATATAACCCTTTTTTCTCAGAGCAATCCCTGTTTCAAGAAACGATTTCACGCAGCCAGGCAATCTCTGAGCAATTGTTAATCGTCTGTGGTGAGCAGCATCGATTTATTGTAGCAGAGCAGCTTTGCTCAATGTCTAAGCCCTTAGCAAAAGTCCTATTAGAGCCAGGACGAAAAGACACCGCAGCAGCAGCTGCACTCGCTGCGCACTATTTACAACAGGAAGCAGACGACCCGCTAATGTTGATTTTACCTGCTGATCACGTCATTAAAAATAGGGACGCATTTCACGCAGCTGTACAAAAAGCACAGATTATCGCAAAGGCAGGGAAGTTGGTCACCTTTGGCTGCCAGCCACACAAGCCCAGTACTGCCTACGGATATATTCAACAAGGTCAGGCATTGTCTGAGCAGGGCACTTATAAAGTTGCCTCTTTTGCAGAAAAACCCAATGCAGAGCGTGCAAAGCAGTTCCTGGCATCGGGTGAATATTTTTGGAACTCTGGTATTTTCTTATTCCGTGCTAGTGCTTTTCTTCGAGAATTGCAGATTTATTCTTCAGAAATTTATTTGCAAACACAGCAAGCACTTTCTGATGTTTCTGAAGATGGTATTTTCTTACGGCCTAACAAGCAGTCGTTTATAGCGTGTCCTTCAAACTCTATCGATTATGCTGTGATGGAAAAAACCAGTGAGGCTGCAGTGATACCGGTTGATATGGGATGGAGTGATGTGGGTTCTTGGGATTCTCTACACGAACATTTACCGCAAGATGAAAAAGGTAATACCACAGTTGGTGATGTTTATATGGCAGGTGTTGAAGATTCTTATATTCGTGCATCTGCTAAAATGGTCGTTGCGTTGGGCCTAAAGAATCAGGTGATTGTGGAAACGCGTGATGCAGTTCTTATCGCAGATAAAAGCCGTAGTGAAGATGTAAAACATATCGTCCAGCAACTTGAAATAGATCAACGTTCGGAATCAGCCTTGCATAGCAAAGTCTATCGTCCTTGGGGTGCTTACGAAACTTTAGAGTTGGGCTCTCGTTATCAGGTAAAATGCATCACCGTTAAGCCAGGCGCTTCTTTGTCATTGCAAATGCATCATCAACGTTCTGAGCATTGGGTGGTCATTGCTGGGTCTGCCGAAGTGACACGTGGCGATGATGTTTTTATTTTAAATCGAGATCAGTCGACTTATATTCCGACAAAAACAAAACACCGTTTAAAAAATACGGGTAATGAGATGTTAGAAATTATTGAAGTGCAAGTAGGCGATTACTTGGGTGAAGATGATATCGTTAGATTTGAAGATAATTATGGGCGAGTTGAAGAAGAAGTTTTTTTATAACCCCTCACCCTAGCCCTCTCCCGCAGGGGGAGAGGGGACTGGCCGAGCAGCTGCTGACTTAATCTTTCTTGGCTAGGGAAAGTAGGGTTGGCTGTACTGGTGTGTACTTAGATTGTGGAGAGACTGCTCAAGTAATTATTTATTGTTTGGTTTTATTGAGAATTGTCTAGAATTGATTTTGTTATGGGCTCGCAAATAACAATCCCCTCTCCCCTTGCGGGAGAGGGCTAGGGTGAGGGGTTAATAGAAGTAACTATGGTTTGGCACATCCAGTCCCCTCTCCCCTTGCGGGAGAGGGCTAGGGTGAGGGGTTATTAGGGAAAGAGAGAACTATGAAAAAAGCATTAATTACAGGTGTAACAGGACAAGATGGGGCCTACCTCGCGGAGCTACTGCTCGCAAAAGGTTACGAAGTTCACGGCATCCGTCGTCGATCATCGCAGTTTAATACAGGGCGGATAGAGCATCTTTACCAAGATCCTCGCGAAGGAAATCCCCGTTTCTTTTTACATTACGGTGATTTGACCGATAGCACGAATTTGATTCGAATAGTGCAGCAAGTACAACCCGATGAAATTTATAATTTGGCTGCACAAAGTCACGTCGCTGTGAGTTTCGAAACTCCAGAATACACCGCAAATTCAGATGCCTTAGGCACATTACGACTGCTAGAGGCTATTCGTATTTTGAATTTGGCGGATAAAGTGAAATTTTATCAAGCGTCCACAAGTGAGATGTTTGGAAAAGTTTCAGAGCCACAGCAAAACGAACAATCTATTTTTCATCCGCGCAGTCCCTACGGCGTTGCAAAGTTATATGCTTATTGGATAACAGTAAATTACCGAGAAGCCTACGGAATGTTTGCAACGAATGGAATTTTGTTTAATCACGAATCTCCACGCCGTGGTGAGACATTTGTCACACGAAAAATTACTCGTGCCGTATCTGCTATTCGTCATGGTCAGCGAAAGACTTTATTTTTAGGGAATTTAAACTCACTGCGTGATTGGGGGCATGCCCAAGATTATGTTTTAGCACAGTGGCAAATTCTACAACAAGATACACCCAAAGATTATGTGATTGCTACGGGTGAACAATATTCCGTCCGTGAATTTTGCGAACGCTGCTTTAAACATGTCGGTGTGACATTGACATGGCAAGGCAGTGGCGTCGATGAAGTCGGTGTAATCGCAGCGATTGCAGAAGGTTTTGAATTTCCTTTATCTGTTGGTGATACTGTTGTTCGTGTCGATGCCGAATATTTTCGTCCTTCCGAAGTTGAAACTTTGTGTGGTGATGCAAGTAAAGCACATGAAGAATTAGGTTGGTTGCCGCGTATTACTTTTGATGAGCTCGTATCAGAAATGATGGAGCACGATCTTAAAGTCATGGCAACAGATGCATCACGAGAATCAGCATATATCTGATGTGTGGCATAAGCGCAATTTATTCTTATCATTCAGAAAGCCCTCCGGTTGATAGCGGCGTATTGCGCAATATCCGAGATGCTATGTTGTCGCGTGGCCCAGATGATGCGGGATTGTGGATTTCAGACGATCATACAGTAGGTTTAGCACACCGGCGTTTATCGATTATTGATTTGAGTGAACAAGGGCGCCAACCACTCACTGCAAAAAAAGGTCAGTACCGTATTGTTTTTAATGGCGAGATTTATAATTACCAATCGCTTCGAAAGCAATTACAAAGCAAAGGTTATCAATTCGCCACGCAAACTGACACAGAAGTGTTATTAAATCTATATGTAGAATATGGTCCGCGAATGTTGCATCACTTGCGCGGTATGTTTGCATTTGCTATTTGGGATGATATTGAAAAGAGCTTATTTTTAGCGCGAGATCCTTTTGGTATTAAACCATTATATTATTCCGACAATGGTCATCAAATTGTCGTCGCTTCTCAAGTAAAGGCCTTATTAAAAAGTGACAATATTGATTTAGCTGTTGAACCTGCTGGGCATGTTGGTTTTTTCTTGTTGGGACATGTGCCTGAACCCTACACTTTATATAAAGGTATTCGTGCACTGCCTGCGGGACATGCTTTATGGATTGATAAAAGTGGTGTTTCTGAACCTAAAGTTTATTTTGATATACGAAAAGAATTATTATTAACACAGCAGCGTGTGAACAAATTTAGTCAGTCAGAATCATTTGAGCAACTCAAAGAAAATTTAAAAGAAAGTATGTGCTCCCATCTTGTAGCAGATGTACCAGTCGGTGTGTTTTTATCGGCAGGTATAGATTCTGCATTAGTCACCGCGCTTACTAATGAGCAATCAACTTCACCATTACAAACGGTGACCCTCGGCTTTGATGAATATCGCAACAGCATGAATGATGAAGTGCCAATGGCCGAACAGCTTGCGCGTCAATATTCTTGTCAACACCAAACATATTATTTAAAAGAAGAAGATATCGCCGCAAATATGCCCCATTTCTTTTCTGCAATGGATCAGCCGACCATTGACGGTATAAACACTTACTTTGTGAGTAAAGTCACTGCTGGACAAGGCCTAAAGGTTGCTTTGTCAGGTGTTGGTGGTGATGAATTATTAGGTGGTTATAATAATTTTCAGCGCATACCTCAGTTTGTACGCTGGTGTGCTTGGGCGAAACGCATGGGCGTTTTATCTCGCTTGCTAAGGCGCACAACGCAACCCATGCTCCGGTATCTGGGTAAAGAAAAATATGCGGGCTTTTTAGAATATGCACATACATATTCGGGCGCTTATTTTTTATTGCGTAGCTTACAGATGCCTTTTCAAATTTTTAATGTTATGGATGCAGAAACTTTTATGCAAGGTTGGCGAGAATTAGCATTGATTGAGAATATGCAATCTAGCGTGTCTGGTTTAAATGAAAAACATTTGCAGGTATCGGGGCTTGAATTGCAGTGGTATATGCGCAATCAATTGCTGCGTGATACGGATTGGGCGGGGATGGCGCATTCACTTGAGATACGCGTGCCTTATGTTGATGTTCCCTTATTTAGACAAGCGATGCAGATGCATGTGCATATACAGTCTAAGCGTGATTGTGTGAGACGTTTAAAGACGAATTTACCTGCCGATTTGTTGAATCGTAAAAAATCGGGTTTCAACGTTCCGATTCGAGACTGGCAGCTTCAGACTAAAGGGAATAATAGGAAAAAAACAACCATGCAGTCGTGGGCAGATTTAGTTTATAGCAAATATTTAGGTGAGTGATGCAGATTTTAATTTTAACAATGAGTGATTTTGGTGGGCGTGGTGGTATCGCAAAATATAATAGCGATTTAATTACAGCAATGTCGGCCAATGATTCAGTGAAAAGTATTACGGTGTTGCCAAGATGTATTGATCATCCTGAAGATTTGCATAAACGTCCTGAGAAAGTAA